>VOFK01000310.1_pt1 | contig 30627 bp, 36 predicted proteins | sample 5384121 | NCBI WGS metagenome assembly VOFK01 (sample SAMN12384730, study PRJNA508395) | human gut metagenome | isolation source: healthy gut J | host: Homo sapiens | reverse complement strand
CGCCGGTTTGTAAAAATTGCCCGCCTTTATTGCTAAAGGCGGGTTTTTTTAGAATTCCAATACGCCGATATAAGAGTTGCCGTCGTCTTTGTCATTCGGGTCAGCAGGGTCTCCCGAACGATGGTCGTTATTTAACCGGATTTCGTCAATGTCAGAACAGTATAACCACATTTGCGTGCTGTCATATTCGGTAGATGACCAGAAACAGTCGAAGATTACCGTCTGTCCTATTTTCTTTAAGGATTCGTTTATGACTGTTAAGTTTTGTTTATAGCTGTTCAACACGCCGGCCGCAGGCAGGCACCACTTGCCTTTGGTAGCGGGCGTCGGTGCATAGCTGCGTATTCTTGCCGCCGCATAATCGCTGCCGACGGCGCTGACGATGATGTCCGTATTGGCACAGCTGTCAAAATCTTTTATCGCCGCTGATTTGCTTGTCCGGTTCGGCAGGGCGGAAATGTCAAAGGCGGTTCTTCCCGAAAACCATTGCTGGCCTAAAACACCGCTCATGACCTGTCCGTGTTCTCCGTCCGGTGTCACATAAGCCACAACGCCCAAAGCTTTTTTGCTGCTGTCGTATTCGCTTGAGGTCGAGCAGCTTTCGTCGCTGTAGTAAACAGAACCGATTTGACACTTGGGTTCGCTTTTTGCAACTTCACATTTTGCCTGACAGTCGGCATAATAGCTTTCGCAGCCGTATGGATGAGAAACTTCAATCCGGTTTCGGCAGTTGTCGTTATAAGCCGTTTTGCATTTATCGGAACAGTCCGGCCAGTATTCGGCACAGCCATAAGGCGTTGAAACCGAACTGCGGTTATGACAGTTGTCGGTATAAGCTTTCTTACATACTGTTTCGCAGGGAGAAACATAGTATTCTTCACAGCCGTATTGCCCTTCGACAATCCCGGCCGGACACCTGCAGGATATGTATTTGCCGTCGCAGCTCTCTCCGGAGCCGATTTGCGGCGTTGGGCAGGAAACCAGCGTTTCAACGCATTTGCAGCTTTTGCCGTAAGCCGTGTTATATGGACAAGCTCCGTCAATTTCCTGTAAGGAGGAGCAGTTCAGTCTGACAAAACCTTCGTTTTTACACTGTTGCTCCGTATTGATTTTGTAATCGCCGTTTCCGGAATCAAAACCCGCCTCGCCGCAGTTGTCGGCGCCAAGAAAACACACGGAAGCCGTCTTATAGGCATGAGCCATATCGGCAAAAGAGACGGGCTCTGGCCGGGGTGTGCGTGTGTGTGTTGCATAAATGCCTGAGGCAACTGCTGCGTCGGAAAGAGCAAGTGCCGTTCCCGTCAGTAAAGAGATAAGTAAAACAGATTTCTTCATCATAGTATCACCTCACGACAGTTAAAACCAAAGCCCGTTAAACAGGTGAGGAAATTTTGCCCGAAAATATGGCAGAATGAGGGAAAATGATAATCCTGAATCGATTCTTCCGACACATATCCGCCGGCGATATTCCGCCGCGGTTAAACATCCACACCTGTAAATTAGCATAAACTGATTCGCAGAAATAGTCAACCATTAATGAAACTACATTTTTTTCTGTCTACCAATAATAGAACCGGTTTTATTTTTGTCCCATCTTAAAAACCATAAAAAAACACCCCGGAAATCCGGGGTGTTTAAAAAGATACGAACTTACTTCTTCAGCTGGGAAGCGACTTCGGCAGCGAAATCTTCATTGCGCTTTTCCAAACCTTCGCCCAGACGGAAGCAGACAAAAGCCTTCAGTTTAATGTCGGCACCCATTTCTTTGGCTGCGTCGGCAACAATCTGTTTAACCTTTTTGTCCGGATCCATAATGTAAGCCTGTTCTTCCAGAACGACTTCGTCAAAATATTTTTTGATACGGCCTTCAACCATTTTTTCAATAATGTTTTCAGGCTTGCCGGAAGCTTTGGCCTGTTCGGAGAAAATGGCTTTCTCGTGGTCAATCGAAGCCTGGTCGACGTCGGCAATTGTCAGAAACTGCGGATTCGAAGCGGCAACGTGCATGGCAATGTGTTTGCCGAGTTCCTGCAGTTTGGCTTTGTCGCCGTTCGATTCGAGAGCGACCAGAACGCCGATTTTGCCCAGATTCGGTTTGCAGGCGTTGTGAACGTAAGAGGCGATAACGCCGTTGCTGACTTCCAGCATGGCGGCACGGCGCAGGTTCATGTTTTCGCCGATTTTCGCAATCAGGTCAGTCAGGCGTTCCTCAAAGGATTTGTGAACTTTCGGGCACTGAAAGGTCTTCATGTCGCAGACTTCGCCGTTGTGCATCAAAGCAACCAGAGCAGCGTCGACAACATATTCTTGAAACATATCGTTCTTGGCGACAAAGTCGGTCTCGGAGTTTACTTCGACCACGGCGCCCTTGTTGCCGTCAACGGCAACCGCAACCAGACCTTCGGCCGCAATGCGGCTGGCCTTTTTGGCTGCCGAAGCCAGACCTTTTTTGCGCAGCCAGTCAACGGCGGCTTCCATGTCGCCGTTGGTTTCGGTCAGGGCTTTTTTGCAGTCCAGCATGCCTGCGCTGGTGCTTTCTCTTAAATCTTTAACCATTTGGGCAGTAATTTCTGTCATTTGTTTTTTTCCTCATCATAATTTTTAAACCATTGCGGCGATATTCATTAAAAAACAAATACCGCCGCATAAAGTTTCAGACTTTATTTTGAAAGAATATTTTTCAATTATTCTTCAACGGCTTCAACTTCCTCTTTGGCTTTTTTGGAAGCTCTCTTTTTGGCCGGTTTGGCTTCTACGGCGTCAACAGCTTCTTCAACCTTAACGCCCTGAGCTGCGATTTCGGCCTGCATGCCGTCCAGAACGGCGCCGGAAACCAGTTCGCAGTAGAACTGAATGGCGCGGATGGCGTCATCGTTGCCCGGAACCGGGAAGTCAACGTCGTTCGGGTTGGCGTTGGTGTCGGTAATGCCGATAACCGGAATGCCCAGCTTCTTGGCTTCCTTTAACGGCCAAGGCTTCTTTCGGCGTATCAATGACGAACAGCAGATCCGGCTGACCGCCCATGTTCATGATGCCGCTGAGTTCGCTGGCCAGTTTTTCACGCTCTTTTTTCAGGTTCAGCATTTCTTTTTTGGTATAACCCTCATAAGCGTTTTTTTTCTTCCATTTCGTTCAGTTTGACCAAACGGGAAATTGATTTGTATACGGTTTTCCAGTTGGTAAGCATACCGCCGAGCCAGCGATGGTTGACATAATACTGTCCGCATCTTTCGGCATTCTCTTTGACGATGTCCTGAGCCTGTCTTTTGGTGCCGACAAACAGAACCTTACCGCCCTGAGCGGCAATGTCGCGCGCGGCGGCCAGAGCCGTATACAGCATCGGATAGGTTTTCTGCAGGTCGATGATGTGGATGTTGTCTTTCTTTCCGTAGATGTACGGAGCCATTTGCGGGTTCCAGCGGCGTGCATGGTGACCGAAATGAACACCTGCTTCAACCATCTGGCGTAATGTAAATTGTGGAATTGCCATTATAAATGTCCTTATTTTTCCAGTTAAACCTCCGCAGATTCTAAAAACCGCTCTCGCGGCACCGGAGCGAAACGCGAACATCGCCTTCCGCCTTATCTGCGTGCGAAATTACAGAAAACATATGTTTTCCGAGCTTCCTTTTATACGCTATTTGTCTAAATATCAAGCTTTTTTTGCGTGCGGCGGCAAAAAATTTTCCGATGCCGGGAAACCGGTCTTTTTTTTGTTTATGAATCGACCTTAAAGCTTGCGTTTCTGCCGCTTTTGCGCTAATTTACGCCCATCGTAAAGGAAAATTTGAGGAAGAAATGTCGGATTTATTTGATAGCACGGCGCCGCAGCAGCAGTCCTATTCGGCGCAGGATATTCAGGTTTTGGAAGGTTTGGAGGCGGTCCGCGCCCGTCCGGGCATGTACATCGGCGGCACGGATGCCACGGCGCTGCACCATTTGGTTGCCGAAATCCTGGACAACTCGATGGACGAGGCAGTCGCCGGTTTTGCCAACCGTATCGAGGTCCGTATGAATGCCGACAGTTCCGTTACCATTAGCGACAACGGCCGCGGCATTCCGGTTGATCCGCACCCCAAATATCCGAACCTGTCGGCGCTTGAGGTTATTCTGACCATGTTGCATTCCGGCGGAAAGTTCGGCGGCGGTGCCTATAAGGTTTCCGGCGGTCTGCACGGCGTCGGCCTGTCGGTGGTCAATGCGCTTTCTTCATCGCTGGTCGTCGAAATTGCCCGCGACAAAAAACTTTATCGCCAGGCTTACGAAAAAGGCAAGCCGGTAACGCCGCTCGAGTTGGTCGGCAATGCGCCGAACCGCCGCGGCACTTCGGTTACCTTTCTGCCCGACCCCCGAGATTTTTAACGGCAATTCAACCCTGAATCCGAACCGGGTTTACCGTATGGCGCGTTCCAAGGCCTTTTTGTTCAAAGGCATTCACATCAACTGGAAATGTGCGCCTGAAATTCTCAGCGAAGGAGACCAGACCCCGCAGGAGGCCGAACTGCATTATCCCAACGGTTTGCTCGATTTCTTAAATTATCAGGTCGGCGCTCGTCCGACCGTCAACCGTATGGCCTTTTCCGGAGATGCCGAACTGGCGAACGACGAGGGGCGGGTCGAATGGTCGGTAACCTGGCCCGAAGATGAAAACGGTTTCTGCTATTCCTACTGCAATACGGTCATTACGCCCGACGGCGGCACGCACGAACTGGGTTTTCGCTCGGCATTGATTCGCAGTCTGAAGGAATACGGCGAAATGGCCAATATCAAAAAGGTGTCTCAGGTTACGGCCGAGGACTTTTTGAGTGATGCCTGCGTCATGCTGTCGGTTTTTATCCGCGATCCGCAGTTTCAGGGGCAGACCAAGGACAAGCTGACCTCGACCAAGGCGGTTCGTTTGGTCGAGCAGGCCGTCAAGGATTCGTTTGACCACTGGCTCAGCTCCGACAAGGAAAATGCCGCTGCGCTGATTGAATATGTGGTTGAGCGTGCCGAAAGCCGTAAAAAGAAAAAAGAAGAAAAAATTCAAAACCGCAAATCGCCGACCAAAAAACTGCGCCTGCCCGGCAAACTGGCCGACTGTTCGCAGGCCGCGGCTGAAAATACCGAAATCTTTATCGTCGAGGGCGATTCGGCGGGCGGTTCCGCTAAACAGGGGCGCGACCGCATGACCCAGGCGATTTTGCCTTTGCGCGGCAAAATTTTAAACGTAGCCAGCGCTTCGCTTGACAAGATTACCCAGAATCAGGAAATCAAAGACATGATTGAGGCGCTGGGTTGCGGCATCAAGGAAAACTACCGGGAAGAAAATCTGCGTTACGAAAAAATCATCATTATGACCGATGCGGACGTTGACGGTGCGCACATTGCTTCGTTGCTGATGACGTTCTTCTATCAGCAGATGCCGAAGCTGATTGAAAACGGACATTTGTATATTGCAACGCCGCCGCTGTATAAGATTGTTGTCGGCAACAAAAATTTCTATGCGCTGGACGATGATGACAAAGATGCGATTCTCAAAAAGGAGGTCAAGGGCAATCAAAAGGTCGAAATCAGCCGCTTTAAAGGCTTGGGCGAAATGAGTGCCCTGCAGTTGAAAGAAACGACCATGGACAAGAAAAAGCGCCTGCTGTTGAAGGTGCTGATTCCTTCCTGCAATACGGAGGAAGGCAAAGAAGAAGCCTTTGAAACCCGCCGTCAGGTTGAACGCCTAATGGGTAAAAATCCGGAAATGCGCTTCAAATTTATCATTGAGCGCGCCAAGTTTGTTGATGATTTGGATATTTAACCGTGATTCGCCGAGCCGTTCCTGCCGATACGGATAAAATCATGTCTCTGTGGTTCAGGGAAAACGCGGCGGCGCATTCTTTCATTCCGCGGCGCTTCTGGGAAAATTGCGCGGAGATGGTCAGAACCGAACTGTTGCCTGCAGCTGAAACCTTCGTTTTCTGCGATAAGCGTCAGATTAAGGGATTTATCAGTCTGCTGAACGGGGATTATGTCGGCGCGCTTTTTGTCCGTGAAGATTGTCAGAAAAGGCATTGGTCTCAGATTGCTGGAATATGTCCGCCGGCGGCGGCCCCGTCTGAGTCTCCATGCCTATGTCCGGAATGCGGGCGCGCAGTGTTTTTACCGCCGCTGCGGATTCAAGATTGTTGCAGAAAGCGTCAATGAACAAACCCAAGAACCGGAAGTCCTGCTGGTTTGGAGCCGGGGCTGCCTCAGCGGTTGCCGCAACCGTTTTCCGGGTGATTCGTAGAGGAGTCGTTATGCCGAAAATTTCAGTGATTACCGTTTGCTACAACGAACCGGAGGTCAAACGTACTTGCGACAGTATTCTCGGGCAAAGTTCCGGAGATTACGAATGGCTGGTTATTGACGGCGGTTCAACAGGTCAGTGTCTTGAAACCCTGCGGGCTTATGCCGGCAAGGCAGCCTGTTTTGTTTCGGAACGGGACAATGGCATCTATGACGCCATGAACAAGGGCATAGCAAGGGCGCGGGGAGAGTATCTTATTTTTATGAATGCAGGCGACGTATTTTTTCACTCGGAAATCCTTCGGCTGGTTGAGCCTTATCTGAACGGCGAAAATGAGGTTGTTTACGGCGATACGCAATATATTAACGAAGACGGTTCTTCCGAAATTGTTTCCTGTCCGGATTCGTTGCCGAAAGAGTTTTTTATCGGCAACACCATAAATCATCAGTCTGCCTTTATCCGGCGCAGCCTTTTTGCACGGTTTGGCTGTTATGATGAAAATTTTCCGATTTTTGCCGATGTGGAAAAATGGCTGGTTTATAAGGAAAACGGCTGCCGCTTCAAACATTTGCCCGTTATCGTGGCCGGATTCTATCGTACAGGCGTTTCCAGCCACTATACCGGAAGCTATTATGCCGAGCGGCGCCGAATGTATGAAAAACACTTTAATGCCGATTTTCTGAAAAAATATTTATAATTCCCTGGCAAAAACATAAATGACTTCGGAAATGTCATATCCCGAATATTCTTTGCGGCGGTTATATTCGGGAAAATTTTTGCCGCCCATGCTTTCGTAAAATCGCGTGGCGGGAAGGTTGCCTTTAAGCATATATAAATAATGTGGAGCATAATTAATCTGTTTCTGGTAAGCCGTAAGCATCGCCCGTCCGATTCCCTGCCGCTGTCTGTCGCTTTTGACATAAAGTGCATAAATTTCATAAACGATTCCGATATCGTCGCGAGCCGGCCCTGCCCATAAATAGCCGGAAACCTCGCCGTCGTCATAGACAAGAATGGTGTATTTGCCGTTATCTGTTCGCCGTTGCCAGTCGTCGATTCTCTTTCATCGGCCTTGCGGGTATTTAAAATTTCAGCGGGCAGCAGATTTTGGTATGCGGTCTGCCAGACTGTTGCGTTGATTTCCGCGATTTCCCGGGCATCATCAAAAGAAGCTTTTCTGACTACAGGCATCAACTTGTTCCTTCAAATATATCATTGTAATTTTAATTGTTGATGCTGTTTTCGTCAAAACAAAAAAAGCAGGACAAACCTGCTTTTTTATCGTTAATGGTGGAGCTGAAGGGGATCGAACCCTCGACCTATTGATTGCGAACCAATCGCTCTCCCAACTGAGCTACAGCCCCATTTTTAGTTTCGGCACGGAGAGCGATTTCCAATCGCCTTGCGTACCTATGCTTCGCTGCGGTTGCTGTCGCCGCCCTTGCTCAGGCAAGGATATCAAGACGTTGCAGATAAAAACGACTCATCGTTTTTACTTAGCCGTCCCAACTGAGCTACAGCCCCAAACGAAATTCTATAAATAAACCGGCTGGGCTGCCGGTTAAAAAAATGGTGGAGCTGAGGGGAATCGAACCCCTGACCTCTTGAATGCCATTCAAGCGCTCTCCCAACTGAGCTACAACCCCAAAAGTCAAACCGAATATATGCAAATAAAAACGGCTTGTCAATAATTTTTCTTATCAACGCATAAATTTATTTGCCTGTCGAAAACAAACTGCCGTCCGGCCTTGATTTTTTTGTCGGCATCTCCATATTTCAATGGGCAGGAGGGAATAGATGGAATATTTATGGGTTTCTTTACGGTTGATTTATGCTTTTTTTCTGGTTCTGGTTTTTTTTCAGATATCAGGAAACAAAAGGCAGTTCAGTCAGATGACAACGTTTGACCTGATTAGCAATTTTATTCTCAGTGCTATTTTAAGCGGTTATATCATTAGCGGCAAAGCCGGTTGGAAAGGTTTTACCGTCGTTATAGCCGTTTATTTCTCTATCAATTACCTTATTAATCTGATAGGTCATACCAATTGGGGGAGGAGGCTGATTATCGGCACGCCGACGATTCTCATCGACAAAGGCAAAATTAATCGTCGTAATCTGCAGAAAATGAACATGAATATGACCGATTTTTTATCACTGCTCCGAACCAAGGATATTCATTCGCTGCAGGATGTTTCTTTGGCTCAGATTGAAATTGGCGGCAACCTGACCGTTTTGCGCAAGGGCGAAGAGGCTTTTTCCGTCTTGTTGATTGAAAATGGCGTCGTTAATCATGAAAACCTGCGGCAAATACAAAAAACCGAAAGCTGGCTGCGTCGGAAACTTAAGGAAATGAAAGTCAATAAGGCGGAAGAAGTCTTTTATGCGCAATGGCAGAAAGGAAAACTCTATGTCATAAAAAATTAAGGCTCCTGTCGGAGCCTTAACCTTATTATTCTGCCGCTTCCAGATATTGTTCTTCCTCTTTGGCAAAATCCATGCCGTAAATGCAACAGTCATCTTTGCGGTCATAATATTCCTTTAAAACCGCTTCTCTTCTGAAGCCGCATTTCTCGTAGAATTTGCGCGTTGGATAATATTGGTCGGTGTTGTCAGTTTTCACATACAGCTTCTGAGCATCGCGTTCCTTCAGAATTTCCGAAAGACGGCTGAAGAGCTGGTGTCCGATACCGCAGCCGCGAAAACTGTTTAATGTTGAAAGCCAGAAAATTTCAAACGTCCCTTCCCGGGCGTCGGGAAGTTCGCCAAAACAGACATAAGCCACCGGTTCACCGCCGAATTCGGCAATGATATATTCATAACCGCAGTCTTTGTTGCGCAAAGCCTTTTCGGCCAGCTTACGGTTAAGCTCAACGTCGCTTTCGTCAAAAAATCCGGTAGATGCTGCAATTTTACAAATGGCATCGGGGTCGTTTTTAGTCAGGTATGTTCTGAAAGTAAGCATGGTTACACTCCTTTCAAAACATTGTTTCCCCCGCAGTCAGAGAAGTCCAGGTCGTTCAGACTGGCATAGTTGAAAAGAAAGAAAAACTTTTTTTGATAAAAATTCGGCCTGTGTACTTCCGAATTTTCATTCAGACTGCATGACGCTGCAGCAGGCGTTACAATACACATAAAAACTCCATAGTTGTTAATACGGCGTATGTTTTTTGCAAAACCATACACTTCTAATATGCACTATTTTTTTGATTTTGACAACACCTGATGACGGATAATTTTTTTTCATAAAAAAACCCCGCTTAACGCGGGGTTCGTTTTTTTTCTGTTTACTTGACGTAAATGTGAACTTCCGAAGAATTAGCCTCGGCACTGGTTCGCGCCGCAAGAGCAATGTTGTCGGCGCTTACGCCCATGTTGACCATATCCTGAAAGATTTTGGTCGCATTGTTTTTGGCGCTGCCGCTTGAAAGTTGCTTGCCGTTGGCCGGGCTGACGGCGACAACTTCAAACATAACGTTCGGTTTTTTATTTCTGGCACTGTTAACGGCTCTTTTCAGAGCTTCTTTGTACTGAACGTTTTCCTTGTTGAATTTGGCGACAAACAACGGCTTGCTGCTCATCTCGCCGGCGTTCATTTTAAAACTGCTGCCGCGGGGAGCGGGGGTTCCGACCAGCGGAACGTTGTTTACGCCGTAACTGCCGACCTTGATGGCGCTGTTCAGGTCAATAATGTAATTTCTTGCCGTCTGAACATATTGCTGCTGACGCATAACGTCAGTATTGACCTCATTCAGCAGGCTGTTCATCAAAATAGCGGTCTGATTGGTTTCGTTCTCCAGAATTCTTAACTGGCGGTGATCTTCGTCAACCGCGCCGGAAACGCCGTAAGCTGATTTGATGGAATCAAGCAGATATGACGTCATTGCCGTATCCGAAGCGACGCGTGCGGCCAGCTGGGTCAGGGCGTCGGTATTGGCATTCATAATCTGAATATTGTTCTGGGCATTTTGCAACAGGGCGAACATGTTCGGGTTGCCCGGCGTTGTGCCAACCTGCAGTTTGGCCTCTATTGTGCCGACGGTTTTGTGATACTGCTGAGCGTTGGCGATAACCGAAGCTCTGATTTTCTGAAGTTCGGCGTTGTGCTGGCGAATGGCTACCTGCAACTGCGAAAGTTCATTGCGGAAAGAAACGACTTTCTGTCCGACAAAGGTACCGGTATTGCCGCCTTCGGAAACCTCTACCGGCTCAAAATTAGTCGAACCCAGCTCCGGCAGAGCATTGCCGTCGAGATCGACGATGTTCGTGCCGCGGGTTTTGATTTCTTCCTGAGAATCTGAGCCGACAAGAGACGGAAACAACGCGTCCTTGCTGAAAGAGCAGGCACTGATAACCAGCGACAGGGCTGATACCAACGACAATCTGAGAACTGTTTTTTTCATTGAATTAAGTACCTTTTTGAAAACCTGTTACATATCTGATTGCTTTTTACACTTTTATCTTCTTTTGTAAAGACTATTTTGCAAAAAAACAAGTAAGAATTTATATTTATCGTTTATTTTACATCGAACCTGAAACGAATTTTAGGTCAAATAGATTAAAATTCTTTTAAATTAATAAAAATAACACTTGCAAAAAAAAATGAATCGCGCTATTAAAGCTTTGTTGTTTGAAAAACAGATGCACCCGTAGCTCAATTGGATAGAGCATCTGACTACGGATCAGAAGGTTGTGAGTTCGAACCCCGCCGGGTGCGCCATTAAAAAACCCTCCATATGGAGGGTTTTTTTAATGGCCTGCTCGACGGGAAAGAAATCACAGCAGTGAGTTCGGGCTGAGTTTGCAGGCAGACGGGAGTATGCCGGTGAGCGCAGCGAAGCAAACGAAGCAGGCGCAGACGCAGTCAAGCCAGCCCCTGCGGGTTCTGAATCATCCCCTCCATATGGAGGGTTTTTTTAATGGCCTGCTCGACGGGAAAGAAATCACAGCAGTGAGTTCGGGCTGAGTTTGCAGGCAGACGGGAGTATGCCGGTGAGCGCAGCGAAGCAAACGAAGCAGGCGCAGACGCAGTCAAGCCAGCCCCGCGGGTTCTGAATCATCCCCTCCATATGGAGGTCTTTTTTAATGGCCTGCTCGACGGGAGAGAAATCACAGCAGTGAGTTCGGGCTAAGTTTGCAGGCAGACGGGAGTATGCCGATGAGCGCAGCGAAGCAAACGAAGCAGGCGCAGACGCAGTCAAGCCAGCCCCGCCCGGGTTCTGAATCATTCCCTCCATATGGAGGGTTTTTTTATGGCCTGTTTGGGGCCGAACCTGATTATTTTATTTGAAAGATTCTGAATATCCGGTTTTCGTGAAGGAGCTTGAAATTTTCGGGAACGTCTGTCCCGTAGAACTTGTTTTCGACATAAATGTCGCCCGGCTGCGGCCGTTCCTGATATTTGAGCGGAAATTTCAGAATGTTGTTCTGTCTGTCGGCGGCGCTGTTTGTTTTGAATACGAAGTTTCGCTCGGGAAAATAGAATTTATACGCCGAACGATAGCAGTCGATGATATAACTCTCATATTTGCCGTTCAGGCTGTCTTTCACAAAAACAGACAGCGGTTTTTGGTCTGTGGTCAGCCGGGAGAGGAAACGGGCTGTGTCATGGTAGGTGTCGCCGTTTTGTTTCCGGTAAAGTGAAATGTTCTGAATGGCGGATATTGCCAAAAAGGCGAAACCGAACAATGTCAGCACAGATTTTTTTTCAGCTGCGTAAAAGAAGACGAAAAGGCTGAAAAGCCCGGATACAATGGCATAGTAAGATGCAGTGTTTTCATTGTGAATACCGAGTTTCCAGACCACGAAAAACAGAAGAACCAACGAACCGCCCAGCAGTCCCAAAAGAAGGGGCGTCGCCTTTTGGGAAGAAACCAATGCCGTCAGAGCCGAAAAACAGACGAAAATTTCCAGATAGTATTTTTTCCATGCTTCGTCGCTGATATGGGCAGAAACATACTGATTGCTCTCGATTCCCAAACCAAACAGCAAATAAATAAAGGCAAAAACAGCCATTGACTGAAACATTATGAATTCCAGCGGCAATTCCTTGGCGGTTTTAAACGGATGCAGAAACGAAGCTGGTTTGACAGTGCCTCTGAACACCAGATACAGGACGTCGACGGCAAGCAGTCCGGCGTAAAACAAAATAACGGTTTCTTTGGTATAAATGGCCAGATTCATCAGTATGCAAAACAAAATCAGAAGCGAAGTTCTGGGAGCGGCCAGATATTTTTTCACATCAGCAGGCTTGCACAGATGAAAATAAGCATCAGCCGTTCCGGAAAAATCGGATTGTTGATCCAGACCAGCGCCGGATAAAATGCTGCCAGCGCCAGGGCATACAAGCGTCGCGAAACGGGGATAAAATCAAACAGACGGTAAAACAGATACAAAAGCAGAGCGGTCTCGCCCAGAACCATGCCGCTGACAATATACATATTGTGGCTGACGGCATAAAACAAGTTCAATTCTACATTGCCGAAAGGCGAAAACCGGATATCGGAAATGCCGGTGCCTTTGCCTTCCGCGAAGTTGACCGTGGTGCCGATGCTCATCAGATCAAAATTTGCAAACAGACTCATTTCCTGACTGTAAGTAATTGCACACAGGATTATAAAGGCCAGAAAAGCCCAGACAGCGGACATTTTGTCGCTTCTTGAATTAAACAGATAAATCCGGTCGGGAAAGGAAAACGCTGCCGGACGGGCACGAAGCCATATAAAAGGAAACAGAATCAGCCCCATAATAACCAGAAAAACATATCCCCAGTAACCGTCGCGAAAATAAAAACTGAAGTTGCGCAAAAGCGTTGACAATATGTTCGGTTCAAACAGCGGGGGCGTATACATGGCATTCTCCTTTTGCTCATGCTACCGTCCAAACCCTAAATAATATTAAACAAAAATCAGAAAATTTTAAAAATAAGAAAACCCTTGCTGAGCAAGGGTTTCAGTAATGGCGGAGAGAGGGGGATTCGAACCCCCGGTACGCTGTTGGCGTACACACGCTTTCCAAGCGTGCACCTTAAGCCACTCGGACATCTCTCCAAAAATTGGTATTTTCCTTTTAATCTATTATCAGAAATTTGCAAGAGTTATTTTTATTTTCGCCGCAAAATTTTTATTCGGGTTAATTTTCTTGACTATTTGACCGCCTTCCGTTAATCCTGACAACAGAACGTATAACACGATGTGTCTTATACGTTTCAGCGCCTGATAAGGTGCGGGCTGTCAGAAGCCTCATGCTCACACGGTGCATATGTATATTTATTGCATCGATAAATATCGTGCATATATCACATATGCACCGTTCTTCCATATTCCCTGGACAATTCGGCCGGGGAGCTTTAAGCGTATGTCCAAGACCGCTTTTTGGGTTTAAAGGCTTAAAGAGTCATGTTGTGAGCGTGATTTCTGAACTCCCCGGCCACCTTATTGAGGTGGTCTTTGTTTTATGTCTCAGGGGAGTTTATTATGACTGACCAGCCTTTAGTATCTATTGTCGTTCCGGTTTACAATACCGAAAAATATCTTTCCGACTGTTTGGAAAGCCTGTTGGCACAAACTGAAAAAAACATTGAAATTCTGGCCGTCGACGACGGTTCGTCAGACGGCAGTCCGGCCGTCTTGCGCCGGTATGCTGCCAATTGTCCGCAGATACGGATTTTTACGCAAAAAAATGCCGGCCCTGGCGCCGCGCGTAATACGGCATTGAAAAACGCCCGCGGCAAATATATCATGTTTTGCGATTCCGACGATATGTTTAAGCCCTCAATGTGCCGCGAAATGGCTCAGATAATGGAAAAAGAAAACGTCGATTTTGCCTTTTGCGATACCGAAGAATATAAAAAGAAAGTTCAGACCTCTCATATTCGCAAAGCGGGAATGATTGATATTTCGCCAAATAGTTTTCCCGAAATTGCCGTAGGTATCCCTTGTTTTATTTTCGCAACGACATTCTCAAAAAGTATGGCATTGATTTTCCTTCAACTTTCTATGGCGAAGACTTTGCCTTTGCCGTGAAATATATTTTTATTTCCCGCTGTTTCTATGCTTTGGATAAAAAGCTTTATGTTCTTCGTTCGCGAAACGATTCGCTTATGCGTAGTCTGGTTGTCGGCGGAGATAATCCGCGCATGCTCGGTAATATGGACGCTCTGGCGGATATGTACGATTTTCTTGTTGACTGCGGGCTGACCAACATATGCCGCGGCAGTTATTTGCGGATTGTCGAAAGGCTGACGGTCGGCAGTTTTGCCTATATGTCGGAAAGTGACAAAAGAAAGGCTTTTGTCCGGTTGCGGAAAATTTTAGCTCCGTTTCGGGAAAGGCTGGAAGATTTCCTCTTGCTTGCTCTGGCTGCCGACGGAAAGGAAAAAGCGTTTTTCCGCCGTCTGGGCTCTTACAACATGAGCGGAACCGTCAAAATAAAATTTTTCGGTCTGACCTGGTTTAAGGTAAAAAACAAAGCCGGCGAACAGATTTATTACTTTGCCGGCATTCCGCTGCTCAAATCCGTACATGACGGCAAAGGCTGTCGTCGCTATGTTCTGGGGATAAGGATATCTTAGGCCGGATTTTGTTTCCGGCGGTTTCCGTATCCGGAACCGATTTTGCGCCCGATGGCTTCAATTCGGGCACCGATGCTGGTTTTGGAATGCAACGGCGTTTCGTTTAACCCGGCTTTGCCCGGATAAAGCTGATATAACTGCCGGTACTCGCCTTCGGTAACGTTTGGCATGATTACGTTGGCGCCGCATTGAAGAGCGATAATCCGTCCGTCCGGGTGCAGGGTTTCCATGGCAGTGGTCGCCGGGATATTGATGTCCGGCAGCAGCAGCCGCATGATGGCCATGGTTCGCAAAGACAACTGAAACGCGCGTCCGTCTTCGTCTTTAAGCGGCGTATCCGGATGCGGAATAAACGGGCCGATTCCCGCCATGTCGATATTAAGCTCCTTAAGAAACAGCAGATCGTCGGCTATCGATTCCAAAGTCTGTCCGGGCAATCCGACCATAATTCCCGAACCGACCTCATAACCGAGTTTGCCGAGGTTGAGCAGACATTGTTTTCTTTCTTCCCAGCTCATGCCCGGATCCAAACGATGATAAAGGTCTTTGTCGGTAGTTTCAATGCGGATAAGATAACGGTCGGCGCCGGCTTCCCTGTATGCGGCATATTCCGCAAAGGTTTTTTCGCCGATGCTCAGCGTGACGGCAACGTCAAGTTTTTTGATTTCGGTCAATATCGGCTTGAGCCTTTCCGGCGTAAACCACAGATCCTCGCCCGACTGCATAACGATAGTCTTAAACCCGTATTCGCGAACGGCGCGGGTAGCCAGCGCGACAATCTCTTCCGGACTCATCCGGTAACGCTTCAGGTTGCGGTTGTCTCGACGCAGCCCGCAGTAGAGGCAGTTGTTTTTGCAGATGTTTGAAAATTCGATAAGTCCGCGCAGATGGACTTCGCCGCCGACGAATTCCTTGCGCACGGCGTCTGCGGCGGCAAACAGCTCTTTTTCATGCCGGTCTTCGCCGAGCAGTGCGATAATTTGATTTTTGTTTAATTGATGTTTTTTTGCGGCTTCTGCCAAAAAGTCGGTTTCAGACATAATTCAGTCTCAGTTTCAGTTTTTTTGCGCTTCGAAAACAGTCGCGACCGTTTCGGATTGTTCCGCGCGATTCTTCTCATAAATAAACGCCCAGACGGCCGCGGCAAAAATCAGGACCAGAAGAATACTTGAAATATATTTTTTCATTGCCTTCTCCTTATCACAGCACCCACAAGGCTATCTAATCAGTTTGCCGTTTGTTTGTCAATGTTGAGAGTGCCGGTTTAAAAATTAATTTTGATGACTATCTTTGTCTTAAACGCTTGTTACAATTCTGTTTATCATCATATAAAAATTATCATTATGGCTTTAACCGTATTTTTGGCTTTTGCTGTGGGAGCACTGTGTCTGGAAAGATTGTTCTATTATATTTCCAACCGTGCATATCTCTTGCAGAGCCGCAAATTGTACGCCGACGTCTTTCATCGTCACTGTCAGTGGTATGTCATCGGCGTTATGCTCTCGGCTGTCTGGCTGGTTTTGAATTTGGCTTTGCCCGCCGGACATTTCTGAACCGTCGGCGGTACATAAAAAAACGGCACTCCGCAGCAACCGGACTGCCGTTTTTTGTATTTTGCCGCAATTACAGCTTATTCAGCCAGTCAGTAATTTTGTTGTCGACGGCATCGTCATATTTTTTTGACAGATTGTTGAATGACGCACCCGGCAAAATCTTTGCATTTTTGGCCTTGGCCGCAAAATCGTCAAAATAGCTGCCGAAATTGCTGCCCTGCGTGGAAAAGGGAACAACTTTCCGGTCTTTGAAGTCGTAAGTTTTCAAAAATTCCAGAACCGGCGTCGCGGCCGTATACCACCAAATCGGCGCACCGACAAAAATCATGTCATAAGCTGACGCGTCGGGCAGATTTTCCTCAATTTTCGGATAGTTGCCGGATTTCAGCTGCCTGCGGGCGTCAAGCGAAAACAAAATGCCCGGCTTCAGCGGTTCCTTGGGTTTGATTTCATAAACGTCGGCATCGGTCAGCAGGGCGATTCTGTCGGCAATATCCTTGGTATGTCCGCTCAACGAATAATAAATGACCAGCGTTTTGCCCAAAGTGTTGTGATAACCGATTTTCGGTCCGGCGAACTGCGCCATTTCTGCCTTGTTTCTGGCCGAAACCCGATAAAGATGGATTCCGCCGGCAATCAGCGCCAAAACCGCAATCGCCAGCAAAATATAAAGAATGTATTTAAGCATGGTTCCTCCCTTTCTGATTAACCGATAAAGGCGATTCAATCACAAAACTCCTAAAAAGGATTTAACAAAATATCTGAAGATTTCAATATTAACGAACAAAACCCGCCGGTCAGGCGGGTTTGTGTGGCGTCCCCGAGAGAAATGCTAAGAAAGAACAACCGTTGCTCCGGTTGTTCTTTTCTGTAAATTCTTGGAACATCTTGTTGAGAACGGCTGCGCACAGCCGGAACGAAACTAGATGCCCAAAGTGATAGTCCTCTCCGGACGAACAAAACCCGCCGGTCAGGCGGGTTTGTGTGGCGTCCCCGAGAGAAATGCTAAGAAAGAACAACCGTTGCTCCGGTTGTTCTTTTTTTCTGTAAATTCTTGGAACATCTTGTTGAGAACGGCTGCGCACAGCCGGAACGAGCAAAACTAGATGCCCAAGTGATAGTCCTCTCCGGACGAACAAAACCCGCCGGTCAGGCGGGTTTGTGTGGCGTCCCCGAGAGAAATGCTAAGAAAGAACAACCGTTGCTCCGGTTGTTCTTTTCTGTAAATTCTTGGAACATCTTGTTGAGAACGGCTGCGCACAGCCGGAACGAAACTAGATGCCCAAGTGATAGTCCTCTCCGGACGAACAAAACCCGCCGGTCAGGCGGGTTTGTGTGGCGTCCCCGAGAGAAATGCTAAGAAAGAACAACCGTTGCTCCGGTTGTTCTTTTCTGTAAATTCTTGGAACATCTTGTTGAGAACGGCTGCGCACAGCCGGAACGAAACTAGATGCCCAAGATATAGTCCTCTCGGACGAACAAAACCCGCCGGTCAGGCGGGTTTGTGTGGCGTCCCCGAGAGAAATGCTAAGAAAGAACAACCGTTGCTCCGGTTGTTCTTTTCTGTAAATTCTTGGAACATCTTGTTGAGAACGGCTGCGCGCACAGCCGGAACGAAACTAGATGCCCAAGTGATAGTCCTCTCCGGACGAACAAAACCCGCCGGTCAGGCGGGTTTGTGTGGCGTCCCCGAGAGAAATGCTAAGAAAGAACAACCGTTGCTCCGGTTGTTCTTTTTCTGTAAATTCTTGGAACATCTTGTTGAGAACGGCTGCGCACAGCCGGAACGAAACTAGATGCCCAAGTGATAGTCCTCTCCGGACGAACAAAACCCGCCGGTCAGGCGGGTTTGTGTGGCGTCCCCGAGAGGACTCGAACCTCCTGCCCACAGTTTAGGAAACTGTTGCTCTATCCTGATGAGCTACGGGGACACGCCGCAATTTTTATAGCCGTTTTTGCCGGTTAATGCAACAGTTATTTTCCGGCCAGCTTATCAAGAAACTTCTTTTGTATCTCGGCAATTTTTTCAACGCTGTCGACAACGACGTATTCGTTGGCGGCATGCATGCCTTCGCCGGTTCCCGAGTGCATGATGACAATCGAACCGCGCTCGGCGAAAGCTCGGGAATCCGTGGCGCCGCCGATTTGTTCAAACTCGATTTCCCGGCCGAGTATATGCTCGGCAAAACGTTTATAATCCTGAATGTAGGGATTGTTTTCATCCATGACGACCGGCACGCTGGACGAAGCGATTTTATAGGTTACGCCGGTAACCATACAGTTGTCGAGGTTCTTTTTCAGATTGTCGACACTGGAGGTCTCAATCAGGCGGAAGTCCAGAAGAGCCTCGGCGTAATTGGAAATGACGTTTGAAACCTGCCCGCCGCATATTTTGGCAATGTGTACCGTGTCAATCCAGGTATTTTCGGGCATTGGTTCATTTTTGGAAAAGTACGGGTAGATTTTGCGGATGTTGTTCAAAACCGTCAGCAGGTTTTCGTTGGCGTCGATTCCTTCCCAGGGAGTTGAGCCGTGCGCTTCCTTACCGACCGATTCGATTTTGACAAAGACCGGATTTTTGCACTTGCTGACGATTTTCAAAATGTCGCCGCCGACGTCATTGTCCAGTACGATTTTTGCCTTCATGTCCGGATGGGCTTCCATAAAGGCTTCTGTTCCCTTGCTGCCTTTTTCTTCGTCGGAGGAAAGGATAACGCCGAACTTGAGTTTCAGGTTGTTTTGCAGAACATGAAACATTGAGCTTAATGCGACTGCGGCAAAAGACTTCATGTCCAGCGTGCCGCGCCCGAACATTTTTCCGCCTTTGATATAAGGTTCAAACATTTTGTCTTCGGCAGGAACCACGTCCAGATGGCCGAGAATCAGCACGTCAAAGTCTTCGGTCTCGCTGTTGCTTAAAAACAGTACCGGAGCAATGCCGGGTTTTTCAAAAATTCGGACCAACGCGCCGCTGCTGTCAAAAAGGTCGGCAATATAAGCAAAACACTTGCGAATTTCTTCAAGGTTCCCGGTTTCGGTGCGAAAACGGATAAGGTCCTGTGCGGTTCTGATGACATCCATCGGAATTCTCCTGTCTTAGCTGAATTATTTTTACGTTTTGTTTAATATATTTAGTTATCATTACCTCAAATAAAATAAGAAAAGATTAATTAAAGGGAAAGAAAATGAAAGCGGTTTTTGCTGTTTTATTGGGACTGATGATATCTGCGGCGCCTGCGTTTGCGCAGGAAACGGCGGATGAAAGCGAGAGCGGTCTGTCCGTTCCCCGCATGGTGTCGCTGCGATCCAACCTGATTAACGCCCGTTCGGGCCCCGGCGCGCGTTATCCGATAGAGTGGGTTTATATGCAGAAAGGCGCGCCGGTGGAAATTATCGCCGAGTTTGAGCTTTGGCGCAAAATCAAAGACTGGCAGGGTTCGGAATCCTGGGTGCACAAATCCATGCTTTCCGGCCGTCGTACGGTTAAAGTGACAACGCCCGGCGAAAACAACATTTACGACAAACCCGATTATCAGGCCGGCGTTATCGCCCGGGTTGAGGACGAAGTTGTCGGTGATGTAAAGAAATGTTCCGCCGAGAGCGGCTTCTGCCTGATTAAGTTTGCATCAATTGAAGGCTGGATTCCCAAAAACAGTCTCTTCGGAATTTATAAGAACGAAAACATCGACTGATTTATATCTGCCGTCAAAGTCCCCGGTTATGTCCGGGGATTTTTTTTCGTTCCGGCAAGGCTTGACAAAATTTCCGAAAAACAATAAGCTGTTCTCAGAAAACTTTATTAAACTATATATATTTTAAAACTTATTTTTATGAAAAATTTAAGAAAATCCGAAATTGTGGATTATATTCAGGAAAGATATAATCCCGAGACAATGCCGGAAATTTATTTCAAGGAATTGTCTGTTCTGAAAGATTTTAATTTACGCGGCCTTAAACTTTCTGCCGGCGAACGCCGCAAATTCGGCTGCTATGTTTGTCCGAAGGACAAGGCCAAGCTGGTTGTGTTCATTCCCGGAAAGAGCACCCACTATCCGGTGCCTGCCGAAGTGTTTCAAATTTTCCGATCCTTATGAAATCGGCGACATCCTGCGCAGCAAAAAACGCTCGCGAAATGCTGTGATTTTTAGCATCGGAAAATACGATTACCGCTATGTGCCGGGAATATGTGCTTTTGTCCGCGTCGATTTTTTCAATAAGGACTTTGTTTTGGACAAGGCCGTAAAAAAATATCGTATCGGGCGGGAAAATCTGGTTTGTGTGGCGCGCATTTTCGGCAGCGGCGACAACTACAGCGTCTTTTGGGATATTCGTCGCAAGGGGTGCAATCAGGTTTCGCATTTTTTCAAAATCTTTACCGGGCAGTTTCAGGAACATACCTATCCGCTGCCGGATACCCAGATTACCATCGGAGCCAATTCCAAAACCGTCGTCTGGAAAGGGATAATGTTCAAAATGACCAAAGGCAAGCTTACCGTCAGCTGACGTGGCCTTACGTAAAAGGAAAAGGGTTCTGAAAATCAGAACCCTTTTCTTGTTATTCGCCGTTTTTGATTTTTCAATCAGTTCCTTTACCGTTGGAATTCCGTTGCGATACAGCGGATCGGTTGCAAACCTGTAAACCTGATGCCCGGCAAACAGCAGATTGTCCTTAATGCTGCCGTTGTGTCCGACTTCGTACAAGGTCTTGTGAATACAATACGAACGCGGATCCGGAAGCTTCCCGGTCGTGCCGTTGGCACGCGACCAGGTTGAAAACTGACACTGCGACAGACAGCCGACGCATTCGGCGCGATCCTGCTTCATCTGTTTCCATTCGGCCGGCGTCAAAAAGACCACCGTGCTGTCAGGCGTTTCCTGAATTTCGGTATGACCGGCGGAAAGCTGCTGTTCTGCTTTGGAGGCGTCTTCCGGTCTGATGTAGACGGTCTTGTTCTCCCGAATGCTCAAAGGATGGGAAAACTCGGATGTCTGCTCTTTGGAAAAAGCAATCTCACCCTGTTTGCGCAGAATCAGCTTTTCAAGGAACGTATTCTTGATGGCTGAGGAGAAAAAGCCGGTTGGGCTGAATTTCTGTAAAATGACGTCACCTTTTACCTGAAGCATGACTTTTTTCCACGCTTCCGAAATCGGGCTTTCTTTGGTAATCATCGGGCGTGTGCCGAACTGGAACGCGATTTTGCCGATGTCGGGATTGTCAATGTAATCCTGCCAGTCTTTCAGCGACCAGATGCCGCCGGCCAGAATAATCGGGATATTGTCAAGACCGAGCGTGCGCAACAGACGTCGCAGTTCGACCAGACGCTCATAGGGCGCCTGCGGCTTGGCCGGGTCTTCGGCATTGGAAAGGCCGTTGTGTCCGCCGGCCAGCCACGGGTCTTCATAGACGACGCCGCCCAAAAATTCTCTGAAGTTCGAATAAGCGCGCTTCCATAAAACCTGAAAAGCGCGTGCGGAAGAAACAATCGGGTAATAATAGACGCCGAAACGCGAAGCCAGCTCGCCCAGATGGTAAGGCAGGCCGGCACCGCAGGTAACGCCGTGAATCAGGCCTTTGGCCTTTTCCAGAACGCCGCTCAGAATTCTTTCGGAATCAGCCATTTCCCACAGCATGTTCATGTGAATGCGGCCGTTTCCGTTGGAAACCTCATGAGCGACCTGTGCCTGGGCGATACCGCCCTTGATGGCGTATTCAATCATTTCTTCATGGCGTTCTGCCCGGTTCTTTTTCGAAAAAGTCTCAATAATGACATTGCCTTTGCTGTCATAAAAATCCGGACTGACGCCGGAGAAAGTCCCCACGCAGTTTTCTCTGGCCCAAGAGCCGGAGCTGCGTCCGTCACTGCCGTTAATCCCTTTTCCACCCTCGATTAAAGGCAGTACTTCCTTACCTGAAATCATGATTGGATTTAATTGTTTCAATGTCTTATTCCTTATAAAATTTTTTAATCAGGCTTTATATAGCATATTTTTTTTGATTTTTACAGCAAAAAAAACAAAATGTTACAGTTTTGTTACACTTGCTGCGTTCAGCGGGACAGCTCCAGAAGCCCCTGCGGAATATGGTCGATGGTAACCAGCGCGATAATCATGCAGATGAGCGCGTAAACCTGCAGCATTTGAGTCAGTGCTTTGTTCTGAAAAAGGGGCATTCTGTCGCGGTATTTGTGCAGCGCTTTGTTGATGCCGAGCATGACGAAGGTTGTCAAAATGGCCTGTATGCCCAGACCTGCTTCCCGGACCGTTTCCTCAATTCCCGAAAGGATTTTGAACAGAAACGTGAAAAACAGCATATAAACGGTAATAACGGCATAGGAAATATGCTGCATGCGGATGTCTTCAATCTTTTTTTCTTCTTTGTTGCGGCGCAGATTTTCCACCGACAGTGAGGAAATTTCCATGCCGCGCACCATCTGCGGGGTTTCCCGCTGTTTTTTGACGTCGAGCAGTGTTTCCTTAAAGCGTTCTTCGGCCACGCACAGTCCGCAGCCCTTGGCCGTAAAATAGGCGTGGTTGGTGTCCTTCCGGCAGGTTTTGAGATTGTGCATCAGATAATGCAAATGTTCCTGCCATTCTCTGGCCGACGGCCGAATTCCCCCCTTTGACAAAGGCGCGTTCGAAAAGTTCCAGCGTTTTCTTGTCAAAATACTCGTGAATAGAATAGGGATGCGGCGCCTGATAGGTGTCGGGCCACAGGCCGTAGGCATAATGATATTGCTCGATGCGGTTCTGAATCGTCAGCATCTCTCCTTCTGTCTTTCGCGGTACGCCCGAGAACGGATGAATGCCGTTGTTCAGCAGTTTGAAAACCATGACCGCCAGCGCGAATTTGTCCTGTTCTTCGCCCATTTCTTCGCAGGAAAGGTCCATTCCTTCGGGATAGATGTATTCTTCGCTGACAAATTCTGCCGGATAGCGTCCCAGTTCCCCTTTGATGGAAAAACCGTCGCAGTCGACCATTGCCACCATCATGGTATCTTTGTAAACCGAAACGTTGGACGGTTTGAGGTCGACGATGTAGTGTCCGCAGGTATGCAGCGCCGCCACCATTGACGCGATGTTGTAGGCGGCGAAAACCCTGTAGGCGTATTTTTCGGAAAGGTGCAGTTTCTTTCGGATGGCCTTTTGCATCAGGTGGTCGAGCGAAACCGCTTCGCTCATGTTAATCAGCGGCATCAGATAACCGACGCAGAAACCGTTTTCGTCTTCAAGAATGGCGTCGGGCCATGCAATCTGCACATATTCGGTTCCGTCTTTGACCGCCGGCGGAAAGTTCGGGCGGTTCAACAGCATGGCTTCGAGTTTTTTGCGATTGGTCGAACTTTTGCTCTTTTTATGGAAAATTTTTGCCACGCTGTTCGGATTAGCCAGATTCATGTAGATTTTTCCGGCGGCGCCGCCTTTGTTAATCAGCTCGCCGAGCCGAACTTTTTCGAAATGCCCGTCAGCATAAATGGCGTTGTAAATAACCGGCTGTTCTTCTTGCTTTTCCATTAAAGTTTGGCCCAGAAAAGAGTTTTGTCGTCATTGTTCAGCCGTTTGGCGTCCGGCGTATTGAGCGTGTTGTTCAAGGCGCGGATGGCTCTGGCCTTCTGCGTTTCGTTGCTGAGATATTCGTGAATGGGGTAGATAAATCTCTTTTCGATACGGCGAAAATCTTTCGAAAAGGCAAAACCGGTCACGCCGTCGCTCATCAGAAAAATGGCGTCGGCGTTTTCAAAGGCCGTAAACCGCAGATTTTCGCGCCAGTCGTCCATGGTGTAAAAATAGGTTTCGCAGGCAAACAGACCGTTTTCGGGACGCGAGGCGACGAAGTTTTCCGGATTGTGTTCGTCCAACGCCAGCGCCGCACCGTCGCCGATATGGAAAAACAGGCCCTGCCGTCCGTAGCAGACGGTGCCGACCAGCGTTGCCGCAAAATCGTTGATGCCTTCCTCGCTTTTGGTCTTGTTGTAACGGTGGCGCAGCAATTTTCCTCGCGAAACCTCAATCGCCTTGACGATTGTCCGCCGAATGTCCGAAAATTCCGCGTTTGCCAGCAAGTCTCCGACGGTTTCGCAGATAATCCGCGCGCCGATTTTGCCGTATTTGGCCGAACCGGCGCCGTCCGAAACCACGGCGACGAAATTTTTGCCCCGGTCTGTATAGCGGCAGTAATCCTGGCACGGCATGTTGCGAGCCTCGTGCAGAGGGCCGGTAATGCTCGTTGCCAGTGCGCGTATCTTGCCGTTTTTAGTTTTCATTCCAGTCACCGGTATCTTCCAGTTGGTCGGGAATATTCGGGGCGGCTTTGGATATGCAGGAAACGCTGCGGCTCAGCCACAGGAAAAATTCGGTAAATTTAAGCCCGGTCAAACGCTTGGGCGACATCAGCGAAAATTTTGCCAGCTTTTCCAGATTGGCGCCCTGCGTGCCGACGGCATGAACCACGACTTTTTTGTTTTTTTGGGCGTAGCGGCATTTCTCGGCAATGATTTCCCAGTCGTAATCGGTCGGCTCGCCGTCGGAAATCAGAAATATCCACGGCCGCTTTGACGTAATTCCGCAGCTGTCATACAGGCACTTCTGTTCTTCGATTTTCTGCAGGGCAAGTTCCATCGCTTTGCCGAGCGGCGTCAGCCCGCCGGCTTCCATTTCCGGCGCTTCGAAATTCATGGCGTCGACCCAGTCGGAAGAGATGACGGCTTCGTCTTTGCCGAATGCTTTGATAATCAGCAGCTGCACGCGCGAGCTGGCGTCAATGTCTTCCTTCAGTTCCTTTTCCAAAGCCTTGAGGCCGGCGTTCAGCTGTTTGATGGGTTCGCCGCGCATGGAACCGGAACAGTCCAGAACCAGAACGCAGGGCGTACGTTCGTTGGCGTTATCGGCAAATTCCACATAGGGAATCATGTCATTTGTCAGATTATCGTTGTCAACCATCTCAAACTCCCGGAATTTCAGCTTTTAACGGCGGGGATAGCTGTGCGGATAGCCGCTGCCTTCAATCGGCGAAGGATCGGACATTTTGCCGCAGGCAAAAACCCCGGCAATGAGCAGAAGCAGCATCAAAACTCTCAGACCGTTTTTCATTTTTATTAACCTTTTCCTTGTATCAATAATTATAATACCTATATACTCTTAAAACCGGGTAAATACAAAAGCAAAAAACAAGTTATTAATAGGCGCAGCATGAAAAAGATTTTGATGGCTCTTCTGATTTTGGCGTCGACGGCCGGCTTTTCCCTGGCGCGGGAAGACGGCGTCAACATTTATGACACGCCCCGCGAACCGCCGTCCCGGCCGATTTATACGGAAACCGGCCGCAAGGTAAATCTGGCGGATTTCAAGGGCGATTTTCTGATTGCCGTTTTCTGGTCGCGTTACTGTGCGCCCTGCCTGCGCGAACTGGACAATCTTAACCGTTATCAGAAGATTGTCCGCAACGACGGTATCAGAGTTATTCTCATTTCGCCGGATACGGAGTGGAATACGGTTGACGAAATGAAAAAAATGTTGAAAAAATACCGTGCCGGCGATTGGAAGCCTATACCGACGTCAACGGCCAGCTGGCCTCCGATTTCGGCATTTTTACTTCGCCGAATACGGTGCTGATTAACAAAGACGGCAAGGAAATCGGCCGCCTGCGCGGTTCCGCGGAATGGGACAGCGACGAGGTTGTCGAATATCTTTACAAAATAAAGGCCGAACATAACTAAAGGACTGCCATGACTGAAAAACTCCATATCTCCTGGGAAGAATTTCATCGCGATACCCGGGAACTCTGCGCTAAAATCAAAAATTCCGGAAACTATGACAAGATTATTGCCGTCAGCCGCGGCGGCCTGCTGCCGGCCGGCATCCTTGCCTATGAGCTGAATATCCGCAATACTGCGGTTGTCAATATGTCTACTTATGACGGCGACGTCAGGCGCGCCGCCGAAAGCTTTCAGCTTGCCGCTGCCGGGATCGGTGCGGTTGATGAACATACCCTTGTTGTCGATGACCTGTCGGACAGCGGCAATACCTGCAATTTGCTGCGCCCGCTTTTTCCGCAGGCGCGTTTTGTAACCGTTTACGCCAAGCCCGCCGGCCGGGGCGCAGTTGACGTCTATGCCCGCGAAATGCCTGATTCCTGGCTCGTTTTTCCCTGGGATTGAAAAGCTTTTCCGACAGTCCGTTTTTTGCTTGTCAAAAGATTTTTTTTAGGATAGCATACATCATAGGTTGTATTCTACGGTGTTTTGCCGGGAAATCCGGACACTGTCTCGTTTTGAATTCGTTTTTTTAGTTTTTATCACGGAGAATAGCTCAATGACAACTTCTTCCGGACTATCTAAACCCAATATGTATAAAATCTCGCGCGGGCGCACGCTCAACGGCGAGCCAAACCCGATTGACGTCTACATCGGCCAGCGCATTCGCGTGCGCAGGCAGCTGCTCGGGCTTTCTCAGGAAGCCCTGGCCAAGAAAATCGGTATAACTTTCCAGCAGGTTCAGAAATATGAACGCGGCATGAACCGCATCGGCGCCAGCCGCCTGTGGGACATGATGCAGGTGCTCGGCGTTGACGCCAACTATTTTTTCAGCGGCATTGACGAGGAATTAAGCCGCCAAAGCCCGCGTAATCTCATTTTGTCGGACAATCTGCCGCAGGTCGAAAGCGAAAATCCGATAAAAAGCGACATCATGCAGGATACGGATTTTATTCGTATGGCTCGCGCTTACGAGCGTATTCAAAATACTCAGGCCGGGGAATATGTCCGCGGCCTGATTTTCAGCATTTCCAAATATTATCGGGAACCTTCCGTCACGTCATAAGTCGGGGAGATGTTCTTGCCGCGCGCCATGCGCGTCATCTGGGTTTCAATTGAAGTCGCCAGATTCAGTTTGCCGGTCTTGATTATGCCGCGAACCTGGTCGCCTTTGGTTGAATCCGGATTGGCGAACAGATAGCTGACCAGCGGTATTTTGCGTTCGACGCCATTCAGCGTCTGGTGCAGGACGCCGAGCATGCCGCGCGAGAACAGGTCATAGGCCAGTTCTTCGCTCATGCTGGTTGAGGAGGCGTATTTAACCACCGAGTTGATGGCGTCGGTAATGTTGTTGGCATGAATGGTGGAAAGCACCAAATGCCCGGAAGTTGCCGCGCGCAGAACTTCGCTGGCGGTGTCCGGCGTGCGGATTTCGCCGACCATAATGTAACGCGGCTTGGAACGCAGTGCCGATTTCAGTCCTTCGCCCCAGTTGCCTTTCGGCGGCAGGGTCTGTTTGCATAGTCCCAGACTGCCGCCCACCGAGTGATAAATGCCGTCCAAAGGCATTTCGGACGGGTCTTCAATCGTGTAGGCAAAACCGCCTTCCATGGTCAGAAATTCTTTCAGCAGGCTTGATATTGCCGTCGTTTTGCCGGCGCCGGTCGGGCCGGACCATAAAATCAGGCCGGAAGCCGTGCTCAGCGAAAGCAGATGCGTTGTCAGTTCATGATTGAAACCCAGCGAGGCGAACGGCGGAATCTTCTGCGGCATCTTACGCGCGCAGTATTGCACGCCGTAAAGGGCGACCGAGCGCTCAACGCGGTAGAATGTCCGCTCAAACAAAACCGAATAGCTCGGATTATTGCCGTCCCATGATTTTTCAACCAGATTGTAAAAAGCTTCAAAATCTTCGGCTTCGATAATTTTCAGGCCGTTTTCGGTTCGGTTGTCGCCGATAAAGGCCGTTTTGTCCGGCGTAATGTAAATATCGGAAAAAGATATGTCATTAAGTTTTACCATCGTGTCCTCGTTGTCTTAACCATTTTGGACAACAATAACATAAGATGTTTTAAGAAAGATTAAAAGAAAGCGAATTTGTTACTGGAAATACCAGCCGATGGCACAGGTTGGAGCCTCGCGGCAGGTGCATTTGGCAACCGCTTCGGAAATGGTAATCGGCAGGTCCGTGCCGGTGTAGGTTTCGGCGTCCATTTCGGCCAGTGCCAGTTCCTGATCGGAAACCCGCATGCCGATCAGGCCTGCGGAAGAGCCGGTTCCCCAGTCGGAACTCGCCATTGTGACGCAGGCTTCCTGCCCAAGTCCGTTATATACAATCTGAAAGGCGGCGCCGGCGGTTTCGCGGTATTTGGCTTCGCCGAGCAGTACGCTGCCGGCAAAAACGTTGGTAACCGTAGAATCGGAGGCCTTCATGTCCGGCGAAATCACGCCGTAGGAAATTGCTTCTTTAAGCGTCAGTCCGGAATAGTTGCGCTGACCGGAATAGAGGGTTTGAATGGAGGCGACCAGCATTGAAATCTGATCCAGGCTTTTGCCGACCTTAAATTTAATCATTGCCCGCGAATAGCCGGCGATGCCGCCGATGGACAGGACGCCGATAATGGCCAGCACCCCGAGCATTTCTACCATTGAGCGGCCGCTCTGGCTGCCGTCTGTTCTTTTGTTATCCATTGTACATAATCCCCTCTGTACATGTTTTGCAGCATTAAAATATAATATATGTTGAAAATAAATGTTTTTTTTGATTTTTTAACAGAGGCTCCATACCGCTGTCGGATACGGAGCCGTAAGGAAGGGCATATCCGGTATTACAGATAAGTCCATTGGATGGAGCAGGTGGCCGTCGTACAGTTACAGTTGGCGGCGGCATTGATTAAGGTAACCGGCAAATCCGTACCGGAATACGTTGTTCCACCTTTGTCCGCAGCACTGACCGTCATGTTAACTAAACCGGAAGAGGAACCGGAACCCCAGTCGGAAGTTGCCATCGTGACGCAGGCTTCCTGACCCAGACCTTCGTATTTAATCGTGAACGCCGCATCAGCATTACCGTTTTGAGCAGCGGTACCTATGGTAACGTTACCGGCAAAAGCATTGGTAATTACTCCGCCGCCGCCGTCCATTTCGCCCGGGATAATGCCGAAAGAGATGGCATTGGCATTGCTCAGGCCGGAATAGTTGCGCTGACCCGAGAACAGCGTGCGGATGTTGGCGACCAGCATTGAAATCTGGTCCATGCTCTTATTGATTTTGAACTTGGTCATCGCCTTTGAATAGCCGGCGATACCGCCTACTGACAAAACGCCGATAATGGCCAGCACGCCCAGCATCTCCACCATCGAACGTCCGTTCTGTTCGTTCTTGTAAATATTTCTCATTGCCCTTCTCCTCATGAACACACGCAACCTTTATGATTACACTATATCTGAGAAAACGCTGATAAACAATCCTGTCTTTAGTCATAGACAAATTTGTGTATATCAAAAGTCATATATGACTTTTGAACGGTTGTATACCTGTTTTCGGACGCTGTCGGAACTTTTTCCTTATAGTCATCCTCGGGCATGTTTTTATTATTGTTACAGTCATCCTCGGGTGCAACGCGTTCTGGACATCCATAGATTCCCCGGTCAAGCATCCTCTCCCTCTGTCATTGCCGACCTTATTTTTCTTACCGTCATTCCCCGGCTTAACCGGGGAATCCAAGAGATCCCCGGGTCACGCTATGCTTGCCCGAGGATGACAGAAGAAAAAATAATACTGTCATTGCCGGACTTGATCCGGCAATCCACAAACACAAGGCACTGGCTCACGATATGCACATAGAAAGCAACGCGTTTCAACAAATGTTCGCGCCGCTGCCGATGTTGCGGTCAAGCTGGCCACAGCTTGTCATGTTCGGCCTTTGTTTTTCCTTACAGTCATATTCGGGCTTGTCCCGGACATCCAAGCATAGGCGTCACGCTGAGCGTGTGACCCGAGTATCCAAGAAATAGATGCCCGGGTTAAACCCGAACATGACGATTATTTACTCGTCATTCCCCGGCTTGACCGGGGAATCCAAGAGATCCCCGGGTCGCGCTACGCTTGCCCGAGGATGACAGAAGAAAAATACTGTCATTCCTGTACACTTTTGCTTTCCTCTGTCATTCCCGTGCTTGGCACGGGAATCTGTAAAGGAGATATTCGTGTGTAAATTCCCAACTGCGTTGGGCCCCTTTCGTCCCGTAGGCCTCGAACTTCGCTTATAGCTCGTTCTCGCCAACTATCGACTCCAAGCCCGAATACGACATAGAGGAAAAAAAGCCCGAATACGACAAGAAAAAGGTCGAGAATGACAGAAGAAAAATAATACCGTCATTGTCGGCCTTGAGCCAACAATCCAGAGATCCCCGGGTCGCGCTATGCTTGCCCGGGGATGACTTAGAAGGAAAAAAGCTGAACATAACAAAAGAAAGCTCCCGGAACGGGAGCTTT
>VOFK01000528.1_pt1 | contig 30668 bp, 37 predicted proteins | sample 5384121 | NCBI WGS metagenome assembly VOFK01 (sample SAMN12384730, study PRJNA508395) | human gut metagenome | isolation source: healthy gut J | host: Homo sapiens | reverse complement strand
TCATAAGGAGCTCATCGCCGGCTATGAGCTTCCTCATCAGAACTTGGCATCAACAGCAGGACATTTTGGTCGCTCTCTCCCCTGGAAGTTGTCCCCCATCAAGTTTGCTGTCAACCTCGACCTGTTCGAGAAGAACGACCTCGAGCTGCGCCAGAACCTGGGGAAGACGTTTATAACTGCGCCAAGGTCATCACCGAGAACGGCAACGGCAGAAGAGTTCGGCTACGGCTCCGGTGCACCTGGACGGCCGGTATGATCCGCCGCGGCATTCAAGGTCTGCATGAACTCCACCGGCGCGGCTGGTTCGATCCCAACACCGCCACCTGACTTCACCCAGTTCAAGTCCATCCCTCGAGATCGAGGCCAAGATGATGCAGGAAGGCCTGCTTCTCGGCGCTGACGACCTCGGCATCGACGAGATCCGCGCGCAGTTCGCCGCCGGCAAGGTGGGCATGTTCTATGCGCCTTCCTATGACTACGGTGTCTACACCAGCCAGTTCCCCCGCAGAGTGCAACTGGACGGTCATCGATCCTCCCGCGATCGTCGACGAGACTCCCTACAAGGGCGTTTACCCTCGACCGTGTCGGCTGCTCCATCACGGCTCCCGCCTATGAAGCTGCTTCCGATGCACACAAGCAGGCCATCCTCGACGCGTTCATCTTCCTCAACAGCGACGAGCTGAACAGCAAGATCTACTCCGTCGGCGGCATGATCCCCACAAGACCGAAGTTATCGAGAACACCGAGCTCAGCGCAGACCTCGGCCCGCAGTGGGCACAGTTCGGCGACATCAGCAACTACGCCAGCATGTCCCTGTATCCCGACTCCCTGCTCCCGCTGGAAGGCGAAAACTTCAATACCGTCCTTGACTCCTACCTGCGCGGCGACCTCGACGATCCGACGCTGTTCTGCGCCGATCTGGCCGAGCGCTACAACGCGGCTTACAAGGAGCTGAAGGAATCCGGCGACGTCGACCTGTCTCAGTACGAGTACGCTTACGACATCTCCAAATAATTCATTTCCCTTTTTGTTGAATACATCTTTACAAAGGAGGCCGCAGCCGCGGCCTCCTTTTTGCGTGTGCGCACGCCCAAAAAGCCTCCCCTGGAAGGGGGAGGTGGCTCGGCGGAACGCCGAGACGGAGAGGTTGCAGCAGATTTGCGGCGACCTCTCCGTCAGCCTGCGGCTGACAGCTCCCCTACCCCTTTTGTCCCTTCGGGACATTTCCCCGGATAGGGGGAATCGGCCCCCGAGAGGGGGCTTTTTCCGCTGCAGCGGGGTCCACCCCTCAGGCCCTTCGCGCCAGTGCTTGACAGAACGGCCTGGCGGAGCGTTCCGGCGGGCCGTTTGTGCTTTATTCTGCTTTTTTCTTGAAGACGCTTGCCTTTTCCATGCGCCACCCGGTAATACAGCAGCAGGATCACGCTGCACAGCACCCAGCCCGCCGGATAGCCCATCGCCACCGGGAGGACCGTCCCCAGACCCGGTAGACACTCACCAGGTAGATCTGCCGGACCAGCACGAACGAGCCCAGCATGACCAGCATGCAGCTGCGCGAATCGCCCGCGCCGTGCCGCGAACCGGAGATGATCTGGTTGATGCAGATGACTAAGTAAAACGGGGAAATGAACCGGATGAACAGCGTCCCGTAGCGCAGGACCTCCGGCTCCTGATTGAACAGGCTGATGAGCTGCGGCGACAGAAGCATCAGCGGCAGCAGCACCACCACCGTGACCGCCTCCGACAATAAAAAAGCGCCGTCCGGGTCCCCTTTTTTCGCGCGGGCGTGGTCGCCCGCACCGAGATTCTGCCCGACGAAAGTCGTCACCGCCAGCGAGATCGTCGTGATGGGCAGGAGCGCGAAGGAATCGATCTTGTTATACGACGTCCAGCCAGCCATGCAGTCCGCGCCGAAGCGGTTGATATAGGACTGCACAAAAAATATTGGAAAACGCCGTGACCGCCAGCTGCACCGCCGACGGCAGGCCCAGCGCGCAGATGCTGCCGAGCATGTTCTTCTCCAGCCGCACTGCCCGCCATTCGATGCGGTAATCGCCCTTCGACCGCGTCAGCACGAGCAGCACCAGCGCCGCCGAGGCGAACTGCGCAAGGATCGTCGCGATCGCCACGCCCGCGACGCCCATATGAAATACCGCCACGAACAGCAAATCGAGGACCGTGTTCGTCACCGCCGAGAAGATCAGAAAATACAGCGGCCGTCTGGTGTCGCCGACGGCGCGCAGGGATGCCCGCGCCCATGTTGTACAGCAGCAGCCCACTCAATCCGGCAAAATAGATCTGCAGATACTCGCTCGCATGCGCAAGCACCTCCTCCGGCGTTTGCATCATCCGCAGCAGCGCGGGCGTCAGCACCACGCCGAGCGCGCTCAGCACAATGCTCATCAGGATCGTCATGGCGATGGTCGTCTGCACGGCGGTCCGGACGTTCTCCCGCTGCCGCGCGCCGTAATGCCGCGAGATGACGACGCCCGCGCCGGTCGCAAAGCCGTTGAAGAAGCCGATGAGCATATTGATCACCGGCCCGACGCTCCCGACCGCGGCCAGCGCCTTGCCGACGAAATTTCCGACCACCACGCTGTCCACCGTGTTGTACAGCTGCTGAAAAATGTTGCCGATCAAAAGCGGGACGGAAAACGCGACCAGCTGCCCGAGGACGCTGCCTCTGGTCATGTCGGTGTCCGTCCGCCGCAGACCCGTCTGCAAAACGATCACCACCAGCTTTCTCTTTTTCCGCGGCCGCGCGGCGCGCCGCTCTGTTTTGTCTCTTAACACAGCTTCGCCGCCGCGGGCAAGTCCGCGCGGCGCTGTTCTCTGCAAAACTACGCGAAAACAGAAAGGTTGTTGCATTGCAGTTGCGCTTATGTTATGATGTCCGGAGAAAGGCGGTGCATTCCATGGCAAACCTGAAAGACATTGCACAGAAGCTTGGCGTGAGCGTCTCCACGGTCTCCCGCGGGCTCAACGGCGGCAAGGAGATCAGCCGGGAAATGACGGAAAAGATCCTCAAGGCGGCGGACGAGCTCGGCTACACCCTGCAGGGCCGCGGCGGCCGCGCCACGCCGGATTGGAATTCGGCGGGCATCATCGTCCCCGAGGTCGCGTCGGAATATTACGCGCGTCTGGTGCACAAGGCGAAGGGATTTTCTCGCCGCGAAGGGGCTATTCGCTCATCATGAAGGTGACGGATTTCAAGGCCGCGGAGCTGCTCGACGCGATCAACACACCCTTACCATGAGCCGCATCCACGTCAAGTGCCTGCTCGTCGTCATGGATACCGAGGAAAACATGTCCGATCAGCTCATCAGCGCCATGCACAGAAGCGGCCTGCCGATCATGCTGATCACGTCGAAATACTATCCCCTGCTGGAATTTGACTGCATCCATCTCGACGAATACAGCGGCATCATCATGGGCGTGCAGCACCTGCAAAAGCGCGGCTACCAGCGCATCGCCTGCATCAGCGACCGCATCTCCCTCAGCCGCGTCACCGTGTTCAAGCAGGCCATGAAGCTGCAGGGCATGAAGGTCGATCCGCAGCTCATCTGCGTCGGCCCCGAGCGCGCGGAGAGCGGCGGATATCTCAGGACCAAGGAGCTTCTGTCGCTGGAGAACCCGCCCGACGCCGTCTTCTGCTGCTATGACCAGATGGCCATCGGCGCCATCCACGCGCTGCGCGAAAGCGGTCTGCGCATCCCTGAGGATATGGCCGTCATGGGCTTTGACAACCTCACGTCGTCCAAATATATCGAGGGCGGCATCACCACCATCGCCAATCCCTACGAGGACATGCTCTCCGTCGCCGTCAACATCCTGACCAAGCGCACGAAAAACCCGCAGATGTCGCAGCAGCAGATCGCGCTGCGCCCGAATCTGGTCGTCCGCCACACAACCTGAGGCCGCGGGAACCCTCAATTTTGCGTTGTTTTGCGTGAATTATTTCATGGTTGCGCATTGACTATTTCGTTCGGCTATGGGAAAATAGGAATAGAAAATCGCCTTGGCCGGCGGCTTTGTTTGTGCACTGTGCCGCAATCGTCCCGCGCGTTCCGCTGCCGGTCATGATCCCAATAACAACTGCAAATGAAAACACGGAGGAAGGCTCACATGGATAAACGGGTAGGATTTGTTTGTTTCGGCGAGGTCAACACGCCGATCGAGCGTCTGCAGATGAAGCACGACGAGGCGCTGGGTGTTCTGAAGGACATGGGCTATGACCTGCTGGACGCAGGGCTCGTCATCGACGATGAAAAATACGCGACCGCCGACGCGGCGGCGGAAAAGCTGCGCGGCTTTGATATGTGCTGCCTGGTCGTCTGCGTGGCGGGCTGGGTCCCGACGCACGCCGTCATCCGCGTGACCGACCAGTACCGCCATATCCCCATGCTCCTGTGGGGCCTGTGCGGCTGGAAGCAAAACGGGCGCATCATCACCACCGCCGAGCAGGCCGGTACCTCGGCCATCCGCCCGACGTTCGAGGCGCTCGGCTACGATTTCAAGTATGTTTACAACATTATCGGCAAAGACTATCCACGCGCGAAGCTCGACGCATTCATTTCCGCCTGCGCGGCCAGGCGCGCCCTGCGCGACGCGCGCGTCGGCACGATGGGCTACCGCGATATGCTGCTGTTCGGCACGCAGTATGAGGGCAACTCCATGCGTGGCCAGCTCGGCGTCGAGGTCGAACCGTATGAGATGCTCGAGATGGTCCGCGCGCTCGACACGCTGGAGCCGGACAAGATCGCCGAGGGCGTGAAGTACGTCAAGGAAACCTGGAAATTCGAAAAGCCCTGCGATGAGGCGATCATCGAAAAGGGCGTCAAATACGCGCTTGCCATCGGCAAGAAGATCACCGAGCGCGGCTGGGAGGCCATCACGCTTCTCGACGTCGACGGCATGAAGAAGCTCGAGGGCTTCCCCCCTGCCATGGTCTTCATCCTGCTCGAGCATTACTACCACGTGCTCACCACGCCGGAAAACGACGTCATGGGCTGCGTGACGCAGCTGATCATGAAGTATCTCTCCGGCCAGACCGTGCCGTATCTGGAGTACTACGAGTTCTTTGAGAACAGCATAATCGCGGGTGTGCCGGATTATATCCCCGAGCCTGTGACCGACGGCCCGGTGACGGTCCTTCCCGCCGCCTTCGGACTGCTCAACACGTCGCTTCTGTGCGTATCGAAGGTCAAGACCGGCTATGTGACCTGTGCGCGCCTTGCCTACATGCACGGCCGCTACCGCATGCACGTCTACACCGGCGAGGCCAAGACGCCGCCCGCGTGGAACGAGTACGGCTGGGATGATCCCGCGCCGCAGCTGCCGTCGCTGGAGATCTTCCCCGATTCGTGCACCGTGGAAGAATTTGCGCAGAACGTCTGCTGCCAGCACGTCATCGTCGCCTACGGCGATTACACCGAGCAGCTGCGCGATTTCTGCAAGCTCATGGATATTGACCTTGTCATGTAAATACAATTTTTAAAAAACTGAGAAGGCGCTGCTTGGGCGTTGCTTCCCATGTGGAGCGGCTCGATGCAGCGCCTTTTTTATGGAGGAACCAACATGTATCTTGGCGTTGACCTTGGCAGCACCAACATCAAGGCTGCCATTTATGATGGATCGATGCAGCTCGTCGGGCAGCAAAGCCGCCCGGTCGAGTATCTGCGGGAAAACGGCTTCGTGGAATTTGACGCGGAGCGTTATTATAATGAGCTTGCCGCGCTCATCGCGCAGCTCACGCGCGACTGCGGCGTATCGAAAATCCGTCAGATCGCGTTTACCGGTCAGGCGGAATCGCTCGTCTGCGTGGACGCGGAGGGCCGCGCCTGTATGCACGCGATCTCCTGGATGGATGAGCGCTCGACCGAGGAGTGCAAACTCCTTGCCGCGCAGTTTGACGCCGCGCTCTGCGAGCGCGTCACCGGGCAGCAGGCACTCCTGCCGACCTGGCCCGCGACGAAGATCCTCTGGCTGAAAAAGAACCGGCCAGACGTCTTTGCCGCTGCCGAGACCTTCATGCTGCTCAAGGACTATATCGTCTTCCGCCTGACGGGTCGGAAGCTCGCCGATATGTCCATCGCCACCTTCACATTCTATTTTGATATCTACGAAAAGCACTACTGGACGCAGATGCTCGACGCCATCGGCATTGACGAGACCCGGCTGCCGCCGCTCGTCGAGCCGTGCAGCATCGCCGGGCCTCTGACCGCGGATACCGCGCAGGCGCTCGGCCTGACGCAGGACACGCTCGTGAACGTCGGCACGCTCGACCACTTTGCGGGCATGATCGGCACCGGAAATGTCCGCCCCGGCGGCGTCACGCTTTCGACCGGCACGGTCATGGCCCTCGCCGTCATGGCGCAGGAACCGGTGCCGCGCAGCAGCGGCATCGCCATGCACTACGGCTTCCTGCCGGATACGCACGTCATGCTCCCGGTCGCCGAGTCCGGCGGCGTCAGCCTGGAATGGTTCCGCCGGACCTGCATGCCGGAGACCGGCTATGACGAGATGAACCGCGTCCTGCTCGCGCGCGGCGGAGAAAATCCGCTGATCTTCCTGCCGTACCTCGTGGGTACGAACGCACCGGAATTTGACGCCGACGCGGCGGGCATGTTCTGGGGTCTGCGGCAGGAGCACGATGTTTTTGACATGGCGCACGCCGTCATGGAGGGCGTTGCGTTCATGCTGCGCAAAAACTGCGACGCCATCGCCGCAAAGGGAACGAAGCCCGACCACATCATCGCCACCGGAGGCGGCGCGAAAAGCCCCGTCTGGTGCCAGCTGCAGGCGGACATCACCGGCCTGCCGGTCGTCGTGCCGCGGGAAAAGGAAGCCGCCTGCCTCGGCGCGGCCATCGTCGCCGCCGTCTCAGACGGACAGTATGCGGACTATGCGCAGGCCGCGGCGCACTGCGTCGCTATGGTCACCCGCTACGAGCCGCACCCGAGCGCCTTCCTGGAAACAAAATACCGCCGCTTCGCGCTGCTCTATCAGGCCGGTATCCAGGCGGCCCGCCTCTGAGCCCCCGCTGCACGCAGCAGCAAATTTCAAGCACACTCCGGACGCGCCGATCCGGCGCGTCCCATGGCCAAGTTCATAGCAAACAGGTGAATAAACATGGATTACGCAAAAGAATCTCTTCGTCTGCATGGCGAATGGAAGGGAAAAATCGAGGTCACGGCGCGTGTGCCGGTCGAGACGAAGGACGATCTGTCGCTTGCCTACACGCCGGGCGTCGCCCAGCCGTGCCTGGAGATCCAGAAGGATCTTGAGAAAAGCTACGAGCTGACCCGCCGCTGGAACCTCTGCGCCGTCATTACCGACGGCTCGGCCGTCCTCGGCCTCGGCGATATCGGCCCGGAGGCCGGTATGCCGGTCATGGAGGGCAAATGCGTGCTCTTCAAGGCCTTCGGCGACGTCGACGCCTTCCCGCTGTGTGTCAAGACGCATGATGAGGACGAATTCGTCAATACCGTCGCGCTCATCTCCGGCTCGTTCGGCGGCGTGAACCTCGAAGACATCTCCGCTCCCCGCTGCTTTGAGATCGAGCGCAAGCTCAAGGAACGCTGCGACATCCCCATCTTCCACGACGACCAGCACGGCACCGCGGTCATCACGCTTGCGGGCCTGACCAATGCACTGAAGGTCGTCGGCAAAAAGAAGGAGGACGTGAGGATCGTCACCTCCGGCGCCGGCGCGGCAGCCATCGCAATTGTGAAGCTGCTTCCTGTCCGCGGGCTTCTGGAACGTCACGATGTGCGATCGCAAGGGCGCGATCTAGAAGGGGCGTGAGGGTCTCAACTGGATCAAGGAAGAAATGGCCGAGGTCACGAATCTCGAGCGCAGGGCCGGCAGTCTTGCCGACATGCTCGTCGGCGCGGATGTGTTCATCGGCGTCTCCGCGCCCGGAACCGTCACAACGGAGATGGTCAAGACCATGAACAAGGATGCGATCGTCTTCGCCTGCGCGAACCCGACGCCGGAGATCTTCCCGGAGGACGCGAAGGCGGGCGGCGCGAAGGTCATCTCGACTGGCCGGAGCGATTACCCGAACCAGATCAACAACGTTCTGGCCTTCCCGGGCATCTTCCGCGGCGCGTTCGACGTACGCGCCAGCGATATCAACGAGGAAATGAAGGTCGCCGCCGCGCACGCGCTGGCGGCGCTCATCTCCGAGAGCGAGCTCTCGGAGGACTATATCATCCCCAAGGCCTTCGACCACCGCGTCGGCCCCGCCGTCGCCAAGGCAGTCGCCGAAGCCGCGAGAAGAACCGGCGTGGCAAGGATCTGAGCGGAATACCGGAATACAGGAGGCTGACCCATGCAACTGGAATTTGGATATGGCAATGGTGTGCAGACCGTGGAGCTTCCGCAAGAGAATCTGCTTGGCGTCCTCCATGCCGCCCCCATCGAGCATGAACGCCGGGGGCCGGATGCGGTCTCGTGGGCGCTGGACGCCGCCTTCCGGAAATACGGCCCCTCCGCCACCGTCCTCGCCATGCCCCACGGCGGCTCGACACTGCCGTATCTGCAGGACGCAGGCCCCGATCACAGCCGGACATAACAAATTGAAAAGCAGCCGATCTCAAATGAGACCGGCTGCTTTTTCAGACAATATGCAAGTTCAGGTCCAGACGCTCAGGCCCATGTGATACCACTTCAGGCGCTCGGGCGTAATGACGGTGCAGCCCGGCACGCGCGCGTGCACGGCGCGCTCCATCTCCTCGATCCGCGGCAGATACACGTCCTCGCTCATGGCCAGATCCATATGGTGCGGGATGAGCACCTTCACGCCGCCCGCCTCGGCCATAGCCGCCAGATCCTCCGGCGTCTGCTTCGTGAACTGCATGATGGCGATATCCGGCTTCAGCTCGCGGATGATCCCGAGCTGCTCCGGGGTGGCGTTGCTGCCCCAGAACATGATCTTCAGCCCGCCGGGCGTCGTGATCAGATAATCGCGGTATTCCAGATCGCCGAAATTGCCGCACGCCAGCCGCTGCGGCGTGTTGACCCACGGGCGCTGGTGCGCCGGGTCGGTCAGGTCCGCATGTGTGCAGTGCTGGTTCGTATGGCGGGCAAACAGCGCGCGCACCCGCGCGCCGCCGAAGTCCAGCTCCAGATTCGGCGTGACCGGGTAGACGTCATGCGGGTTCGCATTGAGCATCTCGATCAGCGCCGGGGCGCTCAGCTCGCCGCAGAGCACCGGGCAATGAAATTTCTCCATCACATACGCCAGATCGGTAATATGGTCCCAGTGTGTGTGCGACAGCAGCACGATATCTGCGCCCTCGATGACCTCCGGGCCGAAGGGCGCACGCGGGCTTTCGCCGATGCACGGGTCGATCACGATCCGAAAATCACCGACACGGATCTCAAAGCAGGCGATCGTCAGCCAGCGGATGGAGGCCTCCGGCCGGAGCTGCGGTTGTTCGATCAGCATAATATCCCTCCCTTTTCATTGCATTCCCGGCGCAGATGCGCCGGTTTTTCTTTTGTTTGTCTGCAGCCGCGCACAAAGCACGGCCCCTGCCGCCGCCGTCGCGGCCAGCAGGCCGAAGGCTCCGCCAAGGCCCATCCCATCGCAGGCCGCGCCCATCAGGACGGGATAAACGATCCCCCCGATGCCACAGCCCGCGCTCATGACGCCTGCCGCGCCCGCACCGGCTTCCGGGAACAGCCCGGTCGCCTGCGCGACGAGCGTGGACCAGATCGGGCCGTAGGAAAAGCCCGCCGCGAAGCAGCACACGAGCGATACCGTGGGATGCTTGGACACGGCCAGCGCCAGCAGGAATGCCGCGCTTGCAAGAAAGCAGCCGATGAGCGTCTTTTTCGGGTCGCGCAGAACGGCGCTGAACAGCATCCGGGACACGGTCATGCCGATCCAATAGGCCGAGATCGCAGCGGCTGCAAGATCGCCCGCCGACAGACGCACGGAGAACAGGCTCTCGGCAAAGTAGCTGATGCCGTTTTCCAGCCCGACATACAGCAAGATCGAGAAAAACAGCAGCCGGAACGCGCGCGAGGCGAAAAAGTTTGTCCGCGCCTTTGCTTCCCTTTGCGTGACGGTCTGCCGTTTCGGGAACACCGTGAGCAGAAGCAGCAGCGCCAGCAGCGTATAGGCTGCCGCACAGATCAGAAACGGCAGCCGCCAGCTTGCATGGCGGCTTTTCTGCAGCCACTGCACCAGAAACGGGCTGATCACCGCGCCGAGCGAGAGCAGCGCCTGTGACAGATTGATATAGCGCGCGCCCTTCTCCGCGTCCAGCTCGGATAAAACGGCGGACGATACGCTTTCGCACACGCTGTAGCCCGCGCCGACGCAAACCGCGCCAATCACATACACGCCGAGATTTTTAGAAAGCCCCGCCAGAAAGCAGCCCGCGGCGAAAACCGCCGCGAAGATGCACAGTACCGGCTTTTTTCCGATCCGGTCCGCCAGCGCGCCCAGCACGACCGGCAGCACGACCGCCGCGACATGCTGCGCGGCCACCAGTCCGCCCATGCCCGCGGCATTCTGTCCGTATTCCCGTGAGACCTCGCTGATGACGAGCTGCACCCCGCCGAGGTAAAAGCCATAGAAGAACAGCACCGTGCAGAGCAGCGCCAGCACCCAGCCGGGGCACAGTTTTGTTTTCATGTTTCCTCCGCGACCTCCACAGCCGCGCCGGTCGCGCGAATCTCGTCCAGCTCCTCCGGCCTGGCCCCGCTGTCCGTGATGACGGTGAAGCGGTCGTCCAGACGGCAGATCCCGGTGAAGCCCGCGCGCCCGACCTTGCGGCGGTCGGCGGCGATGATCGCCCGGTGTGCCTGCTGGATCATGATTCGGTTGACCATGGCTTCCTCCGCGTGATACGTCGTGATGCCCTGCACGGCGTTTACGCCGTCCACGGACAAGATCGCCCACGCGGGCTGATAGCGCCCGAGCTGCTGCACAGCGTCGTCGCCGAACGTAAAGCCGTAGATCGCGTTGATCTCACCGCCCAGCAGCACGACATGCGTCTCCGGATACCCAGCCAGCACCTCCGCCGCGCGGATGGAGTTGGTCACGACGCACAGGCGCTTGCGGGCGCAGAGCGCTTCGGCCACGCGCAGCGTGGTTGAGCCGGAATTGAGGAACAGCGTATCGCCGTCCTGAATGTGCGATAGCACCTTGGCAGCAATGGCGCGCTTCTGTGCGGCAAGCGCGTCCGGAGCGGCCTCCTGCACAGGCGTCTGTACCGGCTGCGCCGGGATGGCGATCGCACCGCCGGGGATGCGCACGAGGCGGTTTTCCGCCGCCATCGTGTCCAGATCCGTGCGGATCGTCGTCTGCGTCGCGTTCAGGAGCCCACTCAGCTCCGCGACCGTTACCTGTCCGTTCTGCGCCAGAAGCTCCAGAATCCGCTTTCTGCGAATGTCGATCTTCAGTCTGCCTGCTGCCATAGCTTACACGTCCTTTTTCCTTATAGGGCTTTATGATTGAGCCGCTCGCCGACCGCTCCGCCCGGATGGATGAGGGCGAACTGTTCGGCCTGATAGCCCGTTTCTTCGATGAGCGCTGCCTGCAGCGCGTGGAAGATCATGCAGAGGGCCGTCGTCGAGGTCGTGCCCTGCGCGTTCCACTTGTCCGTCTCGCGGTTCACGTGCTGCTTGAGCACGACGTCCGCTGCCTGCGCCAGCGGCGATTCCAGATTCTCCGTCACCGTGATGATCGACACGCCCTTGGCTTTGCAGATGTCCACGATGGGCAGCAGCTCCTTCGTCTTGCCGCCGCGGGAGGCGAAGACCATTACGTCGCCCTGCTGCAAAAAGCCCGTCGCGCCGTGGACGGCCTCGGCTGGCGAAATAAACCGAGCCGGCCGCTCGATGCAGCACATGAGGTGCGCAAAGTGCTGGCAGATGATGCCGGAATGGCCGCAGCCCGCCGCGCCAATGCGCGGGGCCTGCGCCAGCAGATGCACCGCGCGCGAAAACGCGACCTCGTCAAAGTAGTCCTTCATTTCCAGAATGCACTGCGCTTCGATGTCATACGCGGCCCTTGCCGCCTGAATGGATTCCACTTTCACAGAATATCCCTCCTGAGATTTGTTCTGCGAACAGTGTAACACAAATATTATTTGCTTTCAAGAGATTTCATTTTGTGATTCGCTGATTTTCTATGCTGAATTTTGTGTAAAACGCAGAAATCAGCAAATATCATTGACGCATACGCAAATATGACTTATAATTGGGCTATCTGAGGAAATGAGGTGACCGTATGAACCAGCATACCATCCGCGCGCCGTTTTTTGAGATCGGGCCGAAATCCTACCTCTACGGGCAGGACGTTGTCGACCTTGCCATCGCTGCCGACAAAGCCTCTGAGAAATACGGCGTCGATATCATTTTCACCACGCCGATCGTCTCGATCAGCGCGGTCAAAGCCGCCACCAAGCATATCCACGTCTTTGCCCCGCACATGGACCCGCTGGAGCCGGGACGCGGCCTTGCCGACATTCTGCCGGAATCGCTGGTCGCCGCAGGCGCAGAGGGCGTCATGCTCAATCATGTGGAAAAGCCGCTGACGCTGGGCGTCCTGAAAAAGACGATCGAGCGCGCCAAGGAGGTCGGCCTGACCACCATCGTCTGCGCGGACTCCATCGTGGAAGCCAGCATGATCGCCAAACTGGACCCCGATATCATCGTGGCTGAGCCCAGTGAGCTGATCGGCACGGGTCTCACCAGCGGCCCCGAATACGTGGAAGCTGCCAGCCGCGGCGTCAAGGAGGTCAACCCCGACATTCTGGTGCTGACCGCTGCCGGTATTTCCAACGGGCAGGACGTTTATAACACCATCATCGCAGGCGCTGACGCGACCGGTTCTTCCTCCGGCGTTGCCAAGGCAGCCGACCGCGCGGCCATGGTCGATGAGATGATCGCCGCCGTGCGGAAAGCATGGGATGAAAGACATACAAAATAATATATAACAAATTGATTTGGAGGTCAAACACAATGGAATTCAAGGTTTATCAGAAAGAACTCGAGCTGCAGTCCCGTGGGTGGATCCCCACCTTCCATGACGTGTCCCGTGAGGTCGTTGAGATCGTCAAGGAATCCGGCATCAAGAACGGCACGGTCTGCATCGCGTCGCACCACACCACCTGCTCCGTCATGATCCAGGAGTGCTCGCACGACATCGACTCGTTCGATCTGGAATACCTGCAGCATGACCTGCTCGACATCATGCGCAAGATGATCCCCGACTTCGCCGAGGAGCATCAGTACCGCCATCCCGGTCCGATCCACACGCAGTTTGGCCGCTACGTCAATGAGCCGGGCGACTACACCAGCATGAACACCGACGGCCACCTGCGTTCCGTGTTCTTCGGCCGCAGTGAGACCATGACCATCAAGGACGGCGTTCTGGATGGCGGCGAGTTCGCGCACATCTACTTCATCGACTGGGATCACGTCCGCGCCCGTCATCGTCAGCTGAACGTCACCGTCATGGGCACGACGGAGGATGTCAATGACCGCAAGTTCCACGGCGGCCAGACCATCAACACCCTCCGCAAATACACCGACGAAGAAAAAGCCCACGACATCCACTACACCCTCCAGCTCGACGCGAGAGAGTTCTGAGTCTTATCCCATCCTGCAAAAGGCGCTGCTTCCGCAGCGCCTTTTTTAGAACCGCATCTGAAAGAAAGGAACGTTACCATGGAAAAGAACATCCGCATTGGCTGGGCGCAGACGGACATCACGCCTGACCGGCCGATCTATGTCATTGGCCAGCTCTATTCCCGCATTTCGAGCTACGTCCACGATCCGCTGACGGCGACCTGCCTTGTGTTGGAAAACGGCCAGGAGCAGATGATCCTCGTCTCCGCGGACATGCCCGGCGTGCCGACGATGCACATTTCCCGCATCCTGGAGCGGCTGGACGCGCCGGGGCTGGACCGCAGCCGCGTCGTATTCAGCGCGATCCACACGCACAACTCCACCATGTTTACGAAAAATACCACGTATGAGGTCTATTTCAAGAGCGTTCTCGGCGATCTCTGCCCGGAAATGGAGGAGCCGGACGACATTCTCAAGGATGAGGAGCTGGAGGAGTTCTTCATCGGGAAAATGGTCGACCTGATCGAAGAAGCCTGGGCCGCGCGCAGGCCGGGCGGCGTGGCGCTGGCGCACGAGTACGCGGCGGTCGCCTTCAACCGCCGCCCGCAGTTCCTTGTGAACGGCAAGCGCGAGTCGAAGATGTACGGCGACTGCTCCGAGCCGAATTTCCTTGGCTACGAGGGCCCGTCCGACCATTCCGCCGACATGCTCTATACCTTTGACGAGCAGCGGCAGCTGACCGGCGCGCTGGTCTGCATCCCGTGCCCGAGCCAGGTGTATGAGCTGCACCGTTTTATCTCCGCCGACTATTGGGGCGAGGTCCGGACGCAGCTGCGCGCGGAGCTGGGCAACATCTTCGTGCTTCCGCTCTGCGGCGCGGCGGGCGACCAGAACCCGCTCGACCTTGTCCGCATCTCCAAGGACAATAAGCGCGAGCTGATCGTCTGGAATGCGCAGGAGACCGAGGTCGACCGCAGCTTTGACATGCTGCGCGAGTGCCAGCAGATCGGCGGCCGCATCTGCGACGCCGTCCTGCGCGGCTACCGACAGGCGCGCAATGAGATCCAGACGCGCCCGGTGTTCCGGACAAACTGCTTTGAGATGGACGTGCCGCTGCGCACCGTAGAGAAGGTCGACGTCGACGCCGCCGGCGCGCGCATCGAGGCGGTCAAGGCCGCGTGCCCCGCGGGCGGGCGGCTGACCGAGGCGCAGATGATCCGCTGCTTCGAGGACATCGGCTATCTCAACCGCTGGAAGCTCCAGCAGGAGACGACACGCTTTACATTCCCGATCTTCGTCTTCCGCATCGGTGCGGCCGCGTTTGCGACGAACCCGTTTGAGCTGTATGTTGACTACTCCTACCGGATGAAGGCCCGCTGCAAGGTGCGGCAAGCGTTCATCATCCAGCTCTCCTCCAATGCCAAGGGCGGGTATCTGCCCACGCAGATCGCGGTCGACGGCGGAAGCTACGGCTCGAAGCCCGTTTCCACGATGGTCGGCCCCGAGGGCGGCGATGAGCTGGTCGAGAAGACCATCGCCGCCATGGACGCGCTGTTCTGAGTGTCCGTCCCCTTCCGCAAGCCCCCCATAAAACACGCTGTGAGAATTCGTCTGTTCCTACGAATTCTCACAGCGTTTTCCATATTCAGAAGGCCATATCCGGCAGCATGGTCCATGCGACTGCCGCGATCGCGGAAGCGCGCTTTCGGCATCACAGGAACACGCCGCGGTCGAGAAGCACGCGCTCCAACTCCCGCGCGTGCTCGGCGGCGTCCGCCCCGCGCATGGAGCCGAGCGTGCTGCATAGCGCGTACAGAATGGACAGGCACCCGGCATAGCAGGGAAAATACCCCTCGGCCGAGGCCTCGCACTGCAGCGTACAGGCGGCGTAGGCGTACAGCGGCGACGGTTCCAGGTCGGTCATGAGGACGATCGGAACATCATGCGCATGCAGGAAGGCCGCGCCCTCCGCGATCTGCGCGGTATAGCGGGAGAAGCAGATGGTGATGACCAGATCGTCCGGCCGGACGGTCATCAGCCGGTCATAATAATCACAGGCGCCGGGCAGAAGCTCCTGCACCTGAAGACCGAGATAGCGGAGCATCGAGGCCAGCAGCGCCGCAAGCGCGGCGGAGGCGCGTCCGCCCGTCACATAGACGCGCTTTGCAGCCAGAATGCGGCGCGCCGCATCGGAAAGCGCTTCGCGGTTCTCCGGCAGCGTCATCGTTTTTTCGATCGCGGAGATATCCTGCCGCATGGTCCGTTCAAACACGTCGCCATCCGGCGCCGGGGCGCTGGAGAGCTTATTCGTGATGATGAGCTTGGACTGCGCATAGGCGGAAAACGTGCGCTTGAACTCGGTAAATTTCTCAAAGCCGAGGCTGTTGCAGAATTTCACGACGGTCTTTTCGCTCACGCCGCAGTTTTGGGCCAGCGCCGTGATCGAGAGAAACGGGATCTGCTCGTAATTCTTCACGACATAGTCCGCGACCAGCCGCTGCGCGGCGGGGAAGCCGTAGCGGCCGCCCTTGATCCCGGAAAGGATCTGCTGTATTTCGTTCATCGAAGCGCACCTCCTTTGGACTGCCTGATTATTCTACACGAAAGAAAGGGAAAAATCAAATTCCAAGAAGGAAAAATATTTTTCTTCTTGTCTTGCAAAAGGAAAATTATATGGTATAATCAAGATGCCGGCAGAACAAGGGCAACACCGCACAATTCGGCAAGCAGATTCGGCGAGAGATTTTTCGTCAAGTCAAGGTTTGAAAAGTGCAGGAATCCTGTATGTACCCGCAAGGGGCATGCCGCATCCGTAAGGCTCCTTCGTCGCCAACGGCTGCGCAATATTTCAAGCTTTTCAAACCGCAGAATTGGCGGAAAAGATCCGTCGAAGCGCGCAGACGCAATTGTACGGTGTTGCCCAAGATAAGGAGAGAATCTATATGGAACAGCAGCACGCGATCCGTTATCTCGCGCTTTCGCAGGAGGAATTGATCGACGCAGGCGCATTTGACCTGCAAATGAGCATTGCAGCACTGGAAAAGGGGCTGCTTGATTTTGAAAAAGGAAAAATTCTTTTCCCCGATAAGATCGTCCAGATCTTCGATCAGGAGACGCAGGACCGCATCAACTGCCTCCCGGCGACGCTTCTGGAGGAAGGCGTCTGCGGCGTGAAGTGGGTGTCTGTTTTCCCGCAGAACCCGCGCAAATTCGGCACGCAGAACCTTTCGGCCATCATTGTGCTGTCGAGTCTTGAAAACGGCTATCCGGTCTGCGTGATGGACGGGACGCTCTGCTCCAATATGCGCGTGGCGTCGATGGGCGCAGTCGCGGCACGGAAGCTCGCGCGGGAGGATTCCGAGGTGATCGGCTTCATCGGAGCCGGCGAGCAGGCCAAGCTGCATCTGCTCGGCATGAAAGCAGCGCGTCCGGGCCTGAAGGTCTGCAAGCTGGCCTCCAAATACCCGGAGGAGGAGACCGTGTTTATCCGGCAGCTTTCGCGCTATCTCCCGGATATGCAGTTCATCGCCTGCAACGGCAATATGGAGGCGGCCATGCGCGATTCCGACATTCTGGTCACGGCCACGAGCGCACAGGCGCCGCTTCTGAAGGCCGACTGGATCAAGGCGGGCGCTTTCTACAGCCACATCGGCGGCTGGGAGGATGAATACGCCGTCGTGCAGAAGGCCGATAAGATCGTCTGCGACGACTGGCAGACCGTCAAGCACCGCACACAGACCGTCAGCCGCTGCTATAAAGATGGCGTGATCGGCGACAGCGATATCTATGCCAACATCGTTGAACTGCTGGATGGCAGCAAGCCCGGCCGCGAAAATGAGAAGGAGTTCATCTACTTCAACGCCGTCGGCCTCGCCTACACGGACATTTCCATTGCGTACGCCATGTACACGCGCGCCCGCGAGGCAGGAAAGGGACATATGCAGGATCTGCAGGGCAGCATGATCTTCGACAAGGCAGACCTCAAGCTGCATCTATAAGTTCCCGTTTCATAAGATCAGTCACGGCAGAGCCCCGAAAGCTGGGCTCTGCCGTGATTTTTCTGTTATGGAGATCCCGGCGCATCGGCGCTGCGGCCTCACAGTTATTCTGCCTTTGCCTTCCGCAGCGCGAGGATCCGGTTCATCTCGTTATAGACGATCATATAGCCTTCGTCCACACCCATACCGGGCTTTGCGAGGATCTGTGCCGGCTGTGTCGCCATGGCGCACTGGACGCAGACCTGGGCCGAGCGGTCTGTTTCGTTGCAGGTGCCGCCCTGATAGGCACCGATGCCGTGTGCCTTGCAGTAGAGCACCGCCTCAATGGTATTGTTGATGCCGCCGAGGTCGGGCGTCTTGATCTGCACCATGTGACCGGCTTTGTGATCGGCGAAAAGCTTGATATCTTCGAGCGTGTTGCACCATTCGTCAGCGACCAGCTCAACATCAATGCCGCGCCGGTCCAGCTCCGCGGTCAGGCCCGCGAGCGCCTCCATCTGCGTTTCACGGTCACAGTCGCAGTCCATCGGTCCTTCGATCCGCAGGTGGAACGGCTTTGCGGTCTGCTCCAGGACCGCCAGATAATCCGCCATGGCTGCATAGTTATGATTGCCGAAGGCTGCGCCGATCGTACCGTAGACATCGATATGCAGGACCGGGGCATAGTGCTCGTCCAGACGCTGCGCCAGGATCCGGTCACGAAGCCACGCCACATACTCCTGAAGCTTTTCGCCGTGCGCGCCGAGCTTCGTCTCCACGTTGTTGATCAATGCGTGCGGGAGCACCTGCGCGCCCTTGATGATCATTTTGTCCGCATTATCATACCGGTCGTCCCCGGACTGGGTAAAGATCGGGATCAGGTGGTCCGATACCGTGCAGCCGTATTCATCCGCCACGACCTCGCACATCATGCGCCCGCTCGCCTTTGCAACGGCGTCAAGCAGCGCCTGAGAAACACCATAGCGGATCGCCGTATGCAGCCGCTTGCCGCCGACCTCGATGGCTTCCATCCTTGCGGCAAGCGCACGGAAATTGTCCGCTTCCTGGCCGACCAGACACGGTTTGATGTACTGCTCAATAATAGGAATAAAATCCTTCGCCAAAAACAGCGGATCGCGCCCGCCTGCGCCGGAATACTGTACCGCCGCGCAGTCGCCGTAAGCGACCTGGCCGTCCTCCAGGATCAGCATGACCGAGATCGCCTCGCCTGCCTGACGGACGGCGGAAAAGCCCTCGGTGACAGGCTGGCCGATATAGAACATCCCGTCGTGCCCCGCGCCGCGCTTGATCGCGCGCTGATCGTCAAAATAGAAGCCGGTACGTCCGGGTGCGCAGACAACATTTTTGATTTTCATAAATAATACCTCCGTCGTTATCCATCAGTTTCTCGGCCGGCCGACCAGCCGCCCCTTACCGATCGCATACACATCATCGATGACCATCTGGAAGCTCGGCACACGCTTTTCATATTTTGCGCGCTCTGCAATGCGTGCGGCGTGGAAATCCTTCAGGTCCTGCGGGAATGGGAGATTCCCCATGTTCAGGATCCGGATCGCACCCTCGTTATCGCGGCAGGGAAGCATCTGCCCTGCGTTATAGCGGCAGGGCGCAAACGGCACGTCCAGCACGCCTGCCACAACGCCGCGGCAGACCCCCAGCGCGATATCTCCCTTGCCCAGCTCAAAGCATTTGTCGACAATACAGCGCGTCTCCCGGCGGATGATCTCCATTTCCTCGTCCAGATGCGAGTTTTGAAATATCTGGTCTGCCATCATATTGACGACCTGCTTTGTGCAGCGGAGCCCCTGCGCGTTTGCCTCCATCGTCGGGATCCCGATGGCTTCGTGCGGGCTTTTTACGATGACCTTTGTGGCTTTGGAGAGCGCCGCGATCAGGCTGCCCGTGGAGATCACGCCGAAGGCCTTGGCTTCGTCAGCGGGGAAGCCGCCCATCCACTGGTGCAGTACCGTGGTAACAACGACCTGATCGTACCCGTATTTGTGCAGATATTCCTCGGTCAGCTCCTCAAGCGTGCGGATGGCCGCGATGTCCTGCACGATGTTGCCGCACTGCCCATATCCGACGGTGATGTTGCGCACGCCCTGTTCGGCGGCAAGCAGCGCTTCGATGATGGCAGCTGCATGAGAAATGCACGGCGGCACCAGCGTGCCGGTCAGCGGTCCATACGGCTCCCGATTGATGGAAACGCCCATTTCTTCATACAGCCCGGTCAGCCGGTCAACATACTGCCAGTTGGCGATGGTCGTCTCCATCGGGACATTTTTGCAGTAGGGCAGATTGTAGGAGATGCCGCCGCCCTCGTAGCTGGTGAAGCCGCCCGCATAGGCGATCTCCGTCAGCAGACGCGCGTCCGGGGTGCCATGCCGCACCTGCAGCGGCGTGTGGACGCTCTCGATCACGCGCCGGCAGCCGGCGACGCCGTGATTGACCGCGGGAAAGCCATTGAGCATGGCGCGCCCGAGCCGGATGGATTCCTGAATGCCGTCCTCCGCTTCGGCATAGCGGTTTTGCCGGGTGTAGCTGTCGATCGTGGTGGGCAGAAGGTCGGCTTCGCCCTCCTTCTCCAGATACTGCATGAGCTTGATATGTTCCTCGATCACCGGCACGCCGGCACGCGGCTGAATGAGCGTCCGCCCCGCTTTCTTGGCCTCCAGAAGCTTCGTGGAAAAGACACGTTCCGGCGAGAGCCGTTTCTGATAATCAGCAGCCTCCTGCAGGTCTACGTCCTTTCCCGTCGGCCATTGGCCAAGGACCTCCTGCCGTTCCTGCATGAAGACGCCTTCGTCCAGCTTTTTGTTCTGAATTTCCATCTATCTGATCATCCTTTTCATAATTTGAAGCGCCGCAAGCGGATCATGCGTGGAAAGCAGCCCCATTGCAGCGAGAATATAAGAGGAATCGATCAGGATCTCTGCGTTTTTCGGGCGCAGAGACGCCGGATCGGCGGGGTCATAGCAGAAATAAGACGCGATCTCGCGCACACGCGGTGAATGGATCAGGCTCCCGCCGGTCGCCACGACGCGCCGCACGGCCGTCAGATCCTTGCCCGCCTGCACGAACGTCTGCCCGAGCAGGGTATAGGTCTCTTCGATCGTCCCTGCATGGCGCTTTGCCGCCGTGCTGACCGCCATACATGCCAGCGCATGATCCAGCTGCGCCAGCTCCCCGTCACAGTCCGGGACGAGCTCCGTCTGTTCACTCAGCATCCGGCACAGCGTCTGCACCCGCTGCTCCGGGAGCCCGGACAGCTCTGCGAGGCGGCGTGCACCGACCGCATCCAGAATGCCGAGAACGGAGTAGCGCATCCCGATGTCTCCTTCGACGGTACGCTTGGCATACGGCTCCGGGAGCCCTTTGTAGACGGTGTTCATCTGCCGGGGCATTCCTTCGCAGATGGAGTAGACATCAGTCGTTGCGCCGCCTACGTCCACCGCGGCCAGCTCGCCGATCCCCGGCTCGCCGCCAAACCCGCCGGAGAGAAGCTCCAGCGCTTTGAGCACGGCTGCCGGTGTTGGCATGAGGATGTCGTTCATCCTTTCGGCCGCGTGGTCGAGCCCCTTTGCCTGAATGATGCGGCTCAGAAAAATTTCGCGGATCGCGGCCTGCGTCTGCTCCGTTTTGAGCAGGCCAAACTTCGGCATGACATTTTCACATACCCGCACGCGGCATCCGGCTAGGATCCGCTCGCATTGCCGCGCAGCCGAGCGGTTGCCCGCGACGATGATTGGAAAATCCGGCTGCATGGCGGCCAGCATGTTTGCGTTATGAAGAATGCAGGCCGTGTTTCCGCCGTCCGTCCCGCCGACGAGCAGAAAGATATCAGGCTTTTCCCGCCGGATCTGGTCGATATCATCCTCCGTCAGCTCAAACGAGAATTGTCCGATCAGCTTTGCTCCGGCGCCGAGGCTGGCCATGCGCGCGGCCTCCAGCGTCAGCTCCGGCACAAGGCCCGATACGACCATCCGCAGTCCGCCTGCCGCGGATGAGCAGGCATAGCGCTCGGCGTATTCGAGCCTGCCGGTTTTCTCCTCAAGCTGCCGCAGCGCGGCGGAAAAGCCGTCATTGACATCTGTCTGGACGGTCGTATAGGCGGCTGCCGTTCCAAGCACGCGCGCCGTGTCAACGTCTACGGCCGTCAGCTTGGTATAGGTGCTGCCGAAATCCGTCAATAAAACAGGCTTCATACCGGCACAGCCTCGCTGCATGCAGCGGCATCCATATGCAGAAGCTCACGCAGCGCGTCGATGGTCGTTTCCGGCGGCGTTCCAGGCGGGAAAGCGCGGTCAAAGCCCATGGCGTGGAAGCGCTTTTCCACATCCTCAAATTTCTGCTTGCCGACAACGATATTTCCGCCGACGACCAGCGGGATCCCGAGAAGGCCGGCCTCGTCACACTTTTCGCGCATCCCGCGGCAATCCAGCTCCCCCTGCCCATACAGGCTGGAAACAACAATGGCGTCCGCGTCTGATTCGATGGCTGCAGAGATGTACTCCTCCTGTGACACCATAACGCCGAGATTAACGACATCGAACCCGGCTTCGGTAAATGCGTGATAAAGGATCTTGTTGCCGACGGCATGGACGTCTGCTCCGATCACACCGATCACAAGAACCTTTTTTCGTGTCTGCTCTGTTTGCATGGAAGGAACTCCTCTCAAAAAATGATTGGAAAATTTCATTTTCAGACCGTTTCTACCTATTATTGTAGCTTCAGCCACGGGGAAGTCAATTTGTTTTTCCGGAAATGCAACGAAACTTGCGTCGCTTGCAGGCCATGCAAGCGACGCAAGAAAAAAATTCATTTCGGAGAACGATTTGCCAGAAGCCGTTCGAGCCGTTCGGTCAGATAGATGGCAGAGCCCTCGTCGATCTGGTAGGAACAGGAGATCAGGCGCGCGTGTGCCGCAAACTGTGTCAGCAGCCCGAGCGCCTTTTGTGTGCAGAGCTTCTCATAGCCTTCCGGCACAAGGACCGCATCTTTGCCGCTCAGATACGCAGACAGCGATTCCGGCGGGTCAAAAAGCGCCGGTCCTGCGATTTGAAGGCCCTGCGTATATTCGTCGCAAAAGCTGCGCAGCAGCGCGCCGAAGCGCAGGCTTTGGCTGACGATCCCTACGCGCTGCCCGGGCGAAAGCTTTACGATCGGCGCAACGCTGGACGCCTGCAGGCGCAGGGCGATTTTTGCAACTTTTTCCGCCTGCCCGGTCATCCCGGCAAGCTGTTTTGCATGTTCGGTCGTCGTGATCATCACATCCATCTGCTGTGCGAGCCGCCCGGGGTGCTGCTGCACCTGCTCGAGCAGCAGGGTATGCAGCTCGATGCCGTCCATATGCCGGAGCTGCTCTTTGAGCTGCGCAAGCACCTCGGGGTTGCATTCGACCAGCGCGACCTGCAGCTTGGGCTGCTGCGCACAGAAGCGGCGCAGCTGGTCCGCAAAGAGCTGTTTCATTTCATGGACGCTGATCCCCATCTGGTGCAGCTGCTGCAGCAGCGCATCGATCTGCTCCTGTGCCGCCTGCCGGCGATCGGCTGTCCGGTGGTAGCAGACGAAACTGCCGCGCCCGGGTGTTTTGATCAGAAGTCCGTCCCGTTCCAGCTCGTCATACGCGCGTTTGACCGTACCTTCCGCCACATGCAGCTGTTCCGACAGTTCCCGCACGGTCGGAAGGCGTGTGCCGTCCGGGAGACTTCCGGCACGGATCCTGCCCGCAAGCTCCTGCCGGATCTGGTCATAGATCGGCGTTTCCCCTTCCGGTGCGCACAGATCAATGCGGTTGTTTTCCATTGCACTGCTCCAGATATGCCCTGCGGCCCGTCTCGTAGAGATCGTTTCCAAGGGCGTCGATGATCACGGTGACCGGGAAGTCCTCGACCTCCAAGCGCCGAAGCGCCTCTGCGCCGAGGTCCTCATATGCGATGACCTCAGCTTTTTTGATACATTTGCTGAGCAGTGCGCCGCATCCGCCGATCGCGCCGAAGTAGACCGCGCCGTGCTGCTTCATGCTGGCGATCACTGCCGCATTCCGCCTGCCCTTGCCGATCATGCCGCGCAGACCAAGCGCGATGAGCGTGGGCGCGTAGGCATCCATCCGATAGGAGGTCGTCGGCCCCGCCGAACCGATGATCTGACCGGGTGCAGCGGGCGTCGGACCGACATAATAGACCACTGCATCCATCGGGTCAAAGGGAAGCGGCTTGCCTGCCTCCACCAGCTCGCAAAGACGCTTGTGCGCTGCGTCCCGCGCGGTGTAGATCACGCCGGTCAGCAGCACGCTGTCACCGGCGCGGAGCTTCCGCGCATCGGCTTCGCCAAGCGGCGTTTTCAGTCTGAGCGTCATATCAAAGCACCTCCGTTCTATGTCTTGCCACGTGGCAGTTGATATTGACAGCGACCGGCAGCCCCGCAATGTGCGTGGGCATGGAAAGCATGTGTACAGCCAGCGCGGTGGTCCTGCCGCCAAAGCCCTGCGGGCCGATGCCGAGCGCATTGATGCGCTCGAGCAGCTCGCGCTCAAGCTCCGCGTAGAACGGATCCTCATTGTGCCCGCCCGTCTCCCGCAGCAGCGCCTTCTTTGCCAGCAGAGCCGCTTTGTCAAAGGTGCCGCCGAGGCCGACGCCGACTACGATCGGCGGGCAGGGGTTCGGCCCGGCCTGCAGCACGGCGTCCAGCACAAACTGTTTTTACGCCCTCCAGACCGTCCGACGGGCGGAGCATGGCGATGCGGCTCATGTTCTCACTGCCAAACCCCTTCGGCGCGACAGTCAGCTTCAGCCGATCCCCCGGTACGATCTCATAATAGATCATGGCGGGCGTATTATCGCCGGTGTTCACGCGGTCCAGCGGGTCGCGGACCACGGACTTGCGCAGAAAACCGTCTGTATAGCCGCGCCGCACGCCCGCATGGATGGCTTCGTTCAGATCGCCTGCAATATGGACCTCCTGCCCAAGCTCAACAAAAACGCAGGCCATGCCAGTATCCTGACAGATCGGCTGCGGCCGTTCGGCGGCAATGTCCGCGTTTTCAAGGATCCGTCCGAGCACTTCCTTTGCGATTGGCCACGGCTCATCTGCATAGGCCGCGCAGATCCGCGACCTTACATCCTGCGGCAGCTGGCGGTTTGCCTCGACGCACAGCCGCGCAACGGTGTCCGTGATGTGTGAAGCTCTGATCTCACGCATCGTCATTCCTCCCCCTTTCGTTCTCCGATCGTATCCAGCAAGGTGCCGTCCCGGCCGATGACCTTTGCGATCACACGCCCGGCAGGCGGCAGCGGCGCCGGTGTGCCGGTGATCTGCTCGGCAAGCGCGCGAAGCTGTGTGATCTCCAATACCTGCATCCCGGCCTGCGTCAGCCGCTTACGCAGCTCCTCCCTTCTGGGATTGACGGCGATCCCCGCCTGTGTGACCAGCACGTCAATGTCCTTGCCCGGCGTTGAGATGCAAGTGACGCGGTCGCGGACGATGGGGAGCCGGCCGCGGAACAGGGGCGCCGTGATGATCGAGAGTTTGGAGCCCGCGGCAGCATCGCTGTGCCCGCCGGAGCCGCCCATGATGCGCCCGGAGGAATCGGTGTGGACATTGACGTTAAAATCCGTGTCGATCTCTGTCGCGCCGAGGACGGCAACGTCGAGCGAATCCATGATGGAGCTTTTTGCACCGGCGCTTGCGTACTGCGCCGCGCCGACCTCGCAGTGGTTCGGGTTATCGCGGATGGAGGCCGCCGCCTTCAGATCAAAGCACTGCACATCCATCAGCGCCCGGAAGCAGCCCTCGTTGAGCATATCGACCAGATACCCGGTAATGCCGCCCTGCGCGTAGCTGCCGTGGATCTGCTCACGGAGCATGATCTGCTTGAGATACATGGCCGTGGCAAGCGTCGCGCCGCCGGCGCCGGTCTGGAACGAGAAGCCGTCACGCAGAAGCCCGGAATTCCGGATGACCCGCGCCGCCGTCTGTGCCATGACGAGCGCAACGGGATTGCGCGTCATGCGCGTGGTGCCGGACACGATCCCCGCCGGATCGCCGATGGCGTCGATCTGCACGACGTAGTCCACATAGATCTCCGGGATCGACCAGCCGGTCAGCGGATATTCCGCCAGCTCATCGGTGATGACGATCACCTTTTTTGCGTACATCGCGTCCGGGAACGCATATCCAAGGCTGCCGCAGGCGGATCTTCCGTACTTTCCCGTGCAGTTTCCCATGCGGTCGGAGCATGGCGCGGCGATAAAGGCCACATCGATGGGGGTGATGCCCAGCGCAATATCGCGCGGGCGGCCGCCGTGCGTGCGGAACTCGACCGGCTCGTCCATCAGACCGGCGGAGATCTGCCGGCCGATCCCTGCGGAGATGTAGTTTGTCTGCACCTTCCGCACAACGTGGTTTTTGATGTGGTCCAAAAGCGGCGCGTGCGTGTCAAACAGCGCGCTGGCATTCACGGTCAGATCGCGGATGCCCATGGCTGCGATCTCATCCATGACAAGATTCAGCACATAGTCGCCGTTCCGGAGATGATGGTGGAAGGAGATCGTCATGCCGTCCTTCAATCCGGCCAGCGCGATCGCGCCTCACGGATGGTTTTTACCAGCTTCGTATTCATGCAAGTGTCCCTCCCCGCTTCAGGATCTGTTCCGCATCGGCAAGCGTCCGTTTCGCGCGGGCGGCGATCGGTGCGTCGATCATTTTGCCATGCAGAGCGACCGCTCCGCGGCCCTGCCGCTTTCCTTCCTCCAGCGCTGCAAGCACCTCGTTCGCATGGTCGACCTCTGCCTGCGTGGGGCTGAAGCAGCGGTTGATATTGCCGAGATGGCGCGGCGAGATGGCCGCCTTGCCGGTAAAGCCGAGGCTCTTTGCGAGCGCAGCGTCCGCGCAGAGTCCTTCATCATCGTCAACATCCGTAAAAGGCGTGTCGTAGACATCGATCCCTGCCGCCCGCGCGGCCATGACCAGCCGCGTCCGCGCGTACAGGATCTCCGCGCCCTCTTTTTGTCCGTTTGCAGTGCAGATCCGCGCTCAGATCCTCTGCACCGAGGAACAGCGCCTGGACCCGCGGGCTGGCAGACAGCGATCGAAAACGCATTTTTCTACGCCGAGCGCCGTTTCGATCAGCGCAAGGATGCCGACAGCTCCCGCCGGCAGACCGTTTTCTGCTTCCAGCCGGTCGAGCGTTTGCGCAAGCATCTGGATGTCCTCCGCGGTACAGGTTTTGGGCAGCATGATGAGATCGGGCTTCTGCGGAACAACAGCGGCCAGATCTGCAAGGAACATGGGTGTTTCAATGGAGTTGACGCGGACGATGACCTCGCTGCCGCAGAGATGCAGATTGCCGATGGCATAGCGCACCAGATCGCGCGCCGCATCCTTTTCCGTCGGGGAAACAGCGTCCTCAAGGTCAAAGATCACGGCGTCTGCGCCGAAAAAGCCGCAGCTTGTCATCATTTTCGGCGTGTTGCCGGGCACAAAAAGCATGGATCTTCTCATCGGTCAGCCTCCTGTGCGCGCGCAAGCGCAGTTTCAAGTCTCGCCCGGATGATCCAGTCCAGCGCACCGCGGTCGTGCAGCTCGACAAGCGCCGTGAGCTGCTGTGCATCCAACAGCTCGCCGACGGTCTGCTTCATGGCCTCACCGAATTGCGCGCGCAGCGCTGTATAGAGAATGATCTGTGTCTGATCTGCCGGTGTGACCGTCACGACGACGTCGCCGGATTCGTCCGTTCCCGCCGTGGCGGAATGCAAAAGTCCTCCCATGAAAATTCCTCCTTGTAATATATCAATTTGATGATATTATATAATACAATCAGGCTATTTGCAAGAGAGACAACATGCGCTATACTGGAAGAAACGCAAAGGAGGACTGCTCTATGCCGGAAAACGCGATCCAGCACAGTCATATTTACAGCACCTATTTTGCCCCTGCGCGGCAGAAGCCGTATTTTCAACCTGGGCATTCAGCTCGCGCAGCTGTATTTATCGCCGTTTGACCAGATCATCGGTGTGATCGGGGAGGCCGGCTCAGGAAAAAGCGTGCTGATCAAAGGGGATGTTCCCGGGTCTTGAGCTGACCCTCCAATGATGACGATGGCGTCAACGTGCGCCCGCTGCCGATCTCGACCAGGATGCGGAGACCGGCTTTTTTTTTTTTCCCCGCATACCTATCATATGGACATCCGCTTTTGAGATGGGCTTTCATCAGCTCAGTGAGCTCGCGGATGCGATCCGGCTGGCCGTGCGCCGCGGCAAGCGCGTCGTGATCGAGCATTTTGATCTGATCTACCCCCTGCTGGGCGCAAATGCAAACCTTCTGATCGGTGTCGGCGAGGAGATCATCATTACCCGTCCGACGATTTTTTGGTCCGGAGCCGCAGGAGGTCTATCAGCGCGCCTATGACTCTCTGCCGTATCGGCTGATGGCGCATACGGCAGAGGATCTTTGCGAGTGCTTTTTGCCGCCAAAGGAGCTGGAACGCTGCTCGCATGATGACGTGCACCACGGCTTTATCCTTGCCTTCCCGGACACAGCGCCGGAGCTGGATCTGGATCAGCTGGAGCAGCAGGTCGCGGATGTCATTGCACGCGACGTACCGGTCGACTATGTGGACGAAAGTCATATCCGTATCGATCACGTGATCCACGAATGCACCGGCCCGCGCACCCACGTTCGTTCGACCGGAAAGGTACAGGGCTTCCGCCTGCTCAAGCATTTTGTATTCGACCCATATACCAGACGCTATCTGCTGGTCGGCTGCGTCGGCGAGGATTCCGAAACCTATATGCAGCGTCTGGACCGGCTGTAACAGGCACGCTTTGTTTTTTCATGAAGGTTTGCGCAGAGCGCAAAGTGAAGGATCGCGCAGGCGCGATGTGAAGGGGCAGCGGAGCTGCCGCGAAGCGATCGTGCTTCGCACGATGGGAAGGGAAGCGTGCCACATTTCCGCAGATACTTCCCTGCGAAGCACCTTCCCGGCGCGAAGCGCCGCTTCCCGTGCCGAAGGCACGCTTCACTAAAAACGAGCTTTTGTCCAAGAGGACAAAAGCTCGTTTTTCGTGTCATGTGAACCCTATGGATCAATTTCCAAAAGTTGGGCACAAAAACTGTGCCCCAGCGAAGCGGTCACAGTTTTGAAGCGAGGAGCAGCGGAGCAAGTTCGCACTTCGTCCCCCTCATCACGACCCAGCAACGCGGTCGCGATGCAGAAAAAACGCCCCGTCCGGCTAAGAGACCTCGCCGCAAGGCGGGGCTCGTGCCAAAAGGGGCGTTTCTGAGCTGTGCCATGTGAACACTATGGATCAACTGCCAAATTTGGAATACAAACCCGCAATCCAGCGAAGCGATTGCGGGTTTGAACGAAGAAAGACCTTTGCTGTCGAGATGAACGCGCTTGCGCGGTCATCTGACATACAAAGGTCATTTCTGAGTGGTGCCGGTGGCCGGACTCGAACCGGCACGCCATCGCTGGCGGTGGATTTTGAGTCCACTACGTCTACCAATTCCATCACACCGGCGTTGCTGTCGGTAATTATACAGCATGGCGCGCGGAAATTCAAGAAAAAACTTCCGGAAGCCGCGTTATTCCTCCGCTTTCATCTGCTCGTTGAGGTGTTTGCAGAGCAGGGCGAGCGAGGCGGCCATGTTTTCGTTCTGGACGAGGATATGGTCTGGCACGTTCAGGTGCTTGGGCGCAAAATTCCAGATGGCGAGGATGCCGTTGCTGATGAGCAGATCGCACACGCCCTGCGCCTGCTCGGCCGGGACGGTGATGATGCCGATCTTGATCTGGTCGCGGCGGCAGACCTCGCCGAGGCGCGACAGGTGCATGATGGGCTTGCCGCTCTTGGAGGTGCCGATGATAGCGTCGTTTTCATCAAACGCCGCGACGATATTGAGGCCGTATTCCGCGAAGCCCGGAATAGCCCAGCAGGCGCGGCCAAGCTTGCCCGCGCCGATCAGAACGGCATCGTTTGTGTTGCTGTAGCCCAAAAACTGCTCGATATCGGCGATCAGCGCGGCACGGTTATAGCCGATCTTCGGGCGGCCGCCGGAGGAACGAGCGCAAGATCCTTGCGCACCTGCACCTCGCCCATATGCAGCCCGCTGCCAGCGCCGGCGGAGATAAACGCTGCTGCCCTCCGGCATGGTTTTTGAGATAGGCAAAGATACGGTCGGCAGACGCTTGTGTTGCGCGAGATATCTTTTTCCATATGGCCGCTTCCTTTTTGCTGATATCGATAAACGAATTTTTGTATCGATAAATTTATATCACACGCGCGCGGTTTTTGCAAGTCCCTCTCAGCTGTAGATCTGCCGTTGAGATCTCCGCCGCAGCCGCAGCATGATGCGCTTTTCAGCCGCGAAATATACGACTGCGAATGCCCATGATATCCGCGACCTCTTCTGCGTCTTCTCCTGCCGCCCGCCGAGGCCGAAGCGCATGGAGACGATCTGCTTTTCCCTGCTCCGGCAGCCGGCCGAGTGCCTGCCGCAGCAGCTGGTGGTCCACGTCGTCCTCCAGCGGGCGCATGACGATATCCCCGTCCGTGCCCAGAATGTCCGAGAAGCAGCAGCTCGTTGCCGTCCCAGTCCGTGTTGATCGGCTCGTCGAGCGAAACCTCCGTCTTCTGGTTGGCGATTTTGCGGATGTGCATGAGGATCTCATTTTCGATGCAGCGCGACGAATAGGTCGCGAGCTTGATATTCCGGTCGAGGCCGGAAGGTATTGACGGCCTTGATGAGCCCGATGGTACCGATGGAAATGAGGTCCTCGAGATTGACGCCCGTATTTTCAAACCGCCGCGCGATGTAGACCACAAGCCGCAGGTTGTGCTCGATGAGCGTCCGCCGCGCCGTCGTCCCCGGCGGCGAGGGGCCTCGATCGCGCGGCGCTCGTCCTCAGGCCCCCAAGCGGCGCGGGCAGGACGCGCGCTGCCGCCGATATACATGATCTTCCCCGGCTGTATGAGGCCGAGCTTCTGCAGAACAAGTTCCAGTTTCATCCGATTCCTCCTCCGATCAATGCATGATGGTTCGTCCGACACGGGCGTCGGGGAAAAAGGCTGCAGC
>VOFK01002259.1_pt1 | contig 30673 bp, 62 predicted proteins | sample 5384121 | NCBI WGS metagenome assembly VOFK01 (sample SAMN12384730, study PRJNA508395) | human gut metagenome | isolation source: healthy gut J | host: Homo sapiens | reverse complement strand
CTCGAGGCAAGGTTCGGGAGCAGCCGGTCCCGTGATCGTCGCCGCAATGATCAGATCCAACTCCTCCGCGTCCATATGTGCAGATGCAAGTGCCCGCTTCGCCGCCTCCACTGCCATTTCTGTCGTTGTCTCTCTCACAGCCAGATGTCTGGTCTCAATTCCCGTCCGGCTTCTGATCCACTCATCCGATGTATCCATCCATTGACTAAGATCATCGTTCGTCACACATTTTTCGGGGACTGCACTTCCGGTGCCCACGATCTTTACCTTCATATCGGGTCTCCTTCCTTTTTAAAACACGCGGAATCTCTGATAGCGCCCGCTTGACGAGCTGATCCCCGGTTTTCCGTTCTGTTTTTTCCAAAAAATGTTTTTATATGCCTCTTCATGTAACGCGATATGGAAATCAGTGCCGGCTGATCCGCCATGCCGTACCCGGTATGATCTCCTCAATCACGCCGAGCGCTTTTAAATCCTGCGCGGTAATTTTTCATGACGCCACTTCGCTTTTTTGCCCGTCTGCCATCCTTCCAGAGAATCGATGCAAACCCTTCCGGCGATAAAATGCTGTAGGTCGCATTCTCAAGCATCCAGACCTCATTTCCCCACAGAGAGTGCCAGCGCACCGCCGCTTCCGCCTTCCCCGATCATAATGCAAAGAACCCGGAACCTTTAAGCCGGACATCTCATACAGGTTTCTGCCGCGATCGCCTCGCCCCTGTCCGCGCTCCTCCGCCTCCATGCCGCAGAAGGCGCCGGAGGTGTTCACAAATGTAATGACCGGACGCTTAAATTTTTCCGCCTGCTTCATCAGCCGGAGTGCATTTCATATCCCTCCGGCGACGGCATTCCATAATTCCGGTGCATACATTCCTTTAACCCTTATGCACACCGATCACTGTGACTGGCTGGCCATCCAGATACGCCACACCGCCGACAATCGCCGGATCGTCCCGGAACTGCCGGTCTCCATGTAATTCCATAAATTCGTCAAAAATCTGCTCTATGTAGTCCACAGACGCCAGCCGGTCCACCTTTCTCGCTGCCTTGACCTTCTCCCACGCGGACAATGCTTTTCGCCTTTGTGGCGCGCTCTTTCATCAGTTCTGTCGCCTCGAGGCAGTCTGTCTCCCGCCCGGATCGAAAATTGGCATAGCCCTCTCTTTTTTGTGATGCAGCTTTTTAAGATGCGGTACAGGGTATAGCTTTAGCTCTTTCCGCTCCACAATCCGGTCAATCCGTGCCCCAGCTGGAACTGCGCCCGCTGAAAGCCTTCCGGCAGTTTTTCTCCGATCGTCTGCTCAATCACACGCGGTCCCGCAAAGCCGATGAGTGCTCCGGCTCCGCCAGAATAATATCCCCAAGCATGGCAAAGCTTGCCGTCACACCTCCGGTGGGATCTGTCAGCACCGGAACATACAAAGTCCCGCTTCCGAATGCCGCTTCAATGCCGCAGATGTTTTTGCCATCTGCATCAGGGAAACGATCCTCCTGCATTCTGGCGCCACCGGAGCAGCAAAAACAGGATGACCGGCAGACCTTCCTCTGTCGCGTTCCACAGCGCAGGCAATTTCTCCCCATCACATGCCCCATGCTGCTCATCAGAAATCTGGCATCGCAGATGCCAAGCACCGTGTCCTCGCCGTATATTTTGCAGCGTCCTATGGTGACCGCCTCATGCAGTCCTGGTCTTTTTCCTTTGCCGCTTTTACTTTGTCCTCATATCCTGAACTCCCAGCGATTCGCCTCCGCCAATCCTCAAACCACGGGGAAACGTTCCGCATCCGCCATCATGCGGATGCGGTTTCTGTGCGCACCCTGAAATAACTGCCACATTCATAGCAGACATGGTGACAGATTTTTTTTCCGCTTCCTTTTTATTGATCTCCTGCCGCAGGCCGGGCACACAATCGTCTCCTCCGGTGCTTTTTTTTTCTGCCGGTTCTTTTTTTCGCTTCTGAAACAAAGCCGCCATTTTTTCCTCTACTCCTCCTTGCGCCGATTGCAAACGTAAGCTCCGCCGCGCAGACAACCTCCCCGCACGAGACGCCGTCGCACTGCCGATGCCGATCGGTCCTTTCTGCCGGATGATCTCCGTGTCAGGGTCAGCATCTCCCTGGAAATCCACCTTTTTAAATCTGGCACGGTTGATCTCCGCAAAATACGCGGTCTTTCCACGGTTCTCCTCCATGCTTAAAATTGCCACCGCACCGGTCTGCGCCAGTGCCTCGACAATCAGTACCCGGGCATCACCGGTTCCCCCGGAAATGTCCTCCGAAATAAGGTTCGTTGTAGCTGACGCATTTTCGCGCCACCGCGCGTTTTCCGGGCTCCAGTTCCTCCACCGCATCGATCAGCAGAAACGGCTGTCTGTGCGGAAGAATCTCCATGATCTGTCCGATGTCCAGTTCCATCACACCTCGCCTCCATATCTCTTAAGCAAAAGACTCGCATTGTGCCCGCCGAATCCGGAATTGCTGAGTGCATACGGCACCTCCATCGCCACTGCCTCCCTGCAGTAGTCAAGATCCAGCTCCTCGTCCGGTGTCTGGTAGCCAACGGTCGCGTGCACATAATTTTCCTGCATTTCCTTGACGCAGGTTTACAAACTCCACGCGCGCCCGCCCGAGCAGATGTCCGATCATCGATTTTGTGGAATTGATTTTAAAAGCTTCGTGGCATGTTCCCCAAACGCAAAGCCTGATTGCGCGTCTCAAACAGATCATTCAGATGTGTCGCTTTGTTCCGTGCATTGATGTATGGGATCTCATCCGGTTTTACCCCCGCATCCTTCATGGCATTTTCCATCGCACGCGCGCCCGCACCGTCCTCCGCCGGAGATGTAATCCATGGTAGGCATCTTGGAGGAACATCCGTAGCCGGTTACCTCTGCATAAATCTTCGCGCCGCGCCGCTTTGCATGCTCTAACTCCTCCAGCACAACGATTCCTGCGCCCTCTCCCATGACAAATCCGCTCCGCTCCTTATCAAACGGCAGGGAGCATCGCTTCGGATCGGTCTCGACGACAGTGCCGTCAGCGCCAAATCCTGCAATCCGATCGGACAGATGCTGCCCTCCGTACCTCCTGCGATCATGACATCCGCTTCCCCGTACTGGATGCTCCGGAACGCCTCGCCGATCGTGTTGGTACCAGTCGCACAAGCCGTCACATCGTTGATGCTTTTTCCCTGAAGCCAAACTGGATCGACACGTTGCCGCCATGTTGGAAATCATCATCGGCACCAGAAGTGGATTGACACGTCCCGGTCCCTTTTCCAGAAGCTTCTTATATTCGCGTTCGATCGCCTGCAGACTTCCGACTCTCGCTTCCGATCGCTGTTCCCCACCAGATACGGCTCTTCCTTCTCTCCATCACAAGACCGGCATCCGCAACGGCCTCTTTCGTTGCCGCCACCACCGCATACTGGCAGAAACAGTTCCATGCGTTTTGCCGCCTTGGGATCCATATAATTTTTTCCCGTCAAAATTTTTACCCTGCTGCCAGATGGCATTTATATCCAGATGCGTCAAAATGCGATTTCCCAAATCCTGTCTTTTCTTCCGCACCGCATTCCAAAAATTTTCTTCTACAGAGTTCCCTGATCGGCGTTATCGCGCCCATTCCTGGTTACACAACCCGTCTTCTCATACCTGCCTCACTTTCTTTCAGTTACTACTCCCTATACACATGCCGCCGTCCACAGAGATCACCTGACCGGTGATATACGCGGCTTTGTCTGATGCCAGAAATGTCACAAGTTCTGCCACATCCTTTGTATTTCCGCATCTCCCCAGTGGAATCTGTTTTTGAACGGCTTCCTTCGCGCTCTCTGTCATGGCATCCGTCATATCGGTCTCAATAAACCCGGGTGCCACTGCGTTGCAGGTGATCCCGCGCGACGCCAGCTCCCCGCGCCACACTTTTCGTCAGCCCGATCACGCCCGCCTTGCTTTTGCACTGTAATTTTGCCTTGCCCGGCATTCCCGATTACGCCGGATACGGACGATATATTTTACAATTCTTCCATAGCGCTGTTTTAAAAAATAGCGGACGCGTGCCGTATCGTAAAATGTTCCTTCAGATTTGTCGAAAAAGAACCGCTTCAAAAATCCGCCTCGCTCATCTTCATCAGCAGACCGTCCCTTGTGATTCCGGCGTTGTTGACTAAAATATCGAGATGCCCATACGTCTCTATCATCGTTTTGATCATGTTTTCGCAGGCTTCAAAATCCGCCACATCGCACTGCATGGCGACTCCGCCGATTTTCTCCGCCAGTTCCTGTGCCGCCTGTCCCGATCCGCGATAATTCACGACAACAAACGCACCTTCCCTTGCAAGTGTTTCTGCGATCGCTGCGCCGATCCCTCTTCCCGCTCCGGTCACAAAGCGCTACCTTTCCTTCCAGCATCTGACTCTCTCCTCTACTTTGACATATATTCCTTGAAGTCATCCATGGTTTCCACATTGTATACCTGTACAGTATCTGCCGGGACTTCGGCCTGCTTTTAAGATCTTTTTCATAAATCCGCTCAGTGTATGACCCGGGCCGATCTCCACAAACGTATCCACACCATCCGCAAGCAGACGCTCCACGGACTGCTGCCAGCGTACCGGTGCACACACCTGCTGTTTCAGCAGTGGCTTCACAGCCTCCGCCTCCCGGACATAGTCCGCCGTCACATTCGCCAGATACGGCAGCTTTATCTCCCGGAGTGTTACCGCCGCAAGCGCCTCTCCCAGCTTTCTCCCGCCTCTTTTTAGCATGGGCGAGTGAAACGGTCCCGCTGACTTTAAAGCGGCACCACACGCTTCGTGCCGCTCCCTTTGCACTGTTCACCTGCCGCGGCAACTGCCGCTTCCTCCCCGGTGATCACGATCTGTCCCGGGCAGTTGTAATTCGCAATGGATACCGTGCCAGCAGTCTGTCCACAGATCTTCTCTATTTTTCCGCATCCAGTCCCAACACCGCCGCCATCGCGCCGCCGACCGGCACCGCCTCCTGCATGTAGATGCCGCGCTTTCTCACGCGCAAACGCATCCCTCTGCTCCATCACGCCGCTTGCCAGCAGTGCCCCGTACTCTCCGAGACTTAATCCTGCCGCCACATCCGGTGTTCTTCCTTCTGCAAGCAACGCCTGAAGGATCGCCGCCTCCACGGTCAGCATGCGAGGTCTGTGTGTATTCGGTGATATTTATTTTCTCATTTTCTTCAAAGCAGAGCGCCGCAATATCCAGACCGGACACCTCGGATGCCGCCGCAAACACGTCCCTGCTCACGGGAATCTGCTCGTAAAAATCTCTGCCCATACCGATGTACTGTGCTCCCTGTCCCGGAACAAAAATGCTGTCTTTCCCATGTCATTCTCCCTTATCCGATGTGCGTCCCAAGAAGACGCTCTTCTTTTCCCAAAAATCTCCGTCACCTAAAAGCCCGCGGTCTGCGCCATCAGTTCCTCTATCATCTCCTGACAGGTCTGTTCTTTTTTCACAAGTCCCGCGCACTGTCCTGCCATCAGGCTGCCGTGCACCACATCCCCGTCCATCACTGCCTTTCGGAGGGAGCCAAGCGTCAGCTTGCTCCAGTTCCCTCAAATCCGGCGCCCTCTTTTTTCGAGTTTTAAATATTCGTGGCTCATCGCATTGCGCAGAACCCGGATTGGATGTCCGGTGCTCATGCCTGTAACCACTCGAATCAATGTCGCGCGCCTTTACGATCCGTTCCTTGTAATTTTCATGTACAATAGACTCCTTCGCCACGACAAACCGGGTTCCCATCTGTACCCCCTCTGCACCAAGCATAAAGGAGGCTGCGATCCCTCTTCCGTCCGCGATACCGCCCGCCGCAATGACCGGAACTGACACCGCGTCCGCCACCTGCGGCACCAGCGTCATCGTCGTCTGTGCACCGATATGTCCGCCGGACTCCATTCCCTCTGCAACCACGGCGTCCGCGCCAGCACGCTCCATCATCTTCGCCATGGCAACGCTCGCCACAACCGGGATGACCACCACGCCCGCCTGCTTCCATGCCTCCATGAACTTTGCCGGACTTCCCGCACCGGTTGTGACAACCGGCACTTTCTCTGACAACAATCTTCGCCACTTCCGGCGCGTTTGGATTGAGCAGCATGACGTTCACGCCAAACGGCTGGTTTGTCCGCGCCTTTACCTCACGGATCTGTTCTCTTACCACTTCCGGCGGCGCGCTTGCCGCCCCGATGATTCCGAGTCCGCCCGCATTCGACACCGCTGCCGCCAGTGATATTCCGCCACCATGCCACCACCACCTGAATGACCGGATATTTTGTTCCAAAGCAATCTGCTTACCCTTGTTTCCATGCTTCTCCTCTTTTTTCTTCCTGCCGGTCTGTTTCTTACCCTTAAACACCGGTATGTCCGGCTGCTGTCTTCGCCTATGCTGTAACCCCGCGGTTCTTCAAATATGTGATCACATCTCCGACCGTCACGATCGATTCCAGATCCTCCAACGGAATCTCCACGCCGAATTCCTCCTCCAGCGCCATGACAAGTTCAAACAGATCCAGCGAATCCGCACCCAGATCTTCCTTTAACTTTGTGTTCTCTTTAATCTCAGACTCCTGTACGTTTAACTGCTCCGCAATGATCGGTCTCATCTTCTCTAACATGTTTCTTCTCCTTTTCCCTGTTCCTTTTAATTATTTGCTTTTCAAAAATATTTTGATAGTCAAATTATTTGCTTTTCAAAGTATATGTCTCTCCTGTTTGATTGTCAAGGTATTTTTTGGAAACGTTTCTCTAAAATTGCATTAATGCGTTGAAATATCATGCAAAATTGCTTACAATATTTGTAATAAGATGTGGGAGGAGTTCGCTGATGAAACAATATTTTGGAATGAGCCAGACAGGAAACTTAAAAAGAAGCACAGGGCGTTCACGCTCCGGGACTTCTTATCCTGATGTCCAACGCAGACCAGTTTGAGGCACACGTTACAGAACTGGAGTCCCTTTTCCCCGGGAGTCCCGAGCATTGGCTGTATCGGCATGAGTTACAGTACCAGGGTCGTCGAAAAGGGAGTCGGTCTGGTTGCTTTTTATGACAATGTCACCGCTGTTGCCAACGTTTTTGGAGCAGGCATCCACCATGCCGGTCAAATATAATCGAACGCATGGAACAGGATTTAAAAACGTCCACGCAAGTTCGAAAGATACCGTCTGTGATTGACCTGTGTACCGGAAATGACGCCTGTGTGCTGACCACGATCCACCAGCATTCTCGGCAAGGCGGGAATTCCGCTTGTCGGCGGCACCGGGGATGGCGGAAAAGTCTCTGTCAACGGAACGGTCTATGAAGATGCAGACGTCTATGCCTTCGTGAAAAACAACTGCGGAAAAGTTGCCGTCTACAAGGAGAATCTCTACAAACCGATGCCGGGCTACCGCTTCATCGCTTCCAATACTGACCGGAGCAAATACTATGTCGGCGAAAGTTAAACGGCAGGTCTTCCAAGCAGGCTTATATGGACGCCTTACATATCAGCGAGAGCAATATCATCAACCAGACCTTCCACAATCCGATCGGCAAAATGAACGGACAGGACATCTGTATTATTTCCTTAAAGGAAGTATCCGGGAATGGTCTCTGCTGTTACAGACAGGTCAATGATTCCGATGTGCTCGTTCTTCTGGAAGAACAGGATTACAACGAGATTCTGGATGAAACGCTGCAGCGCATCCGCCGCGATTTCAACCATATTTCCGGCGTTTTCTCCATCAACTGTGTTTTCCGTTACCTTCTGTTCTCACAGGAACACCATATGGAAGATTATCTGAAAACCATGTCCACACTCGGTGATCACGCCGGTCTGATCGGCTTCGGAGAACATTATAATCAGCAGTTCGTCAACCAGACCATGACCTGTGTCGTATTTGAATAATCTGTGACAGAAAGAGGAGGATTTCCATGTTTTCATTAAAAACACCAAAGAATACAGCTGCTGCACCAGCCACGTCCACCAGCCGCTTAGATCTTCATCCTGTTACGCATATTGCGGACTGCCTGTTAGATTACCAGAAGCAGCGACTCTCCACCAGCGAAGTGCACTCTTTAGATGAACTGCAGTCCATCACACAGGCATTCCAGCTCGTTCTGGACGAAAATGCCGCGCTCCGCGAAAAGCTGGATTCCTTTCATGAGCTGTTCGCGGCGATGTGGACAGGGCTTCCGGTGAATTTGCTTCCGTCAAATCTGACATTGCCAGCTCTGTTGGTCTTGCACAGCAACGTGTTGACGGATTGAAAGACAGCTCCAAAGAAGTGCAGGAGCGCTTTTTGGAAATGCAGAACACCTTTTCCGATTTCCAGGTTTCCGTTCAGAAGATCAAGGACTGCATGGCACAGATCATCTCAATTGCCAACCAGACAAACATGCTTGCCCTGAATGCTTCGATTGAGGCTGCCCGCGCCGGAGAGCAGGGAAAGGCTTTGCGGTCGTTGCCGAGGAGGTCAAAAAAAATCTTTGCGAGTGAGATCAAGAGTCTTGTCAGCACGGTAGATATCAGCATCGGCGACGTCGAGCAGGGCACCGCCAACCTGAATACCAGTATTTCCACCTCGCAGGACGCCTTGAACCAGAGTATGGAAAATGTTGATTCCACGTATGAAGTGTTCGATCAGATCACAACCGCTGCCGGTGGTGCGGACACTGTACACCAGCAGATTACAACCGCCATGTCCGCCGCAGAGCAGAAGCTGGACGAAGTCAGCCAGTCCCTTCAGCCTTGAGGAACGGCAGTTTGACGCTGTTATGGAGCATATCAATCACGCCAATGATCTCGGAACCACCAAGAGTTCCCTCTTCGAGGACATGACCAATCTGCTCACACAGATTGCGCCGCTCACAGAAGAACTGAGAAGAACACAATCGTACTTTGACAATTCCAAATAGAATCGTTATAGTAAAGTTCGTTATAATAATATCGAATATGAAAACGCTAGGGGTGCAGATTCTGCTGAGAGATGATCGTTCATCGACCCTTATTACTTGAACCGGATAATACCGGCGTAAGGGAAGCTTTTTGCAATAACGCAGACAAATCCTCCTGGCTACATATTCACCAAGGAGGATTTTTTTATGAATAACTTTTTTGCTACACCGGAAGGCGGCTGGGGTGATGGTTCCGTCCATCTGACCACTGTCGGTATTGCAATCGTCATCGCAGTCATCGCCCTTCTTCTGATCGTTGCAGCTATCGTGCGCCACAAGAATGCCACGCACAAGTCCGCACTGACCACAAAACAGCTCGCGTCTACTCTGCTGTTGCGATCGCGCTGGCCGTTGTGGCAGTGTTCGATGATCAAGCTGTTCGACATGCCAATGGGTGGTTCCGTCACTCTGCTGTCCATGCTTTTCATCGTTCTGGATCGCTTACTGGTATGGTCCGTATGTCGGCATTATGACCGCAGTGGCTTACGGCCTGGTAAGGCCAGTTCGTGCTGGAGCCGATTTTCTACACAATCCGCAGATGCTCTTGGACTACCCGCTGGCATTCGGTGCTCTGGGTCTTGCCGGTTTCTTTAATAAGAAAAAGTGGGGACTTCAGATCGGCTATATCGCCGGCGTCATCGGACGTTTTGTATTTGCAACGATCTCCGGCGTTGTTTTTTCGCAGCATACGCACCGGAAGGCATGAGCCCGCTGGCATGATTCTGCCGGCTATCAGGCATCCTACCTTGTTCCGGAGGGCAATCATCACCTTGATTATTATCTGCATTCCGCCGGTATCCATGCACTTGCGGAATCCGCAAACGCGCCGTAGAAGCGTAGGCAGCGCTATAAAAAGGACTGCCGCCCCCGCGCTTTGCACTTTAAAACGGGATATGTTTTATTATAAGAATATTGGAGAATATGAAGTTCCAGAATGCAACCGGCGGCAATTCTTTGAAGCAAAATTCGTGTATTTCTTCCATGCCGCGGCTGGCATCCCATTCCGTGTCTCTGGCCACGTTTGGACACTCACGGAGTGTGTCCGACAAGCCGCAGACAATGAGCGGACTTTTTGGTGTCCCTAATGGCACCTCTTCACAGACAATATAAAACCGCGCGAACCGAAACTCGCCGGCATCTGCTATTGAAAATAGGGCAGATGCCGATTCAGACATCGGCTTCGCGCGGTTATGTTTTGCTCAGAGGTGGCCATAAGGGACACACACAAAAGTCCTAAAATTGTCTGCCGGCTTGCGGACACAGTCCGTAGAGTGCTCCAAACTTGGAAAGACACGGATCATCAAAGATGCCAGCCGCGGCATGGTTAGAAATACCGGATTTTGCGATCAGAATTGCCGCCCGGATTGCATCTGGAACGTGATAGTCTCTGCTTCCCATAATAAAACGTATCCCGTTTATAGTGCGATGCACGCGGGCGAAAGCCCTTTTTAATCTAAGAGCATCTCTACGCAGCCGTACATTCCGGCGTCATTCCCGAGTCCCGCAAGTACGAACTTTGTGTTGGCGCATGCGTGGAATGAAGTGGCAACAAAGTGCTTCTTCACTGCATCTGTGAGAATATCACCTGCTTTTGGAGACGCCTCCACCGATTACGATGACCTCCGGATTCACAACACATGCGATATTGGAAAGTGCTGCTCCTAAAATGCCACATACCTCATCGACAACTTCAAGCGCCACTTTATCGCCCGCTTTGGCTTCGTCAAATACGTCCTTTGCGGTCAGATCTGCATGGTTTCTAAGCGCGGTATCTTCGGACGTCTTCTCGAGGGTACGCTTCGCCACACGCACAACTCCGGTTGCAGATGCATACTGCTCCAACAGCCGTACTGTCCGCAGTTGCACTGCTCCTTCTCGTGTGCATTCACTGTAATATGACCAATCTCACCACCGGCTCCGTCGAATCCGGCTACGACTTTGCCGTCGACAATAATGCCGCCGCCGACTCCGGTTCCCAGCGTTACCATGATGACATCTCTGCAGCCTTTTGCCGCACCCTGCCACATCTCGCCGAGTGCCGCCACGTTTGCATCATTTCCTGCCTTCACCTTCAGTCGGTCAGATCTCCAAGTTCTTTTTTCTACATTTACAACACCCCAGCCGACGTTCACGCAGCGGTGTACCACACCGTCATTTTTACCGGTCCCGGCACACCGACACCGATTCCCTGCACATCGTTCCTGGAGATTCCCCTTTTCTGTCAGCTTTCCCTCAATCGCCTGAGCCACATCCGACAGAATCGATGCTCCGCCGTTTTCCTTATTCGTCTTGATCTCCCATTTGTCCAATGAGCCTTCCATCCGTCTCAAAAAAATCCGATCTTGCAGGTCGTTCCCCTACGTCAACTCAAATGCATATTTTTTCATGCTTCCATTCTCCTGTTCCCTATTTGTATCCTTGCATCGTTTCACTGTCCGTTATGTACTCTGCCGATGCCTTTACCCATGCTTATGATAACGTTTCCAGTCTTATCTGTCAATGTTAAGGTGTATTCTCTTAAAGGAGCTTCGGGTGCTGTCTCCTGCGGCGTATCCAAGCGTTCTCCCCGGATGACTGCGCTTTGCATCTCCCCTTGCGTCGGATGTATTTTTTCCTGTTGTGAGGATGCCGGAACATCCGTCGTACTTCCCTGTGGCGTGTCCGGTGTATCCGTCACATTCTCCTGCGGTATGTCTCCATTCTCCGCCGGCGTTTCCCCTGTGCATTTCCCTCATCCGTCGCTGCATCCTCTGCGTCTGTCTCCCCGGAAGAAGCATCCGGAATCTGCGTATAGGGCAGAAAAATCCAGCCATTCCAGTCCCTCATGCGCCTGCTCCATAAATGTCTGCCAGATTTTTCCCGGATAGGTATTACCCATCAGGCTGTCCATCTCTTTTTGGCATATCGTATCCAACCCATACGCTGGTCGTGTGGTATCTCGTATAGCCGACCAGCCAGCCGTCCTTGATGGTCGTTGGTCGTTTCCCGTCTTTCCGGCGCACGGCATATCTGAAAGTCCCAGTCCGCGCCCCGTACCGTTGATAAATACACCCTTTAAAACGTCTGTCATCATCCGTGCCGCATTCTGCCGGTAGACTTCCTGTCCCTCACCAATGCGGCGAGATACACTTCCGCTCCAGTGTCATCCGTAATCCGCATAATAATACAGGTCGGCTCGCGGTACATTCCGTCATTGGCGAGCGCCGCATATCCGGCTGCCATCTCCAGAGGCGACACACCGTTGGTAAAACCGCCCAGCGCTGTCGCCGGTACATAATCCGCCGCATCCAATCTGGAAAAATGCATATTCTCAAAGATGGACAGACCGACCTGCGGCGTCAGTTCTTCATAGAGCTTCCACGCAATGGTATTGATTGATTTTTCGACTGCGGTGCGCACCGTCACATTTCAAGGTAGGTACCGTTCGCATTTTTCGGTCCGTCTTCCACCGGTTCATCCACAACAATGCTCTCCGGCGTATAATTCCGCTCGAACGACGGCGTGTATACCGTGAGCGGCTTAATCGCACTTCCCGGCTGACGGTAGCTCTGGTAGGCGCGGTTTAACGTGTATCCGTCAAAATCCTGCTCCCTGCCGCCCACCATCGCGCGCACGTAGCCGCTATCGTTGTCAATGCAGACTGCCGCCCCCCTGCAGATCCGCCAAAACACCCTCGTCATTTTTCTCCGTAAAACCGGATAAGGTATCGTCAACTGCCGCCTGCAGTTCCTCCTGAAGCTGCAGGTCAAAGGACGTATAAATCTGATAGCCCTCCGTGTACAGCTGCTTCTGGCACTCGCTGTAGGATTCGCTGTAAGCCTGCTCGTAAGCCTCCCTCTCGTCCTCCGTCGCAAACTGATACTGAAACACAAACCCTGCCTGCTCCATCAGTGCACGCGTCGCACAATAATAGGCATATGTTTCCACATATTATTTTTTCCATCGCCTCCGGCCGCTTTAAGGTAATATTTTCCACCACCGCCGCCGCATATGCCATCTGTGTAATCTTACCGTCATCCCGCATTTTCCCCAGAATCCGGTCGCGCCGCTCAATCGCATGATCCATATGGGTAACCGGGTCATACACGGTCGGATTATTCGGAATCGCGCATAAAAACGCGATCTGCGAGAGATCCAGTTCATCAACCCCGCTGTCAAAAGTAGCCTCTGCCTGCCGCCCCGATTCCATAGTAGCCGTTGCCATAATAAATATTATTCAGATAAAATTCCAGAATCTGATCCTTGGTATATTTTTTCTCCAGATTCTGTGCAATAAAAATCTCTTCCACCTTGCGCTGCCAGGTCTTCTCCTGCGTCAGAAATACATTTCTGGCAAGCTGCATTGTGATCGTGCTTCCCCCCGTGATCTTCCGGTTTTTCAATCAGTGATTTCGCCGCGCACAAGCGCTCTGAAGTCCACACCTCTATGCTGGTAAAACCGCTGATCCTCCATACAGACCACCGCATCTATCACGGACTGCGGTATCTCGTCGCGCTTTAGATAATAGGACGCTCCCTACGGTCATTGAGCTTGGATATCCACACTGCCGTCCGCCGCATACACAACGCTTTGCGGTATCTCCGGAACGTCTCCTCCGTGAATTCCGTACCAGACTGTCCCGCTTCCTTGTGGATCTCACCTCTGAGGGCATATCCGCCAAGGACATAGTAGCCCAGCCCGCCGAGCACCAGCAGGGAAAGAACAAACTGTACTTTGACAAATATCCAGAATCCCCGATATTTTTTTTCTTCTTTTTTCTTTGCAGCCACCGTATTCCTCCCCTGCCCTTTTCTCACGTGTCGCGCAGTGCCGTCCTGCCCCACTTTGCACATAACGCAAACGGTACTATAACTCTATCATATGGTGGTATGCGATTCCCAGTTCCTCTAACAGCTTCTGTTTCCCGTCTCTGGCAGGTAAACAGGATCGTCTGCGATCCGTTTGCCGCCAAGCCGCAGGCGTCTGCCGCAGACGGTCATCGTCATACATTGCAAAGGTTTCATCCAGAAGCGGCGGCGCGGTTCTTCCTGTGTCACAATGCTCCCGACTGCCATGCGGAACGCAAAAATAGAACTGTTCCAGCGTTCCTCTCTGCTGAGCGCCTCCGGCAAAACCTCTCTTCCCTCCGTCTGCACGCGGAGCTTTCCCGTTTCGTCCACTTCCGCCAGATCGTATTTTCCCTCTGTAATCGCAGAGACATATCTGGATACCACACTGTTGATCTCATCTCTCCGCTCGTCCCCGTATTCCCTTGACAGGCGGATGATCTCATTTTTTGCCATCTCGACGGCATCAAGTTCCAGCTGGAGTTCTCTCCCGTGCGCCCGCTCCGCTGCATACTTCCAGCTGTTCCGCCAGATTGCATCGTCTCGTTTCCTTCTCCGCGAGTGTTTCCTCAACCCTGCAAGCAGGCGTCTGCTCTGCTTTTCCGACTCCGCAAGCCGGATGCGCACCGCGTCCTCCGCTGCCGCGCTCTCTGGCGCCTCCGTCGTCTCCTTCCCATTTTCTCCTGCACGCGCCTGCCCCGCGCTCCTATGGCGCAGTATGCCTGCCACTCCGATGCCGAGCAGAATGGCAAGAAACGCCTTCCGCCGCCGCAAACAGCTCCGGCGCATAACCCGCGCGGTGATCACCACCATGCATTTCCTGCCAGTCCCACTGCGCCGCCAGTCCCAGAAAAAGGCTTCTCACAGGAAAACCGTTTCCGTCAGCTCTCCTTTCCCTGTCTGACGCAGTCCCCGCATTTTCCGCAGTTCGGGCATCTTCCGGTCGCTGTCCGTCTCTCACCTGCGGGTGCATCCTGGCATACGCCCGCATATCCGCTGCCGCCTTCTCGATCTGCTCACGAAGCCTGCCGCAGTCCTCCTCGAGCATGCGCCGCTTCACAGTAAGCTGCTGCAGCTGTTGTTCCCGCTTCTCCTGTTCACTTTTGATCTGCGACTGCAGGCTTCTCTTTTTTCTGCTCCAGTTTTTCCACCGCACGCGTCACGCGGATTCCCGCATTGCCCCCGTCCGACATATCGGAAAGATACTCTGCCAGAAGCCCGGTCAGCTCTGCTCCGTCACCGCCCGCACTGCGGAATGTCACAGGTGTTCTCATACGCCTCCCGGGTGACCCGCCTAAAAAGCATTCAAGATCTCCGTAGGCGACGGACAGTTCCTCCCGTCCGCCAGGTTGCAGAAGGCGTGCTCTCGGTTCTTTATGGTAAAGTGCGTTCAGATAAAACGGTCTGCCTCCGACGCTAAACTGCAGCGCACCGCTGTAATAAGGACGGTGCATGCCACGGCTCATAGCGCAGATAGCCCTCCGTCCCCTTTGCCCGTCCCCGGCCTTTTTCCAGCCCGAACAGCATCGCGGTCAGAAACGCGTGCAGCGTCGTCTTACCGGCTTCGTTTTTCCATATACAATGTTGATCCCCCGGGGGCAAAATCCACGGTTCTATCTGCCAGCTTTCCAAAGCGGAAAATTGCGGCTCTGTCAATCTGCATGTCTGCCCATCGCTTTGCTCTTTGTCATACTTCAGGCATTCCGTCAGCAGTCATAGCCAGCGGCCTCATACTCAGTGCCGAGCATACTGCGTATGTATTCCCCAAGTATCGAATCCGCGTGCTCCTCCAGCAGCTTCCCGTAATCGTAATCCGGCACCGTCTGGTCTGTAATATCCACAAATCCACAATTCCGGTCTCCTGCAAGAGCTTCCCCGGATCTTTTTCCCGCTGATATACAACGGAAATACTGATACTCCGGTCTCTGCTCCAACAGCTCCTTTGCCCAGTCCCACAGCATACGGTCTGTCGTGTTCCGGTCTGCCTGATACATCTCATGACAATATTCGCAATGGCGCAGCGGATAAAAAATACACATCTGCCCCCGCGCACCGAACGTTCCCATCCGTGCGGCCCGGTGTCGTTGCAGTCTGTCGGCTCCAGGCCATTACGCCTTGTGCGGCATGAGCCAGCCGCTCCTGTGCCAATGTGTCCCGCCGCAATATAATCAAATCCGTTCTGTAATATCCCGCTCCGCCGAAAACGGAATATGGCGCTCATCGCCGCCATGCGCCAGCAGGATGTTGCACCTTGCTTTGCGGTTTACAGGGCGCAGATCATCACTACCGTCTGTCACGGATCTCCCTGTGCCAGTAACCAGCCCGTATACGGTCGTGTTGTATTCCGGGAAAATCGACTGCTTCCGCTTCCTCTTTCTTAAATACCGTCGTTGTCCGGCCACAAATCCGCGAGGTAATACGACTTTTCCCTGAGATAATCATGATTGCCGGCAATCAAAGAACCTGTGTTGTCCGGAATCTCTCCGAAAAGGCGGCTGACCTCCCGCACCTCCTTTTGAGCGGCTGTGCGTGGAAAAAGATCCCCGTCACAAACAGAAACTCCGGTTTTCTCTTTTTTGCCACCCCCGATCACATCTGCAAAAGAATCCCAGATCTGCCGCGCCCGCTGCTCACTCCACGGCTTTCCCTGATCCGGCATTACCCCGAGATGTACGTCTGCGATATGTATAAATTTCAAACTGCATCTTCTCCGTTCTGCGTTAATTACCTCTATTGTACACTGTCGCGGCATGTTTCACAAGTTTATCCGGCATGTACCCTCTCCCAAAAATAACTGCCGGATTTCTGAAGCCGGAATGGACGATGTTTTATGATGGAGATGTCAGAAAATACGAAGTTCCAGAATACAGCCGGCAGCGACATTCTGATCGCAAAATCCGGTTTTTCTAACCATGCCGCGTCGAACATCCTCGATGATCCGTGTTTTTCCAAGCTTTGAACACTCCGCGCAGAGTGTCCGCAACCCGCAGACAATTTAAGGACTTTTGTGTGTGCCCCTTGTTGGCACCAATGAACAAAACATAACCGCGCGAAGCCGCTGTCTGAGCTGCCATCTGCCCTATTTTCAATAGCAGATGGCAACGAGTTTCGGTTCACGCGGTTTTATATTGTCTGCGAAGCGGTGCCACTAGGGGCACCAGAAAGTCCGCTCATTGTCTGCGGTTTGTCGGACACTCCCCGTGGACTGTCCAAACGTGGAAAGACACAGAATTCGATGTCCGACGTGGCACGGAAGAAATACTCGGATTTTACTCCAAAGAATTGTCGCTGCCGGCTGCATCTGGAACTTATCGTTTTCTCTCTCTCCATATAAAACATATGCCGTTCTATGCTTCAGAAATCCGGCAGTTATTTTTCGTCTGAGGAGTCCAGCAGAAGTTTCATGCTGCCGTACATGCCGGCATCATTTCCCAGACGCGCCAGTTCAAACGGAATGTCCGCACCTGCCGGCAGTACATCGGGTCTGTAATACTTATGTACGATACGCAGGATGATCTCTCCCGCCCCGGCGATTCCTCCACCGATCACAAAGACCTCTGGATCTATCACTTCCGCCACGAGGCGAGCGCGCTTCCCAGCGCTTTTCCCAGAACCTCCACAGCATCCAGTGCCAGACGGTCGCCTCTCTTTGCCGCATCCAGAATCTGTTTTGCCGACAGTTCCGGTGTGTCGACGAGTATCGTGTAGGGATCCTTTTTCTCCAATAATTTTCTCGTTATGCGGATCAGTCCTTTGCGGAAGCGTACTGCTCCACGCACCCGTATTTTCCGCAGGCACACCGCTCGGTCTCGCTTGTGGAACACGGTCATATGCCCGATCTCGCCCGCGATTCCATGGGCGCCTGCGAGACACTTTTTTCCATTCAGGATACGACCGCTCCGCCCACGCCTGTTCCAAGCGTTACCATCACCATATCGCGGTACCCCCTGCCGCCGCCCTGCCACAGTTCTCCGAGAGCCGCCGCATTTGCGTCGTTGCAGACACAGACCTTTTTCTGCAGGCGCATCTTTAACTGCTCCTGCACCGGACATGCCTCCCACCCCAGATTCACAGCGCCTCTGACAACTCCATCCCGCCCGGCAATTCCCGGTGTGTCAATGCCGACGCCTATGATCTGCTCATCCGCAAGCCCCCGCTCTCTCTGTCTGTGTTCCAGTGAGAGGCGCCACATGTTCTATAATATGTTCTCCCTGTTCACTGGTATCCGTTGGAATCTCCCATTTTTCCATCAGTTTCCCGCTGTCTGTAAACAGACCAAGTTTGCAGCTCGTGCCCCCGACATCTACGCCAAAACCATACTTCTCCATGTTTTTCCCCCTGCCCGCAGCATCTGATCGTCTTCTCCCCCGTCAGACGCCGCCTTTTTTCTTTTTTTTGTCCTCATTATAGGACAGATCCATACTGTGGAACAATTACACATCTTGGCTTTATTTTTCCATATTTGTTCTTCTCTGTATCTTTCCAATCTCCGTGCACCGTAATACAGTCTCATCTCCACTCACACGCCCGGCTGCTGTCACATCTCTCCGGGATACTGGTATTCTTATCCCCGTCTTTGCGGTTACCTGATGTGGCTTGTGATGATTGTTCCAACCGTACGCAAAATAAATTTTCTCAGATCTGCTTCAGACATGTTGCCCACATCTATTCTGTCGCCGCTCATTTTTTTTCAAATTGAACCTCCCCACTGATCGAAATCACAAGGTTTATATCATGCTCACCATTATCAATCAAAAACTCATAGCCCCCTTCTTCCCCTCTTTGCTTTTACCTGTCAGTTCCAGTATGGAATGCTCGCCATCCAAATCCTCTGCGAGCAATTCCAGATTCTGCATTCTGTATTCTCCTCCCTTGAACAGCAGGCGGAATGCCGTATCAGAATTTTCCGCCTCCGCCAACAACCGCTGTCAGGTTTATTCTGATACACATAGACTTTTACATTGATATCCCCCATACTGCATGCTCTATCTCTGATGCGAAAAGTCATCCCCAGCTTCAGCTTCAATGTATCTGCTGCTCCACCGTAATACGCATCGTATACCTCCTTCACTCCATCCATTACCTGCAGAAGTTCATCCTCTGTGACGGTAATTCATACCCGTTACATTTTTCTGGCGCTGCCGTCCACTATAATTCTTTTTTTCTGCTTTTTTTATATCGAGCGTCTTGTACTCATCGTATATTACGGACAGGATCTCTGCGCCGCTCTGTTCTGTTCTTCTTTCGGGTAAGTTCACGAAGTGCCGCATCGATCGATGCAACCCCATCCGCTCCCAGAAGATCCACTATGTAGCCGTCTTTCTCTTCTTTGTAATTGTATACCAGCAGATTATCTGTAAGCATCGGGATGACTTGCGCAGGCGCTCATCATCAGGTTTGCCAGAAAATCCAGATTCTCCCTACCGAAAAGTGAAATCGTTCCCCCTGCCTGCAGCTGTGTATCTTTGTATTTAAACGTTTCCATCAAAGTCTTTTCCCCTGACAGCCCCTTTTAACCAATCGTATATTTTCGGATGCTATAATATCTGCAACATTCTATTCTCAACAACCGTGGGCAGATCTTTTTATGGTATTTCTTCTTTGCAAGCAGAATCCTGTTACTTCTGCTCAAAAAATGCTCCAGCTGCAAATTCAATGATCAAAAATAATTGCCGCCACAGCCACTGCGCCGATCGTCCATATGATTTTTTCGGCACCTTCCTGCCAGACTTTCCATTTGTTTTTGGTCATTTCCCCCATCGTCACGTCAAGTTTTTTCGCTCATATGTTTCCACCTTTCTAACTTTCCATGAAAACTCATTTGCTTTATGAGATTATCATGTCTCCCGGCTTCTTTCAAGGCATATGCCCAAAAGGCACCTGAAACACACTGTTTCAAATGCCTTTTTCAGTTCTGTTCTACTGTTCCATCTGTCTGCCCAGAAAGCCTGCCGCCGCCGCGACAAGTTTGCTCTCTGTCTCTCCCATTTTTCTCCCGTTCTTCCCGTGAGCAGAGGATCACTGCGCCAATGGCGTCCCCTCACAGAATAATCGTGCTGATTGCCTGCTGTCTGTACTCGCCGGCATCGTCCGCCGTCAGCTTTACAAATGTCTTTTCGTCGAAGAGACTTTTCCGCTCACCGATGATCTCCTCAACTGTCCGCTGATGGGCTTGCCCAAAATCTCTCTTTGCCACTGCCGGACGCCCATGATCCCCGTCCGTGATCAGCACCAGATATCCGTCGTGTGCGCCAAGACTCTCGGCATATTCCCCGGCAAACTGGCCAATTCTCCGATGGGCGAATATTTTTTTTAAAATAATCTCTCCCTCACGGTCGGTAAATATCTCAAGAAACGGATCTCCCCTCACGTATGCGGGCGTTCTGCGAGGATTTCTTTTGGGCACCACAATTCTGCCCAGATCATCTAACGCACGATTCCCGTTGCTTTTCATAAATTTTCCCAATGCTTTATTTTCGCAAAGAGCGCTTTTTGTCTGTTTTTCATCTCTGTGGATAAAGCCTCTCTTATTTGCTATATATTAGCTTGGGAGGGTTAGTATATGGGGAAAACTGAAAAAAATTTATTCGGGGGAAACTGTCCGTTAGCCATTGCATTCTTTCAAACATGATACTGCTGTTTTTATCAATTTATCTTTCATTCCTGTCGATCTGCAGATTTTTTTATAATATTGCATTGGAGTAACACCATATTCTTTCTTAAATGCCCTAAAAAAATGATTGTATCCGCCAAATCCCAAGTTCATATAACCTCACGGATACTTTTCCCCTGCTCTATATAGTGGCGGCACAGATCCAGTTTGCTCTTTACAATATATGAATGTGGCGTTTCGCCTGTCATTTTCTTGAACTCTCTCACTATATGATAACGGCTTATATAAAACTCGTTTTCCAGACGCTCCAATGATATATCTTCTGTCAGGTGTTCTCTTATATATATGAAAATATCATCCATTACAACATGCTTTTCTTATTCGTCTTAATCTGCACATCCTCCTGAACAGATGAGCGAAGTGCAAGTACAAGAATCATAGTTAATAGGCTTTTCTCGTATAATGAGTGGGCAAATTTAGGCGGCTCATTATTCATCGAATAGTAGCTTTTTTGATATATTCTTTATAAGCATAGCCGATTCACTCTCAGAATGAACAATCTTAACTTGATACGGAACAAAATCAAACGCTTCATCAAGTCTTGTTTCTTCATCTGACAATTTCCTTAAAAGTTCTCCACCTATATAAAGAACATAAACTTCAAGAGGATACTTATTTTTACGATATTCAAGCTTTACTTTATTACCTGGCTTAATAAATATCAAATCCTCCATAGTACATACAATATTATCGTCCTCCTGGTGCATATGCCCTATACCCACCAGCTATAAAACAATTGTATAGCTCTTCTTTTGTCCCAAAGCTTCGCTGGGCACTATCCAATATTTTCAAATATTCCATTTTGTAGCCTTGCTTTTTCATATGTCTATTTTGCACACTTCCCTATTATATTTTTTGTTCATTTCGTCAATTTATACAATACATCAATTTTTCCATAGTTTGCAAGCAATTTTTGTATATGTTTATCTGTCTAATCCCCATATAATAAACATGTAGCTACCAAAACAACACAAATGATTGGAGGTAAATTATTATGAAAGAAACAAGACCTTTTTCCATGAAGGACAAAATTGGTTACACTCTTGGCGATTTGGGGTGTTGCTGTACAGAGCAGTTCCGAGCCATGTATCTTGCTATTTTTTATACCCTGGTGCTGAAGGTCAACCCGGTGCACGTAGGAATCCTTATGCTTATCACAAAGCTATGGGATGCCATAAACGATCCTTTAATCGGTGCACTCGTTGACAGCCACCAGAACAAGGGTAAGAGGCAAATTCATTCCGTGGATTAAATTCTTTGCTTTTCCAACCGCAGTCCTTTGTATCTTAGGCTTCGTCAACGTAAGTAATTTTGCTTATGGTGCCCGTCTTGCTTACATGTTCATCACATATGTTGTATATGAAATTATGTACACATGTGTAAGCGTACCATTTGGAAGTCTTTCAAGTGTAATGACTGATGATGTTAACCAACGTACTGACCTTTCTCGTTTCAGAAGTCTTGGCGGCACAATCTTTATGACAGTTATCGTTATTGTTGGACCATTATTCTTATACAAAGATAACCAGCCAGTACCTAGCCACTTCCTTATTATGGCAGCCATCTGTGCTGTTATCGGTTTCATCTGCCTTATGTTTACATCACACTGGTGCAAGGAGCGTATTATCACCGAGCCAGTTGCCAAAGAAAAAAGAGAAGCTTAACTATTTAGACGTGCTGAAAAGCCATCTCCTAAAAAACAAAGCTTTACTTTGGTGTTATGTTATCCAGCTTTATTGGTATCGTTGGAGCAGGTATGGTTAACGGCTTAAATACCTACTTATTCCGCGATTATTTTGGAAATGTTGCCATCATGGCATTTTCAGGTATGTTAAGCGTACTCTGGTCACTTATTGCATTCGTAGGCACAAAATTTGTTGCTAAGAAATTTGGAAAGAAAGAATGGATTATGTACAGTGCAACTTTCTCAGTTGTTGTTTATGCTATTTTATTCTTCTTCCCACTTGAAAATCCTATGCTCTTTATTATCATCAACGGAATCTGCTATCTTGGAGTCAGCGGTTTCCAGGTATTAGTCTGGGCACTTGTAAATGATGCAATTGATTATCAGGAACTTCAGACAGGAAAACGTAATGAAGGAATTGTGTATTCTGCATATACATTTTTCCGTAAGCTTGCTAATGCCGTATCCGGAAGTATGAGCAGCTTTGCACTTGCAATCGCAGGCTTTAACGTAAATGAGGCCGTTCAGAGCGAAGCATTCTCCGGACGTCTCTGGAAAACATATACCGGATTATATGTAGCCGGGTACTTATTAGCTGTACTTGTATTAAAGTTTGTATACCCTCTTACAAAAGAGAAAACAGCTGAAATGTTTACAGAATTTATCAGACAAACGAAATGCTGCAAACGCAGAATAACTTCAGAAACCGAGGTATCTTGCAATTGACAAAACAAGTTGAAATAACAAACCGCTCAGGTCATGTCTTACGCGGAATTGTTAAATATTCCGGATGAAGGCTCGCGCTTCCCCGCCATCATTAACGTACACGGATTTACCGGAAATAAAAAGCGGATACAAAAATATCTATACCCACACAGCCAGATTTCTGGCTGAAAACGGATTTGCCAGCGTCCGCTTTGATTTATACGGAAATGGCGAAAGCGACGGTGAGTTCGAGGACATGACATTCACCGGTATCTTACATGATATCGAAGATATTATAAACTGGACAAAACAGCAGGATTTTTTTGCCAATCCTGATAAAATTATTTTATCAGGCCAGAGCATGGGCGGCTATGCAGCATGCCACTGCTGCGCCTATCGTTAATCCACATGCTCTCATACTCATGTGCCCAGGGAGCCGGCATGTGGTTTGGGATGTAAAGACCGCGCCGAGGCAATGGAAGCACAGGGAATCACAAAAGCAGATATAGAGGGGCTTTGCTTCCCTACTTCTTTTAACCATGATTTATATCAGTATGAACCGTTTTCATCCGCAGCGGGATATACAGGTGCTGTTCTTCTTATCAGAGGAACTGCAGATGATTTGGTAGATGATGCAACATGCCATAGATATGAGTCACTTTACAATGGAAAATGCAATTATAAAACAATTGAAGGCGCTAACCACAACTTTTGCCAGTGCTTTTGCAAGAGCAGAATTAGACAGGCTCATATTAGAGTTTTTTAACACCATTGAAATAAGATAATCACTTTGAAAGGATGTTGTGCACAATGAAATTATTAGAGCCTATAAAAGTTGGAAATATTGAGTTTAAAAACCGTATTATGTTCCCACCACTTACAACAGGATATGAGGAAAAAGATGGTTCAATTGGAGAACAAAGTTTTCGTTTTTACGAGCGTCTCGCAAAAGGCGGTGTCGGATACATTGTCATTGGAGACGTTGCTCCTCTTTTTCAACATTCTCTCCTACACCAAAACTTTACTCTCCTCAACAGGCAGAAGGCTTCCAGCGGCTTGCCGATGCATGTCATAAATACGGTGCAAAGCTTGGAATCCAGCTGTTCCATCCAGACTATAACGTCGCGGCTTTAAACGAAATGTTTCACCAGGGAAAAAATGCAGGAGGCAAAGAGCCAAACTTCACCATGATATGCAGCACTTTGTAAATGAAGTTACTGCAGAAGAGCTTGATGAAATAATAAAGCATATGGAAAACTGTGCTATCTTAGCACACAAAGCTGGTGTTGATTGTATTGAAGTACATGGAGACCGTCTTGTTGGTTCGCTCTGCTCTCCTATTTTAAATCATAGAACTGATGAATATGGCGGTGACCTGGCTAATCGTACACGTTTCGCCTTAACACTCGTACGAAGAGTTTAAAAGCAATCGTACCTGACATGGTTATCGACTACAAGCTTCCTATAGTTACTCCTCTTGGAGATAACGGCTTTCGGGGAAAAGGTGGTCTTCCACTTGATGAAGCTTGCATTTTTGCAAAAAATTAGAAGCTGCCGGTGTTGACACATTGCATGTCGCGCAGGCTAACCACACCGGAAATATGGGGGATACCATTCCTGCTATGGGGACACAGCCATATGGTTTTATGGTTTCATACTCTAAAAAAATCAAGGAACTCGTTTCCATTCCCGTATCCGTGGTTGGTCGTATTGTAACACCGGAAGCTGCTGAAGCCGTTATTACAAATGGCTCTGCTGACATCGTTGCACTCGGGCGTTCACTGCTTACCGATCCTGATTTTGCAAACAAGTTGTGCCGATGGACACTTGCTTTGCGATGTCAGAACATGTATGATGTGTAATAAAGGATGTACAGACAATATCCAAAACCGTGCATTCCTAAGCTGTGTATTAAATGCCGAGAATGGTTATGAGACAAGCCGTCAGATTACTCCTGCAGTCACAGCAAAGCGAATTGCAATTATTGGTGCAGGTATTGCAGGACTTGAAGCAGCACGTGTCGCCGCATTAAGGGACATCATGTAACTATATTTGAGAAGTCACTTCAGATCGGTGGTCAGCTTCTTATTGCCAGCGTTCCACCCCGAAAAAGAAGAAATGATGAGAAGCATTAACTACTATCTTAACGTGCTTCCCGAATTATCAGTGACATTCCGTCTGGGTCAGGAATTTACCGGAAAAAGACTATGATTCGTTTGATGAAGTAATTGTTGCAACAGGTGCAAACGAATGCAATCATTCCCCGTTCCGGGCAAAGATCTTCCAATCGTTACAAGTGCATGGGATATTCTTGCTAAAAAAGAAATTGTATTCGGTAATGTTTCTGTAATCGGTGGTGGTCTTGTAGGTGTTGAAACGGAATACCTTCTTTGCCCGCGGATGTAACGTTAAATTATTGAAAATGATGGATCAGATTGCAAGGAAGAAAGCAGCACGATTCTCCCAACTTTGATGAGTGAATTAGAGCATTCCAATGTCCAGATCCTTACCTCTGCAAAAACTATCAGAGATCAATGACCATGCAGTTATTGTTGAGAAAACAGAAAATGAAAAAACCTCGGTCTTAGAGAAATCAGATCGGATTTCGTTGTAATGGCTGTTGGTGCAAGAAAGAATCTTCCGGATCTTTCGGCTTGTCCGCTCCCGCTTCATTATATTGGCGATTGTGCCGGAGAGCGTCCGAGCAATATCGATCATGCCATTAAATCAGCATATGATGCCGCATGTGAAATATAAAAGGTTTTTTCCCTATTCGTACCCAGTATATATTCACATTCGCAGAATATCTGCAGACATGAAATTACGGGCGTGTCAGTTTCTGACACGCCCGCTTTCATTCTCATCTTATCATTTGTATTCTTGCCGCAGTCTTCCTACAACCGGAAATGCTCCATGCTGTCTGCAAGCACTTTCATGTCGCCCTCCAGCTTCTCGATCATTCCGCTGGAGCGCTCCACCGTTCCCTCAGCTCGGTTGTCATACTGGAAGTCTCCTCCGTGGATGCCGCATTATCTGTCGCAAGATGCGTCAGCACCTCGATGCTTTCTGGGTAACTTTCTCACGCTCCTCATTCGCAGTGCGGATCATATCCGTCACCACGCGGATGGAATTCGTGCACGCCTCCAGTGCCTTCTGCATATCCAGAAACATCTCGCTGGTATGATTCAGCGCCTCTACCTGCTGCTTCGACGCATCATTCATCTGTACCATAATGCCCATCGACTTCTCGGAATTCTCTGTCAGCTCTCCGATAATGTCGTTAATCTCATGCGCTGTATCTGCCGACTGTGTCGCGCAAAGACTTCCGATCTCTTCCGCAACTACCGCAAATCCGCGTCCGGCTTCTCCGCGCGCGCCGCCTCGATCGAAGCATTCAGTGAAAGCAGATTCGTCTGATCTGCGATCTCACTGATCAGCGTCGCCGCCTTGCTGATCTTATTGACGGATGCATTGGTACTCTCCGTCTGTGTATACATCGACTCGATATCCGCCTCTGTCTTATTGTTCGTATCGATCAATTCACGAAAGCTTAGCGAGCGACTTATCGGAATACTCCTGCATCTGATTGGCATTGCCGACCAGTTCTTCCATCTCGCTGGAGATCTTCTCGATGCCTTCCGCGATCGTCATGATACCGTTGGACGCTTCCGTCGTGGATCCTGCCTGCGTCGTGCTGTTTTCCGCAATCTCATTGATGGCAACCGCAACGTTTCCGATGGACTCCTGCATCGAGGAGAAATACCAGTAAACGACTTTGCAGCTGCATTCCGCAGATCTGTTGATGCCGTGCTGATGCTTCCTATCAGGGAAAACAATCTGCTTCTGCGCGGCATTGAGTGCCTCTGCCGTGTCTCCCAGCTCGTTCTTCTCCCTTACGTTCACGGTCGTTGTCAGATCTCCGTCGGAAAGTCTGGATGCCAGCCCCTGGATCTCCACCAGCGGCTTGCAGAGCTTCGCCGCATAGATTCTCGCCCACACGAACGCCATCACAAGCATAACAGCCATCATTATGACTATCACAATGCAGAGAACCTCGAACTTCTGGTTGATGCGTCCTTCCACACCCGTCATCTCTACCTGCATGTCATCGACGTAGTTACCGGTGGAGACTGCCCATCCCCACGGTGCAAACAACTCGGAATATGCTACCTTCGGCGCAACCGTCACACCGTCAGCCTTCGTAAAGTAAAAATTCATTGAATCCGCCTCCATCGGCACTGTTACAGACCTTCATAATCTCCTGGATGATCATGACACCATTCTGATCCTCCAGATCGTAGCGGTTATTTCCTTCCTGCTCCGCCAGAATCGGATGCATTACCAGATTGTAATCCCGTATCATCAATCCAGAAATATCCGCTTCTGTCATCGCGGTAACGCATGGCGCGGACGATCTCCTTCGCTTCTGCTTTCGCTTCTTCCTCTGTCAGTTCCCCTGCCTGGCTCTTATCATATTCTGCCTGCAGCACAGCAATCACCGTCTGGACCTCAGGGGACTTGATCTCTGTGTTGTAACCGGAATCCATCGCACTTTCATATTCCGTCAGCGCCATATTGGTCGTATTCCGATACTGAAAATGAAGTTGCCCCCAAGCAACAGGGATGCCAGTAACACCAGCATCAGACAGGTCATCGTTAACGTATGTTTCACACTTCTTCTGTTCATACCATGCCGCCTTCCTTGTTGTGATTCCGCACAACTCTTCTGTGTTTCTCATTATTTTTATTGTACTTTATGTACAAAAATCATGCAATGGTACTTCCTTACCAAAAAAGTGAAACATTTCTCAACAGACCTACGCATTCAGGAAATCTCTGATCTCCTCCGGTTCGCGGACAAAATGATCTGCACCATGTTCTTTTAAGAACGCTTCCTCCCGGAATCCCCACAGGACGGAAATGCACGGCAGACCGGAATTTTTCGCTGTCATCACATCCACCTCGGAATCTCCGACATACACGGCGCCCTCCCTTTGGCATGCCAAGCTCCTTTAATGCCGCATAGACCGTATCCGGCGCCGGTTTTTTCGCCACTCCGGCACTCGCCGATTGCCACTTTCACAATTCCCTCAAAATAAATCTCCGCCAGTTCCTTCACCGCAGAATCCGGCTTGTTCGACACGATCGCAAGCGCATATCCGTCCGCCTTCAGTTCCCGGAGCAGATCAATCACTCCGTCATAGGCTTTTGTATTGTCATTGCAGTGAATATCATAATACTCCCGGAAAATCGCAAGCGTCTGCTCAAAGACTTCGGTGCCGTTCCCTCCGGAACCGCCAGCTCGATCAGGCGCGCCACACCGTTTCCGACAAACCGGCGCACATCATCCAGTGCGCTCCGGCATATTCATCCTGCGCGCGCATAGTATGTCGCTTTTTGTCAGATCCTCCAGTGTATACAAAAGTGTTCCATCCAGATCAAAAATGACTGTCTCTGTATTTCTTCATTCTCCCCACTCTTCGCCTCACGTGTGCATTACGCGCATTGCATGTCGTTCTGCATATCTGCACATCTCTTTATTTTACGCTGACTTCTCCCGCCAGTACCCGCTTGTAATCTTCGTAATTCTTCGTAAGCGGTGCCGGTGTGTCCAGTCCGTACGGACATTTGCTCTTGCATTTGTTACAGTGCAGGCAGCCCTCAATTTTTTCATCTTCGCCTGCATCTCCGGCGTCAGCTGTGCCTCCGACGGCGCGCGCGCAAAGATCAGGGACATTCTCGCACAGTTGTTGATCTCAATTCCGGCAGGACATGGCATGCAGTAACCGCAGCCACGGCAGAATTCGCCCGAGAGTTCTTTTCTGTCATGCTCGATCACCGCCGATCTCCTCCGTCATGACCGGTGGATGTTCAATGTAGGAAATGAACTCGTCCAGTTCCCGCTCTCTCTGCACGCCCCAGATTGGGAGCACATTCTCATACTGTGCCTCAAACGCGTACAGCTGCAGTCCGAATTGTTGATCAATCCTCCCGAGAGCGCTTTCATTGCAATAAATCCCATTCCCGCCTGCTTACACTTCTCCACCAGCTCGATGTCCTTCTCTGTCGCCAGATAGCAGAACGGGAACTGAAGCGTCTCATAAAGTCCTGACTCGATCGCCTCATCTGCCACGCCCAGCCGGTGGTTCGTGATACCGATGTGGCGGATTTTTCCCTGTGCCTTCGCTTCCAGCATCGCCTCGTAAAGTCCGGTTCCGTCGCCCGGCTTCCGGGCAGAAGGATGGATTGTGGAACTGATAGATGTCAATGTAATCCGTGCGCAGATTGTGCAGGGAAATGCCAAGCTCTCCCAGAATTCATCCGCATTGGCGACCGCCGTCTTTCGTCGCAATATAGACTTTTTCCCGCATGCCCTCAAACGCTTCGCCAAGCTTCTCCTCGCTGTCTGTGTAGAACCGCGCGGTATCAAAAAAAGTGATACCGGCATCATATGCCTTTCGCGCCAGCTTCACGGCGTCTTCCGTGCTGATCCGCTGGATCGGAAGTGCGCCAAACCCGTTCTTATTGACAGTAATCCCTGTTTTTCCAAGTGTCACTCCTCCATTTCTTTCCTCCACATTCTTCTTACACACATTGTCCACTGCAAATCTGTATCTCTGTTGCTTTCCTGATACTACTCCAGATAAGGAAAGAATACTTCCTCTTTTTTTCCCTTTTTGTCAAACATGTTATTGTACTGCAAAATATTATAGTTCCGGATCCAGGCCGCCTCCTCGCCTGTCGCTTCCTCGATATGCAAAAAAATCCTCCGGCAGACTTGGAATAATAGCCTCTGGAATTGATTGCCGGAATCGTCTCCATCAGATCCGCCAGAAACTGATTGTACGCCGGAAGTTCTATTCCTGCCCGCTCCAGTGCCAGCGTCGAGAGATAATGATGCTGGTGACCGGCAGTTCCACCTCCGTGCTCTCATAGTTCGTCCAGATAAAAAACGGTATCGTATACAGATCTTCCAGTTCATCCTCGGTCAGTCCCGAAAGTCCCTTGCCGTTTAAGTTCGGATAAAAGCTGGACGAAAGGCTCGGCTGGTGATCGCCGAAAATACGATCTCCACCGGATCCTCCACATTTTGAAAATAGGAGATCAGATACTCCAACGCCGAATCGCTCTCATGCACCAGAGAGAGATACTGATTGACGTCCGGATAGTTTAATCCCAGCAGGCGTACCTTCTCATCAAAATTATCGTACTTTCCGTGTAACCGCCATGGTTCTGCATGGAAATACTCATGATGAACAGATCCTCATTCGCCGCACGGCTCTCATAGCGGTCAATGATTTTCTCACTTACAGTCTCCCGGTCGGTAATATATTCCCGCAGCAGCTTCGTCTGGTCAAAATCATCTATAAAATGCGTCTCGTCAAATCCGAGATCGGATACACTGCATTGCGGCTCCATCCGGTCTCATAGTACGGATGCATTGCCACACAGGTATAACCGTCGTTCTTTAAGTTGGACACAATCGAGGTCGGCGTCTTGGAAATATACTGCTGGTATACCACGGAACCGCTCGGCAGAAATGCCATGGAGTTCCCGGTCATAAACTCCCACTCCGAATTCGGCGTCTTCGCACCGAACACGGAAGACAGCGCATATCCGTGAATGGCATTCTCCTTCAGGGGAGTGGAAATAGGGCGCCACATCGATATTCGTGGAAAAAATCCCACCACCGAAAGATCCGCATACGACCTCGCTCATGACCACGATAATGGTCGGCTTTCTCTCCCGGATCAGCCGCCACATCCGCATATGCCGAGGCGCGTCTTTCTCTCCCTGCTTCTTCCCGCCGCTATCC
>VOFK01002950.1_pt1 | contig 30687 bp, 33 predicted proteins | sample 5384121 | NCBI WGS metagenome assembly VOFK01 (sample SAMN12384730, study PRJNA508395) | human gut metagenome | isolation source: healthy gut J | host: Homo sapiens | reverse complement strand
TCTGGTTGCGTAACCTTCGCATTGAGTTTTGAAACGCGAAAAAGAAAGAAGCTAAAGGAGAATGTTCCGAAGGAGATCCGAATTCTACCACCTCCCAAACCGCAAGCAAGTGGAGTTCAATTTGAAACGGCGTACAAACAGACACCTCCTCCGGCACCACAGTGATGGATATTCAGGCAGAACCTGAAGACGACTTTCCTATTAATAAACCGAAAAGGAAGATACTTCCGTATCTGACGAAAGTGAAGGAGTGACTATGGTATTTGAACCGACTGCTTCAATCCCATCCTATTGTGCAGGAAGACTCTTTTGGAAGAGGCGGAACCCAAGATTTGAGGTGGAACCGGCAGCTTCGGAAGAAAACCAAGGACCTGAACCGAACCGTATATCTCTGGCATGAATTTGAAAACTAACGTTTCCCCGACTATCGATTTGATGAAGCATTTTGAAAAATGATGATCCGACGATTGAACATGGACGAGCAGAATGCAAATAAAGACCGCATCATCAATACATTGCGCAGTTTCGAATCGAAATCAGTACGGATTAAAGCAACGGTAGGACCTACGGTAACTCTATACGAAATCACTCTGAGCAAGGAGTACGTATTTCTAAAATCCGTGGTTTGGAGGATGATGGCCATTAAGCCTTTTCTGCCTGACGGTACATCCGTATCATTGCTCCGATACCGGGTAAAGGGAACCATCGGTATTGAAGTTCCGAACAAGAATCCGAAGATCGTATCCGGTCAAAGCGTGATCGGAAGCAAGAAGTTTCAGGAATCCAAGTTCGATTTGCCGATTGTACTGGGTAAGACGATTACAAACAGAAGTCTTTATGTTCGATCTTTGCAAGATGCCGCATGTATTGGTGGCAGGTGCTACCGGTCAGGGTGGTAAAGTCTGTTGGTTTGAATGCAATCATTACCTCCTTATTATATAAGAAGCATCCGGCTGAACTGAAATTTGTCTGGTCGATCCGAAGAAGGTGGAGTTCAGCATTTACTCTGTCATTGAAAATCATTTCCTGGCCAAACTTCCCGATGGAGGTGAACCGATTATTACAGACGTGACGAAGGTTGTGCAAACGCTGAATTCGGTTTGTGTGGAGATGGATACACGCTATGACCTCTTGAAGATGGCTCATGTGCGTAATGTCAAGGAATATAATGAGAAGTTTATCAACCGTCGCCTGAATCGGAGAAAGGACATAAGTTTATGCCATATATCGTAGTGGTAATTGACGAGTTCGGAGATTTGATTATGACTGCCGGTAAGGAAGTCGAACTTCCGATTGCCTGTATTGCTCAGTTAGCATCGTGCTGTCGGTATTCACATGATTATTGCTACACAGCGTCCGACTACGAATATCATTACGGGTACGATCAAAAGCGAACTTCCCGGCACGTATCGCATTCCGTGTATCTGCCATGATGGACTCCCGTACATTTCTTGACCGTCCGGGTGCTAACCGTTTGATTGGTAAGGGCGATATGCTTTCTTTTGCAGGGAGCCGATCCGGTGCGTGTGCAGTGTGCCTTTATCGATACACCGGAAGTGGAAGAGATTACGAAGTTTATTGCCGTCAGCAGAGCTATCCTACTCCGTTCTTCCTGCCCGAATATGTGAGCGAAGATAGTGGTAGTGAAGTAGGGGATATTGATATGGGACGGTCTCGATCCGTTGTTTGAAGATGCAGCCCGACTTTGGTTATCCATCAGCAAGGTTCCACTTCGTTAATTCAGCGTAAATTCGCTATCGGTTACAACCGTGCCGGACGTATTATGGACCAACTTGAAAAAGCGGGAATTGTGGGCCCACCCAAGGTAGTAAGGCGCGTGATGTATTTATGTATTGGATGATAATGATCTTGAAATGCGATTGAACAATTTTACAGTAACCGTTCGTTTATTAATCAAATGAGAAAGTACATTTTTAGTGTTTTAATAGCTTTACTGTCTTTGCCTGTGATTGCTTTCAACAACAGTCGCAGGCTAAAAGTCATTCTTGACAAGACGGCAGAGGTGTTTCGTAAAAGCAGGTGGTGTAAAGGCTGATTTTACTGTAAAGGCTGTGACGAACGGTCTGGTAGAAGGTGCAGAAAATGGAACGATTCAGTTGAAAGGAGAAAATTCGTACTGAAAACGTCGGATATCATCACTTGGTTTGATGGAAAAAACGCAGTGGAGTTATGTGACAAAAAATGATGAAGTGAACGTCAGCAATCCGACACAGGAAGAGTTGCAGCAGATTAATCCGTATACGTTTCTATATATGTATCAGAAAGGATTCTCTTATAAAGTTGGGAGCAACTAAGACGTATCGTGGAAAAGCCGTTTGGGAAGTCGTTTTGACTGCCAGGGGATAAAAACAGGGAGTTGGAACATATCACTCTTTTTTTTTTGTGACGAAGGACACTTATGAACCTCTATATATTTTTGCTTCAGCAGCGTGGACAGCAGACACGTAATGAGATAACCGTTACAAGTTATCAGACTAAGCAGGAATTATGCGGATCGGGTTTTTACTTTTGATAAAAACAATATCCCAATGCAGAGGTGATAGATTTGAGATAACATGTTTTTATAACAAAACAATAAAGATAAATTAAAATGGCAGAAATAGAAAAAAGTGAAATGCCTGATTATAGGTTCAGGACCTGCCGGATATACGGCAGCGATTTACGCAGGACGTGCAAATTTATGTCCGGTACTATATGAAGGATTGCAGCCGGGCGGCCAGTTGACTACTACCACGGATGTGGAGAATTTCCCCCGGTTATCCGGAAGGAATCAGTGGTCCGCAGTTGATGGAAGATTTGCGTGCACAGGCGAGCCGTTTCGGAACAGATGTTCGTTTCGGTATTGCTACGGCGGCCGATTTGAGCAAAGCCCCTTATAAAATAACAATCGACGGTGATAAGGTTATTGAAACAGAATCATGATTATTGCTACCGGGGCAACTGCTAAATATCTGGGACTGGAGGATGAAAAGAAATATGCCGGAATGGGTGTAAGCGCTTGTGCTACTTGTGACGGATTTTTCTATCGTAAGAAAGTGGTTGCTGTAGTTGGTGGAGGTGATACTGCTTGTGAAGAAGCGGTTTATCTTGCCGGTCTTGCATCCAAGAGTATATCTGATCGTTCGTAAACCTTTCCTGCGTGCATCGAAGATTATGCAGGAACGTGTCATGAACCACGAGAAGATTGAAGTTCTTTTTTGAACACAATGCAGTTGGTTTGTTTGGTGACAATGGCGTAGAGGGTGTAAACCTGGTGAAACGTTGGGGTGAACCGGATGAAGAACGTTACAGCTGGCCTATCGACGGTTTCTTCCTGGCTATCGGACATCAACCGAATACTGAAATCTTTTAAAAAGAATACGTTGATACGGACGAAGTGGGCTATATCATCACGGAAGGTGATAGTCCCCGTACAAAAGTTCCCGGAGTTTTTGCGGCGGGAGATGTTGCCGATCCGCATTATCGTCGAGCTATTACGGCTGCGGGAAGTGGTTGTAAAAAGCTGCTTTGGAAGCAGAACGTTATCTTTCTGCCAAAGGACTCATTTAATCCGGTTTATATCCGACCATAGGAGGGTATTAAAACCCTTATAAATATGAAAATCACCCACGCTAGAGTTTAATCTGTAGCGTGGGTGATTTTGTTGAAGGAGTCTTGCTCCCCTTTATTTTTATAAACTCAAAGCTTTTCGAACAATATTTTGTCGATTGTCTTTGGTTAATACGCTTCTATTTCATCTATCCATAATTCGGCAGGAATGACTTCCGGCCCGTTATTCTTTTCAAAGTTGACACCATTACGCAGTGTGCCACCATTCTTGATTTTTTTGACTTTCAGGAATGTAGCCTGTGCCGGTTCAAACTCAATGGAATCGGTGAATGCAATTCTTCCTGTTTCCGGATAATCGTGTTTCAAAAGCTTTTTCGGCTATCCGTGTGTATTGCTTGCCGTCTGCTGATACTTCTACGGCAACTCCTCCTGCAGGAAGAATTCTCATGGCAGGATTGAATAAAGAACCGAAAATAACTTTGCTGACTTGTGTCGGTTTATCCAGATGAACGATAAATTCAAGTCACTTACCCTCACGATGCCAAAACTACACCACGGAGTATAAAAGCATTATTGCCTCGTTTGCCGTTGGTCAGTCCAAAAGGTGGTTTTGTCAGCTCTAATACATCGTTTTCATCGGAATATATCGCCTGTCCATCCCATCGTATAATTAACCGTATAGGGCTTTCCTGTCAATAAATTGCCATACAATGGCTTGTGAGCTACTTTGCCCAACATTTTCCGTCTTTGAAAGCAGCGGCTTTCAGGTCGATATTACCTTCAAGAACGAAAGGCTTTTCATATAAGATGGACACTTTTGGACGGTTCGCTGCCGTCCGTTGTATACCAGGATTTCCGCATTCGGATAGAAACTTTCCAGCATTACCATTAAAGGAGCGTTTTCATCCGCGTGCGTATTTACGTTTACGTCAAAGAAGTTGAGACAAAGGTTTGGTGTTCATTACTTCCAAACGTTCAAATTCAGTTACCATTCGTTCGCAGAAATTCTTCCAGTCTTTGTTTGCGTTTTGTGTCCATGCCGTTTCGGCGATAGCCATTGCACGTGGGAAAGCCTGGTAGTCTGTACGTTCTGAAGTCTGCATATATTCTCTCCAAATATTACCTTGTATTCCGATGATATGCTTCTTGGCAAGTTCGTCTGCATCAGCCGGTACAGGATTATAGCTGTATGTCTTTTTCAGTGTGTTGTATCCACCGATAGTAACAGGGGCTATTTCCGGTTCTTCCTGGTAGTAGTCCAGATATACATAAGGGTTCGGAGTCATGATTTGCATTATGTCCGGCTTTGGCAGCGTTCATTCCTCCTTCTACACCACGCCATGACATAACAGTCGCATTTGGAGCCAGACCACCTTCGAGGGATTTCATCCCAACCAATGATGTTTCTGCCTTTACTATTCAGATACTTTTCCATGGGGTAACGAAATAGCTCTGCAACTTATCCTCCTTTTACTATGCTTTTATTCCGTCTGTCTTGCTGGGAGCCGTATCATCCTTCAGTCCTAACTGGCGGATTAGCTGCTGGCAGAAAGCACTGTTCTTCCATGCTGTCTTGGGACATTCGTCGCCACCGATGTGAATGTATTCGCTAGGGAATAATTCAATTACTTCATCCATCACTCCTTCAAAGAATTTGAAAGTTGTTTCACTCGGACAGAACACCTGTTCGAATACACCCCATGTAGATACTTTATAAGTCTGTGTAGAATCACATGACAGTTCCGGATAGGCAGCCAGTGCAGCCAACGCATGTCCCGGCATTTCTATTTCGGGAACAACGTTGATATATTTACTTGCAGCATAAGCTACTACATCTTTTATTTGTTCCTGTGTGTAATACCCTCCGTGTTCTTTTTCCGTCGAATACTTGCGGATAATTTACATAGTAATAGTCTACCAATGTCTTTTCACGTTTAGAACCGATTTCTGTCAATTTAGGATATTTTTGATTTCGATTCTCCATCCCTGATCGTCTGTCAAATGCCAATGGAAACATTCATCTTGTTCATTGCCAGCAAGTCGATAAACTTGTAAATATAGTCCAATCGGTACGATAATGGCGGCAAACATCCAGCATCAGTCCGCGGTGAACAAAACGGGGGAACCTCTATTTCTGCCAGCAGGAACCGACCAGTTTGCTTTCTTATCCCAACTGGTTTCCGTAAACCGCCGGAGGGAGTAACTGATAAAGTGTCTGTACGCCGTAGAAGAACCCGTTCGGTTGAGTAGCGGTAAGCGTGATGAGACTGGGAGTAACGGATAATTTATATCCTTTCCCGGCATACCTTTCTTGTACAACAAACAGATTGCTGATTTTCCATCTGCACTTTCTGCCTCTTTTTCAACGAGAGATTCCTGCTGTCAGTTTTAGTTGTCCGGCTGTCGGCAATGCGTTTTACTTCCGGAGCATCCGAAGGTACTACGAGGCAGACTTTGCTGTTTAGTTCAAAAAACGTCCTTCCTGTGGGAGAATTTGATTGGGTTTGGGAAACGGGATGTTTGTATCAACACCACTTTTTGTCTTTGGCAACCAAAAAGCAATCATAAGCAAAGACAAAAGAAGAAGAGAAATACTTTTCTTCATGGTCAAAATGTGTGTAAGTTATAAATAGATTGACAGGGCAAATGTACTTGTTTTAATGATAAGTTCCAATGATATGGAATAAAAAAGCCGGAATGATGTCCGGCTTTTAGCTTAAAGTTTCAGATTAATGTAGTTATATAATAAAGAGAGAGTTTTCTTTTATTTCAGTAGTTGCTCTTCGATGATTTGCACATACTTTTCCGGCGTAGCACCAACCTCGATTATCGGTTTGCCGCCTACCGATGAAGAATAACGTAGGTAATGCTTGTACACTGAAGTGGCTGCATAAATCTTTTTCTTTATCAGCATTTACCTTATAGAATATAACTTTTCTTTTTATATTTTTTCGTCAGCTTTTCCATTTTGAAGTAACGCATGCAAGGTCCGGCACCTGTTGCTCAGAAATCAATCAAACCGGTTTGTCGCCATTATAATGAAATCATTTCGATATCGAAAAATGTGTTCGAGGAAGAACTGGCGGGTAATTGATTCAATTTACCATCTTCAACTTTGTTTCCTCACTTTTAGCTTCCGCTTCCGGTATAGGAACCATGTCAACGGCTGCAGTCAAATTTTCTGATGAATATAGTCGATGACATAACCAGTATCTTTGCCTTAATACGGAATCGCCTTCAAGAATGGGTTTTTCACTGCTATGGATCTTCAATCTTTGTTTTTACAAACATCGTTTCAGGTAGAGATGAGGCTTTCCTCATCTTGAGTCGCTTCTTTATATCCATTATGAAACTTTGGTTGGTTCCTTTTGGTATATTGTGCGCTCCATGTATTGAAATCTGCTTTCCAGTAAGATTCACTAATCCTTCCACTCCATGTATCCAGAACAAAAAGATATCGGCTTTCCTGAATGTTTATCGGGCATACTAATTTAACTCAGCATCAGTTAAATTTCTTCCTGGATAGTTGCTTCATAAGAAGCGACGGTAGGGTTGTAATCGCAATTTTCTTCCGTTGCATGTCACTTGGTTTCACTTATCACACCCATAACCCTAGTTTTATGTAGATAGGGGTTCGTCTCTAAATGCAGGAAGATCGTTGCAGTTAAACGTATTTTTACCAATAGCAACTGTTGCTATTTCATATACCTTTCCAACAGGTAAAATTCTTTAAATACAAAATCTTGATAAGAACCAAAAAGTACCTCGTTCTTCCCTTCAAAATATGTAACTTTTGAGAGCTTCAGGAAGTAGAGCGTTATGTCCCGATAAATCATATGACAAAGCCACTTCACCATTTATAGTGGCTTCCATTTATTCTTCCCATCAATAGTTTTGAATGGAATGACCTCTGTCATAATTGTTTTGTGTCTGTGCACTGATTCCCCGGATACAAAAAATGCAAGCAAACAGAGATACATTTCTGTGAAGTTATTATTCGCTTCATATATTTTTTCTGTTTTAAAGTTTTTTCTTTCCTGATTTTCAATCTTTTTTTTTCTTCTTGATTGTCTTTTTTTGACACAGCAAATCGGTGACAATTTGGTATATATTCATGATATCTTCCACAGCCATCTGGCTCCATGGGGCACCGTTAAAGAAGTTCCGTTGATACAATCATCGTCGCCGAAAGCAACTGTATCTTTCTATGTTATCCAGTTAATTTCTGAATCTTTCAAGGTGCTTAAGGTTCCAAAGAGCGGGAGCACCACCCATGTCGATTTTCCCTTCTTCAAATGGAGGAAGTAAAAACGTCTCCGCATATAATCAATAATTACTTTTACCATATTGCAGTAGATCCACCCCGATGATAGTTCCATTCATGACAGTTGTTGTACTACCACGTTTGTGAATTCTTTTCCCATGATATTGATGGAAGGTACAGATACTTTTTTAATATCCACTGGCTTGCCCAACCTCTGTTATTCGGCAGCTACGATACCATATCCATGATTGGTAACTCTGCGAGATGTCAGCCAGCCTGTTGTAATCTTCCGTAGAATAAAGTAGAAAAGCCTCCGGCACCTGTGTCGAACAGAACTTTTAAATCATTATTTCCTAAACGAACGTTGACGATGGAATGATGTTCAGTTTCATCCAACAAAGGAATTCGTCTGTAACCTTTAACTTTTGGGACGATAAGATAGTTGATTACCATTATTTTAGAACGGGAATCGAATGTTACTACCGACTGTGCAAAAGGCATCTCCTCCAAGAATTCCGACAACTCCCAGGTCTGTGAAGAATGGATTCTTAGGGTAGTACCCATCGTTTTCAACTGTTTGATTTTGTAGTTCTTTCCGATGGAAACATTTTGTACGTGGCTTCCTGATAGTTGAGCCTTTGCATTCACATCGGAAATGCGCATATATCCTGCGGCAGTAGCTTTCATTTCAGAAGGTGGCGTCATTAGTCCCGGTTCTTCCTCCTGTATCGACGATGTATTTTACATTTACAATCATTAATAACAGTAACGGGTATAATGATTTTCTCCTGAATGAATTGATATGAATGGTATCGCAAACCTTATTCTGGATTTTGCGCTACCATTTCTTTATTGTCCGCAGTTTAGGGAAATCAGCAGCCATAAAGCCGGTCAGTATTCCTATTCTTTTCTATGTCATTCTTTTTGTAGATAATATTTTTTATTCCTGGAAGCAGTCTCAATCTTAGCTTCTGTCTGCCTTTTTTTTCTTTCTTACCTTGTATTCCGTTCAGAATACTTTCGCAGAAGTCAAGTATTTCTTAGCAGGTTTGCCATTAATCTTTAATCACTTTGTCTCCTACTTCTATCTTACCTTTCGTGTACCCCTTTGGTGCATCTGGTAGATACAAAACAAGTCTCCGTCTTGACCGTCAAATCGAAAGTTAAGCTTGCATTGATTGTTGATTTTCATTATCCGTTGAAAGCTTCAAAATAAATGGATAGTCGATAGTCACTTTCCCGTATTGTAAATAACTTTACACCTAGTAATGCAAGGGTGTTTGTCTGTGGGGTCGCCATGTGGAATCATAGGTCTTCTACTGATAATAAGGGAATATGTACTTATATAAAGATGTTTTATCTGCTCTGTCCGGCTACCCTGATACTTCCTCCTATATCCTCTGCAAAACGACCTGGCAGATGCTCCTCCGGTTTAATTTCTACCTTCAAGAGATAACAGATCAGACGCCCGGTATCAAATAATACAGTGATGTTAACCGGAGAATTGGAGTTGACGATCGGCATACCGCCCCTTTGGTGAAATTCAACATCTTTCGTAAAGACACTGTCAGTGGCTTTTCAGCAGAGGTAACATAATATTTTTGGCTTGTGAATCAATAGTGATGACAATGGTGTTGGCGAATAAATCACTGCCGATGATTGCCATCTGCTAAAAACATTCCCAGCCTTTTACTTCATTGATGATTAGCGACGGGGCATTTTTAAAGTTAATAACATCATCGGGGTAGTCCGGTTCTCTATTCGGAAGTAGTTTTGTAATAACTTTCCACGTTATTCACATCATCGCTTTCATAAGTCTGTTGCTGTTGTTGTGAGTGCTTGACGGGCTTTTGGTGGTAAGTGCAGTTGCGCCCTCCCGGTATCAAAGATAAAGGAGGCGTACATTGCCGTTTCATTTCGATAACCATTCGCCTACCATCCGATAAGGTAGGTTGCTTTATATTGGGGCGAATAAAGGGACCGCCATGCAAAACAATGACGGTTCCTATTAGACAGTATATTTCATAGACTAATCTTTATTTGCTGACTTTTCTTTGCTTCCAAGATTGCTTGGTAAGTATTAACGACCACCTCCGGAAATACATAGGTCATCAAAAGGAATAAATCTTGTGAAGGGCTATCGTTCACGCGGATTCCTTTTTCTACTTCTACACCTTTGCGTGAAGTGACGCTTTTTAATAATATGTCACGGATTTGAGAACCGGTCAGTTTTGGGAAATAAGACTTCACAAGAGCAGCTACGCCAGCTACAGTAGCCGAAGCCATTCCTTCTCCAGTTCCTTTTTGATAAGGTGTCGCCCATATAAGATGAATAAATGTCTGTTCCCGGGCATAAATATCGAGAGTTGCACCGTAATTGGTGTTCAATACCGGTTTCCATTCTTGTCTGAAGAAGCAACTACCATAAAATTAGTAAGTTCTCCTCTTTATTCATCTTACGGTTGGGAAAAGAATTCGTCTTTATCCATATCCATTGATAGATCCCAAACCGGAACTATAACTAATGCCCCTTTCTTCTCTGCCTCTTTCAACGCCTCTGACACCCATTGTTTCTGCTCTTTCGGATATATGGGAGTTTTGTTCCGGTAATACGATTACATCTGCACCGTGGTTTACTGCATAGCGGATGGCCAATGCCATATCTTTCAGGTATGGTTCTCCTTCTCCCGGGTGGATGCGTAAGGTCATGATTTCTGCATTGTCTGCAATGATACCGTTGCTTCCGATACCGTTGTCACGTTTTCTAGGCTGCGATAACGCTGGCCTTCATTACGCCTGTTGCCGCATCAGATGTCAACAGTACATTATTACCATAATGCGTATCGTTAATATCCAGAGGATTGTCACCTACAATTTCTTTTCGATTATCACTTCCGTATCTCTTTAAAGCCTCTTCATAAGACGCTTTACCTGTTTCTACACTTTTTCTTTCCCATATTCTGATAAACAGGTTCCCCATTTATCCGTATTATAGATGCTGAAATAGTAGGCAGTAAATACAAAAAGCGACTTCAGAAAGACTGTCTCTTTCAGCTTTTGGGATCATAACAACTTTGAAGTCCTCAACAGTCAGCTCTTTTTTCCGAAAAACGTTTTTCATGTCCTTATCGAACTTTTCAACATATTCTTCTATAACATAAGATAGTTGAAGACCGCCGTAAAAAGCCCCGATTCTTGATTCCGGCATGACTTTATAGCGATAGTAATTATATTCTTCTATGTTTTCCGGTGCGGGGACTTCTTGGCGTTTTTCCATTGACTATTTTATAATACTTCTTTCCGTCAAAGATATAATCAGCGTATTTATCTTTGAGACGGAAGAATTCACGTTCTCCTTCGCGTGTCAAAGCTTCCATTACTTGGCCCGTCTTTACCACCGATGAAGTTCCAGCCATTGATGTCGTCAACAAGCCCGTTTTTATCATCATCTTTTTGGTTTGACTTTTCTTTTTTGGTTGATTTTGCGTGTTTTCAGGTCTTCGTGTTCTACGTCCATTCCGGTTCCGATCAGTGCAACAACCGGTCTTTTCTTTTGCTTTCTTTTTTGTTGGCTTTCAGGTAATCATAAGCTTTGTTTCTTCAGCTCCGTATACACTGTCCTGGTCGAAAGAACAGTTAAACCAGTCCAGTTCGGATTGTTTTTTTTGTTTTCTGCCTTTGGTTTTTGATTAACTGGGCTGATACAGTAACGCTGATAAAACAGCATACTTGGAAATATAAGTTTCTTCATTGTTGTCAAAAATTTATATAGTTTGTTTATTTGTCTTATTTTTTAAAATGGCCTCCGTAAAAACGTTGCACCCTGATCAGCCAGGTGCAGCAAGTTTGCCTTCTTTGTCAATGACTACAAGGAAAGGGATGGCGGTGAAATAATCAGTCTGGATAGCACTTGCTGTTTTTAGAAGGAACTGTCTTATCCCATAGCATCACCCACGGCAATTTTTTCTTCATCCAGCATTTTTTTCTCCATTTTGCTTCTTTCATGTCATCCGAGACACTGATGAATTCTTAAATGTCAGCTTCAATCATTGTATGGTTAGCATACTACGCATCTCTTTACGACAAGGACCACACCAGAGGCACAGAAGTCAAGTACGACATGCCTTTTCCATGGAAGTCTTTCAGACATTCTGCACCAATGATTTGGTGAGAGGATTTCTTTTACCCTGTTTACCAGCCATTTGGCAGAAAAGACTTTCGTCTTGTTCCGGTATCATGTCCAATAGCATCTTGTTGATTGAATCATTTACATCTGCCAGATGGCTAACGGTATTATGGAGTGAGTTAGTTTTCCTTGACGGAAGTAGAAATCGTTACAGGCTCGGGTCTTTTCGCTGGCATATAGTTTTGCAAAAAGTCAGAAACGGATCAAATGCCGGTGAATGAAAGTGAGCTTTGTCGACTCTTTTTCATCGAAAAGCCATTGATACTAACAGCGGGCTTTCAAAAGTAAATGTTTTGTTCCGTTTTCCCGATACATAGCGTATATACGTCGGGCTGGACTTCTTTCTTTTCGTTTCGAATACCCGTTCTGGCTGATGGAATGTCAAAACAAGGTTTCATCCAAATTTTTGTGTAGGCCCATATCCTTAATCTCTCTCAAACTGCAGCCGTTGCTCCATAGGGTGAGGTGGCATAAAGCAATAGTAATAGCGGTGAGCCCTTTTATTAATTTCATAATATTGAGTTTTATATATCGTAAAGCAACGAATAGCTTTTGTCGTTATCCGTATTACCTATTTTAATAACTTGTTGGCCATTGATAAAAAGAAAAAGTTTTACCAGTCTCCCAAGGATCATCATCGTCATCTCCTGCATCAGCTTCTGGTAGTTCCGGATAAGGTTTGATATCCCATTCTTTCCGGTCCTTGAGCGATAGCTTCCAGGTCAATATTGTATTTTTTAGATAATTGGTTACAAACTCGAAACTTACTACCATAAAATGGATAAGCTGCCGAAGCGCCACATTGCTTCCTGTTCTCCTTTAGTAAGACGGCATGGCTATTTGCATGTAAATGATAAATGCCCTTTGGCTGTTGAGGATTATCAGAATGTGGTTTACTATATATTTTGCTGATAATGAATTTACATCACCGATAGCCTCTTCTAAGATAATACTAGGATCAGCTTTGCTTTCAATATCTTCATTTCTGACAATCTTAGTTGAATGGTTGAATCCTGCATCAAATTCATCTTCGGGTACGATAATGTTACCTCTGGTGATGGCTGTGTTTATAACTTCATCAATTATTTTTGAAGCGACGCACAGTAAAACTGTCCTTGTTGCCGGCAATAGGGGTTTTCCATCCAGAGATTGATCATCATAGGTGCTGTGAGCTGCATCTCCCCAGAAGTTACCCAGCAGTCAGTTTTGGCTTTCTTCATGTTCGGATAATGCTACATAATATTCTAACACTCCCGGTACAATGGAGGCAAAATACGAGTAATTGTATCCCACATACCAATACATGGGAAATACTCTGTCCGTAACTTCCCGATTAAGATAAGGGGAAATATATGCTTTTTCATAAAAGTAATATAGAATGCCGCCATCTCCTCATTGAGACAATTTTCGAACACTCTTGTAGAGCCACCGATACCACCACCACTCCAATTTTTATTGAGGTCTTTTTCTGTGATATCTTTTATATATTATTTTCACTCCGAAGTCTTGGTAGATTTTCATGGCATCATTGTCCCAAGAATTATCTCCTTGGGGAAACTCAAATCCTCCGGCCTGTGCAAGTGGGTCTGGTGTCGGGATAATTGAATCATCTTCGTAGCAAGACGTGAATGTGAGACAGAACAATAATATCCATACGTTATATATTGGCTTCATAATTTTCTGTTGTTTTTAGGATTAACGATCATTATTTTTTATAATTTATAGTTAGTTTGTTATGGAAACTCCAACCCGTTCCGGACCGAAACGGATTTTGTTCCAATAGTAAAGTTTCTTTGCAATACATTTGGAGGTATAGGTAATACGTATGAAGGATCATTTTTTGTTAATGTGTAAATTTTTCCTTCCCATTTGTGCTGTATGGAAGGCATGCCATATCGACGTAAGTCAAACCAGCGTTGGCCTTCGTAACAAAGTTCTTTTTCTGCGTTCTTCACGTATCTTGGTAATAAGATCATCTCCACTCAATCCCGAAAAGGATGGTATGTTTCCTTCGTCATATCGTTTTTCCAGTAGTGCGTTCATAGTGGTGATAGCTTCTCCTTCTGCTTGACTCATGGCAGCAGCTTCAGCATAATTCAGATAAGCTTCTGCTACCCGGAAAGAGAGTGCGAAATAATCACTGCTTCCGGAAGTGGGGACAGAACGGAGCGTCTTATATTTGCCATAGGGAAGATACGTATTATAAAATGTACTGCTCTCTGGGACATCTTCATTATACTGTATCTCCCGAGTAATATAACGATCTTTGCGTAAGTCACCTTCCGAGAAACTGTTAATCAACTCATCTGCTGCTTTGAATTTTCTTCTGGTATCGTTATTATTCTTACCTTCCTTTTCAATATAACCTTCGTATTCACCTGTCAAATCTCTTATGGTTCCATAACTCCAGATAACTTCTGGAGAATCATAGGTGTTGAATGTATAATAAGGTTCTTTCATACCCGCTTCCGGTGCAGGGATTGTATTCAGATCGCGCAGTGAAAAGTTCCAATCTTTGATAACTTTTTCTGCATACGTTTTTGCCTCTTTCCAATTTTCCATATAGAGAGCCACACGTGATTTTAATAATTGCACCATAGGTAGGCTAACGAGGTAGTTTGGCTCATATTGTTGTGCGGCGGAGAGAGTCAAGAATAAACGTTCTGCTTCGTTTAGGTCGGCAACAATCTGTAGATATACTTCCTCTACCGTATTTCGTTTCATCAGTACCTCACCTTCATCTCTCATTTTACTGTCAATTTTTAGTAGGAACTCCCAATGATTCTTTGTCGTAATTATATGGAAGTCCGTATTGATTAACCAGCATATAATAGAAGAAAGCCCTCAAAGCATAGGATTGTGCCTTGATGTAATTTTTTTCAGCTTCTGTACCGACACTTCGTCAGTATAATCAAGTGCAGCATTGGCTCCTAAAATATATTCATAAAGGTTTCCCCATGTATTGCTCGGCTCTTGTCCTAATTTTTGTTGCATTTCGAACATATTGGGTTGCCAACTGTACAGTACCTCGAATGTTTCCATTTTTCCCTGTTCATTTTCAGGGAATTCGTAACCCTCCACTTGATTTTGATCGATATCATCTGCAAGTATTTCCAAATAGGCTAGAAATTTGGTATTCCCTTGTTGGGGATAAGCCTCTCCAATAAGCATCTCCTGTAATGCATTGGCATCCTTGGGGATGTATTTGCATTTTGTGACTTGGGCTTCTAAGAAATCACTGCAGGCAGTGAGACTTGTCAATGTAATTGTATAGATTAAATATTTAAGTTTCATATCTTTCTTTGTTTATAGTTTAAAATCCGATATTAAGTCCCAGTGAGAAAGATCGTGGCATGATACTGTTTTCTAATTCCGGGTCGAAGCCATTGAAACGTTTGCTGGCTATTACAAATATGTTATCCATATTAAAATTGATAGCTAGGTTTTTTGCATGGATCTTGTCACACCATTCTTTTTTCATTTGCCATGATAATCCGATGTTACGACAACGTAGGAATGAACCACTGACTACCATAGCATCTGATTTCTCCCACATTTCAATAGCTGATTCTGCACTATCTGTATTAGGCAGGGTCCACCCTATTTCTATCGGCCATGTCGGAAGTCCGGGAATATTTGTGTAGACCTCATCTCCGGGCTTTTGCCAACGGTTTAGTAAATCGCGGTTTACATTTTTGGTTGATCCGGCATCATACTGCCGCTTCCTTTGAAAATCACTGTAAGGTGACGGCAAGCGTTTTTTACTACCTAATAAAAGGGAGAAACTGGTATTTAATGACAAAGATTTGTAACGGAAACTAAAACCGAGACCTCCGGTGAAGTACGGCTCTGTTTCTCCGGAATATACCAAGTAAGTAGTCGGATCGATACTTTTTTGCTCTTTTTTCTTCATCTGGGACCTCAACGTAGTTGAACATTGGTTTACCATTACTTCCGTCAAGACCAGCAAAAAGAGTATGACCAGAATGCACTCAGCGGATAACCTTCTTTTAATATCTGTGTACTACCTCCTCTCAAGTACATTGCTGTGTTTCTGTCAATTTTGGTTTCTCCACCTTTGTTCCAGTTTTTTTAGAGGCATTCAGGTTGATGTTCAGGCTGAAATCGCGCTTTTGGATAGGCGTGAATGATAATGTGTATTCAATTCCCCGATTGTAAATAATTCCACCGTTACGTTTCATATCATCAATTCCGTATTCGAATGGCAAATCTACGGTGATTACCGCATTGGAACGTCTGGTATAATATTCCAGATTCATATAGAACATACGGAACAGTTCCAGATCCACGCCGAAGTTCCAGTTTCTGGTACGTTCCCAGGAGAGATATGGATTAGGTATCTGGCCGATAGTGGAGAAGTAGCGATTATATCCGGGTTGTACTCCCTGTTGGCTTAAGATTAGTTCAGGACTTTCTCGTGTTAAAAGCATTTCCCTGAATACCGAATGTTCCTCTGAAATTAAGTGTAGTGATCCATTTCAAATGTTTTTGAAAGAAAGCCTCTTCTGATGCTCTCCAGGAGAGACCGAATGAATAAGTCGGGTCGATACGATGGTTTATATCCTGCCTCGAAAACGTTGGAGGCATCATTTCGTACATTGGCATTGACTACATAGCGATTCTTGAATGAATATGCGAAAGTAGCGAAGAATGAAAGGAAGTTGTTGGTATTGTCTGTTCTTTGCCAGCCTCTACTATAAATATCTCCTAATATTCCCCAGCCTGTTGGAGGATTGTTGGGAGTTATCACTTCACTTGGTATGGTAGGAGCAACAATACGTTCACCTCTGTCCGGCACATATCCCCAAACTTTATTGGCTGTTCCTTTCGCTGTAGATGAACGGAGTTCCATACCTAATAAGGCGTTCAGCCGGTTATCAGGATTGAATGCTTTACTGAATTGTAACTTGTTCTGAATATTGTAGGAATACTGGTTGTTGTCGTTTGTATACAATATACCTCGAATGGAAAGCTGCGCAGCTTTAAATTCAGCACTGGTGGGAGTAACGGAATTAAAATCGTAGCCGCGATACTCGTTGGCAATATAGTAAGTACGTTCGGTAGCCCAGCTTTCATTCGTACTATTGTTATTCGAATAACCTCCGGTGAATTGGTAGGTTACCCAATCAAGAATACGCCAGTTTACATCTAGTGAGGCGGACATGAAGTTCGAACGTGCTTTTTTTGAACCGCTGTTGTCCCGTTCATTGATAAAATTGTATGAAAGGGTTTGTATCTTACCAGTTTTAGAGTTGTAGCCGTTCCTTTGCATATAATAAGCGTCCGGATCGATGATGCGGTTGGTGTTAGTAGCATAACTCATTGGGTTGACTTCGTTGAAAAAAAGCCATTTGTGGTAGAAACACTACCGTTTAAAGTCAGATTGATAGTTAGCTTTTCTATAGGGCGTAACATCAGGGCGATACGGCCTGTCATACGTTCGTTGTCGTTGCCGATTTCCTGGCCTTCACTGTTATTATATCCTATGGATGCTGAATAACTGAACTTGTTTGTTCCGCCGGAAACACTAACGTTGTGAGTATGGCTGAACGAACGACGTGTCAGGCGTTTGAACCAGTCTGTATTACGGGTTTCCATATCGTTATAAAAAAGCTTTCTGTATTCGATGTCTGAAATATCATGTTCCTGCAGCATCCGTAATATACCTTCATAGGTGTTAAGATCCTTTATAAGGTGTTTCTATATAATTAACCCCTGCATCAAACGCTTCTTGTGAGAAACGGACACGTTCTTGAGAGTTCATGAAGTTGAACATCCCATAATTAGGACGTTGTCCGATGTTAAAGTTGGCGGAGTAGTTTACGGTTAGTCGGTCAGTAGTATTTTTCTTGGTGGTGATTTCGATTACACCGTTAGAGGCTTTCGAACCATAGATGGCAGTGGCGGAAGCATCTTTCAAGATGGTGATATTTTCGATATCGGCGGGATTTAACCACGAAATCTGGTTACCGATAATGTCTTGCAAATTTTTAGTCATCAGGTCGCCACTGTCTAATGTTACCTGAAAATCTTCCCGATAATGCCGTCTACTACCCACAATGGGTCACGGTTTCCTTGCAACGTACTGGTACCTCGAATCTGAATCTTGGGGGCAGTACCTACACGACTGCTTGTATTGGTTACAACCATACCCGCTACACGTCCTTGTAACATTTGGTCAATAGTAGTAAACGAAGGCATGATGATATCTTTTGCTTTGATGCTGGTAATAGATCCAACGATGTCACGACGTTGAATATTCTGGTATCCGGTTACCACCACCTCATCTATTTCTGTGCTGGTGGAGCTGTTCAGAGTGACATTAATGGTTTTTTTACCCGTATATTTTACCGTTTTCTTTTCCATTCCGATAAAAGAGTACGTAAGAATCAACCCTTCCTGTGCTGGAATATTAAACGTGTACTGCCCGTCCAATCCTGCAATGGCTCCATGTTTAGAACCTCGGATCGTGATAGTAGCGCCGGGCAAGGCCTCACCGTTAGTATCCCGGACCCAACCGCTGATGGTTATCTTTTGGCTTTGTCTTTTCTTTATAACAATTGCGCTACCAGAGATTTCGTAAGTCAGGTTAGTGCCTTCCAGACATTCATCCAGAATTTCAGTAATCGTTTTGTCTTTGGCTCTGATGGTGATATCAGTTACATTAGCGACATCTTCCGTTCCATACATAAAGACAAATTTCGTACGATTCTGCAGATACCAGAGCGCTGCTTCCAGCGTTTCTCCTCTCAAGTCGATGGAGATTCTCTGATTGTCCTGTGCTTGAATCATGAGTGAAGAAAGGGAGAATATCCATAAAAGACAGAACTTCACAAAGTTTCTGCTTGCATAAGATACCACCCATGGCAGGGATTTTACTCGTTTTTTCATAATGCGTTAGTTATATTATGTATTATTACTGTTTGTAGGAAATGTGCAGGATGCCCTCCCGTTGTTTGATATTGACCAGATTTAATTCTGTAATCATGTCGATAATCGGGTTCATGTTGGCGTAGCGGTTAAGGTAAGCTCCGATACGCACCTGTTTGGCTGCTTCGTCTTCAAAAGAATATTGGAATCCATACCATTTGGACAGGTATGACATCACATTCTCAAGAGGGACATTTAAAAAGATAAATGATCCGGATTCCCAAGATGTATACAAATCAGTGTTTACGTTTTGGCGACGGTATTTGTACCGGTATTTTTATTATATGTATAGTGCTGGTTGGGGAACTAATTCGAAATTCTTCATTTCCACTGTTGATTCTTACTGTTCCACTGATTAAGGTTGTACTTTCCGTATCTTCATCAGCGTAGGCTCTTACGTTGAACGACGTTCCCGTTACCCGGATAGATGTATGCGATGTTTTTACGATAAACGGATGCTCCTTGTCCGGGGCAACATCAAAATAAGCCTCCCCTTCAATTTGCACAATACGTTCTTTGCTGCTGAAACAAACCGGATAAGTCAGCCGGGTTTCCGCATTGAGATGTACCCTCGTGCCGTCGGAAAGCGTGATAAGACATTCCATCCCCTGCAATGTGCGTAGTGTGTTTTTGGATTTCTTTTTACTTGCGGTTTGTTGGCGGGAATCTGATAGTTGATCCCTTTAGAATCGATCACAAATGCTCTGACTGCATTCTCAGGAAGATTATTGTCGGAAAGATTGAAAGATTTTGCCGTCACTCAAGATCAGTTCCCCACCAAGGGTTCCCGGAGTGATGTCGCTAATCGTTTCTTCGGATATCCAATGATAGATAAAGTAAGAAGCAGGTACTAATAACAATAAGATGAGAGCTGCATATTTCAGACTCTTTTTCCACGAAAAACAGTACCCGATTGATTGCCTCCTAATAACGGATAGACTTTCTCCCACGCTTTTTGTGAAGAGAAGCTTTTTATTAACCGGCTGTTTTCTTCATACGTTTCCTTTATTTAATATCCGGTCGGCTATCTTTTGATGCTCCGGGTTTTCATCCAACCACGCACGATAGTTCTTTTCCTCTTCGGGGGTAGACGAATGAGTGAATAGAGAAGCTAAGATTTTTGCAATTTTAAATTTTTCTTTAAATGAATTCATCGTTTTTTCGATTTGTTATATAAGTAAAACAATCCAATCGAAAAAACGGGGTAATCAAAAAGTTACTTTATTTGCATAAAAATAGTAATAAGGTGTAATTTATGCCTTTGAGACTTTCGCGAAGTTTGCGATAGGCGAATTTCTTTAACGTATGGACAGTGCCTTCTGAAATTTGCAATTTGTCAGCAATCTCATGGTTTTTTAACCCTTTCATAGAATATAAGATGATATTTCGCATTTGGGTAGGCAGTTCTTCTACCGCTTTGCGAACCATGTGGAATGTTTCCTGTTCGATAATAGCAGCTTCAAAGCCACTATCGAATTCTTCCTGTCCGGAAAAATAGGGAATATCTAATTGTTCATGTTTTAGGTGATTCAGACATTTATTTCGGGTGACGGTATAAAGGAAGCTTTTTACTTTCAAAATGTCGTCGAAATCTTCTTTCCGTTCCCAATAAGCTAACAATACATCTTGCGCAATGTCTTTGCAAACTTCTTTGTCTTCAATATAGTGGGATGCGAACACGCAAAGAATAGGATAGTAGTCATCAAATAGCTTTTTGAAAGCCTGTTTGTTGCCACGTTTTATGTCTGTCAATTATATTTTCTATATGTATGTTCACTATTTATTTAGTGGAACGATTGGTGCAGAAACTCTCTTACCCAATCTTGCTTATTTTTCTTCAGCTTTTCTTCTTCGATGATTTTGATTTTTTTCTTCCGTCGATAGTAATCAGTCTTTCCGTAGCGAATTGCGACAAGGTACGGATAGCGTTCGAAGTAGTCATATTGGAAAGATTTGCCAGATCTTCACGTGAAAGATAAATGCTCAACGTAGAACCGTCTTCTTCCAGTCCATAACTTTCTTTCAGGAAGATGAGTGATTCGGCCAAACGTCCGCGAATATGCGTTTGTGTCAGATTAACGGTACGTTCATCAGAGATACCCAAGTCAATGGAAAGTTGGCGGATAAAGAACATGGCCAAGTCATTATTTTGGGCAACCAGCGTAGTGATGGCACTCATAGGAATCAGGCAAACAACGGAAGGTTCGAAAGCTGCTGCGGCAGTTACAAAAAATCTTGTTTGGCAAAATAAGCACGATATGCAAAGTATTCGCGTGGTTTAATCATGCGGATAATTTGACTTCTACCCCCCACACCATCTTTGAAGATTTTCACTTTTCCACTGATGAGACACATCAGATGATGTGGCGTTTCTCCTTCACAGTAGATGGTTTCATTCTTTTTGTTAGGTTTGTATCGTATAATTATTCATCAGAAACTCCTTTTGCTCATTGTTTAGAGGAGCTAACATATCGGATAATGGTTCCGAAATATCGATGTCTGACATATTCATTTTTACCATGAGTGCTACAAAAACTGTGTTTATACAGCACAAAAGTAAAAAGAAAAAATGAGAAAATGAACGAATCTATAAAAAGATTGCACAAAAGTGGGAGCTTTCGTGCAATCTTGCAGACATTTTATTTGGTAAACAACAGTTCTCTATATTTAGGCAACGGCCATATTTCGTCATCCACTTCCATCTCCAGGTGGTCGATGTGGTCGCGGATTTGGTCAAGATACGGGCGTACTTTTTCTTCGTATGCGAATGCCCTTTCTTTGTAGTTTTTCCATGTGGTTGGCTACTTTTCTTGCTTCGGTCATGTCGCGCACGAGTACTTTGATAGAAGTGACCCGGTGTGAAATCTCACGAATCAGTTCTTTACGGTCGGCACTTAATACTTCATATTCTTCAGCCGGGAATATTTCTTTCAGTCCGCGAAGATTTTCGAGCAAACGGTTCTGATAGGCAACGGCAGTTGGTACGATGTGATTGATGGCGAGGTCGCCCAATACACGGCCTTCGATTTGCACCTTCATGGTGTATTTCTCCAGTTCCACTTCCAGACGGCTGTTCAATTCGGTCTCGTTGAAGATACGTTCGCCGATAAGTACTGATTTGGATTGGTTATCAATATAGTGCATCAGGGCTTCCGGTACGTGGCAGATATTAGTCAGTCCGCGGCGTGCAGCTTCTTGTTTCCATTCTTCGGAATAACCGTCCCCTTCGAAACGAATCGGTTCGGAGGCGATAATTGTTTCTTTCAGCAGGCGGAAGATAGCTTCGTCTTTGCCAACTCCTTCTTCCATCAGCTTTTTCTACCGATGCCCGGAATTCGTTCAGCTGGTTTGCCATGGCCGCATTGATTGCAATCATAGAGGCAGCACAGTTGGAAGAAGAACCTGCGGCACGGAATTCGAAACGGTTTCCGGTGAATGCGAAAGGAGAAGTACGGTTGCGGTCGGTGGTATCCAGTAAAATTTCGGGGATACGTCCGATGCCTAACTTCAGTGTGGTTTTTCTTCCGGCGTCATTTTCTCATTTCCTACCTGGCGGACAATTTCGTCGAGAGTAGACGAGAGTTGTGAACCCAGAAAGCAAGAGAGGATGGCGGGAGGAGCTTCATTGGCTCCCAAACGATAGCTGTTGCCGGCGCTCATGATGGAGGCACGCAGTAAATCCTGGTTTTTATAAACCATCATTAAGGCGTTTACCAGGAAAGTGAGGAATAGCATATTGCCTTTCGGATTCTTTCCGGGGGCGAACAGATTGATACCGGTATCTGTGCAGAGTGACCAGTTGTTGTGCTTGCCCGAACCGTTTACTCCGCTATATGGCTTTTCGTGCAGGAGTACATTAAAATGATGCTTCCTGGCGATACGCTTCATCAAATCCATGACGAGCTGGTTGTGATCGTTGGCAAGGTTACAGTTTTCGAAAATAGGGGCCAACTCAAATTGGTTGGGGAGCTACTTCGTTATGACGGGTTTTTGGCAGGAATACCGAGTTTGTGGCACTCTATTTCGAGTTCTTTCATAAATGCAGTGACGCGGGGGGGGATAGAACCGAAATAATGATCTTCCAACTGCTGGTCTTTGGCAGAAGAGTGCCCCATCAGTGTACGTCCTGTCAGGCAGAGGTCGGGACGTGCATTATATAAGGAGGAGTCTACAAGGAAATATTCCTGTTCCCATCCTAAATTGGTATATACGCGTGTGATGTTCTTGTCGAATAGCTGACAGACTTCCGTTGCTGCTTTATCAACGGCTGCGAGTGCTTTCAGCAAAGGTGTTTTATAATCTAATGCTTCACCTGTATAAGAAATGAAGATAGTGGGGATACAAAGAGTGGTGTCTACTACGAAAGCCGGTGAAGAAACATCCCAGGCTGTGTATCCGCGTGCTTCGAACGTGTTGCGGATACCTCCGTTAGGGAAAGAAGAGGCGTCCGGTTCTTGCTGGATAAGCAGTTTTCCGGAGAAGCGTTCGATTACCCCTCCGTCTTCGCCGAACTCGATAAAACCGTCATGTTTCTCGGCTGTTCCGTCTGTCAGAGGCTGGAACCAGTGTGTGTAGTGAGTGACGTTGAGTGACTTGGCCCAACTTTTCATGCCGTTAGCAATCAAATCTGCTATTTCGCGGCTGATAGGCGTACCTTTTTCGATAGCATCGGTTACAGCTTTGTAGGCTTCTTTGGGAAGATACTCCTGCATCTTCTTTGCGGTCGAACACGTGGCTACCATAATAATCAGAGAGTTTGTTGGAAGGAGCAGTTACTTCCAGAGGTTTCCGGTTGGAAAGCTCTTGTAAGGCAAAAAAACGCATTTTTGACATAAATGGTCTATTTTTTTATCGGTTGATGGCGCAAAATTATATGTTTTTTCTGAAAGTACCTATTTTTAGAGGGGGTATTTTGAAAAATAATGTGTTTTTCTAAAGATACCCCCTCTGTTGATTCTCCAACTTCTGTTCTTATTGCTTCTGTTGGTTGATTTCTTTAGCCATCTGTTTAACCAAACTTTCCACTTGGATATAATGGTTGTGATAGTTCCTGAATAACTGTTTGAACACTGGACTGTTCATAGCCATTTGGGTGAGAAATTGTAGGTGTTTACCCGTAGAGGTGTTCATTTGCATACGTTTTTCTTTGCTCAAGTTATCTTGTATGGAGTAAACACCGCATGAAATTTGGATTTCTGCAATGCCTTCATCCCAAGGATGGGTGTTGAGGTGAGTCAATGCTGCCAAGATTTTTTTCAGGTCTTTCAGCAGAATGTTTAATAGTTCGAATTCGGTGCGGTTTACGGAGCAGGAATCCGGGTCCAGAAGGAAAGCGAATTTAAGGTAGAAATCCTTTAATTCTTCTTTAGAATAACAAATGAATCTTTGGAAGCCTTTATCATGCCTCCCACCGCTGGTTGAACGGTAACTTGTTTTGTTTCCATAATATAATTATGAATAAGGTGGTAGGCGAAGATTTTCTATAAAATAAGAGCGGTTCCGCCTTTCCCGTTACTCTTCACCAACCAGGCAGTGGGTGCATTAACACTCCACACGGGGGTACGAAACCGCCATATGAAGCATCAGGACAGGCATAAAAATGCCTGCCACGAAACGAGGCAGGTTCCCTGCCTGGTTGATATGAAGAGTATCACAAAGATACGACAATTTTCTTCTTTGTCAAGAATAAAAGGAAAAATTAAAGGTAGGAGTAAGCATCTTTCTTTTTCATTTAGTATATACTAATACCTTATATTAACCGATATTGGAATTTTCTATTTTTTATGCGGAAATACATTAGACTTGTATTTGTTTAGTTTCTATTTGTATGGAAATGAATGAAACAGTGCGAAAATGAGTGAAACTGTATGGATTCGGTCATACACAATAGAAAAAACATCTATCATACTATCATTCATTTTAATAATATTCTAATTATCAAAAGAATAAGTATGATAGATAGCTTTAAAAAAATGTATCTATCATACTTTTTATTAGTAAAAAGGGACATCTATCATTCCTATACTGTATCTATTTTAGTGTAGCATTAGGTGAGATAATCCATTTAAAGACATACGAATGCACACTTTATAGGATGATAACCTGTATTTGACAGCTTAATTATCTATGGGGAGCGGCAGTATTTCTATAGTTCACAAGTGTGTGCCGTACAGCCCACGCATGTAAACCATACAGCCTACATATGCGGGCTATGCAGCACACACTTGTGGGCTATAAACTTATCGCCGTTTAAGTGGGATTTTTGAGCTGCGATATTCGGATTTATATGGCTTCATTATGACAAAAACAAGCCGTCTTATGCTTATAGGATATTTATACGGCTATTTTGTAGATGATAGGTAACCCGTTTTTACTGGTAAAAGTATGATAGATACATTTTTTTAAAGCTATCTATCATAGATATTACAGTGATAATTAAAAACATTACTAAAATGAATGATAGTATGATAGATAGTTTTTTCATTATGTAATGTTTAGTTCAAGCTCCTATACTATGAATTAGTTCAAATCCATACTGTTATGAATATTGAAGTTTTCTTTTATCCTATCTTTGAGGAAATTCAACAAAAAAACTCTATCTTTGTTTTATAATTGAGACACAACATAATAATGGGAAGATTTATCAATCCCTTTACCGATTTTGGCTTTAAGTTTTTATTCGGCAGAGAGGTAGAAAAGGAGTTGTTAATTGACTTCTTGAATGATTTGCTCGTAGGAGAGCATGTAATTACCGACATTCAGTTCCTAAACAACGAACAGCAGCCGGAAGTAAAAACAGAACGAGGACTTATCTATGATATATATTGTAGAACCAATACGGGGGAGCATATTATCGTAGAAATGCAGAACCGGGAGCAGCCTTACTTTAAAGACCGTGCCCTCTTCTATCTCTCTAGGGCTATTACCCAACAAGCGAGAAAGGGAATTTGGAACTTTCAATTAGATGCTGTGTACGGAGTGTTCTTCATGAACTTCGTGATGGACAAGGATATACCCTCTAAAAATCAGAACGGATGTTGTCCTTTCTGACAGGGATACAGGTAAGCTTTTCAATAGTAAGTTCCGGCAAATCTTTTTATTGAATTGCCGAACTTTAATAAAAAAGAAGAGGATGAATGTGAAAAATGATTTTGAACGCTGGATTTATATATTAAAGCACATGGATACATTCTTGATCGAATGCCTTTCAAGGCTCGTAAAGCCGTTTTTTGAACGACTAGAAAAAAGTTGGCCTCCAAAGCGAATATGACCCAGGAGGAAAGAATGCAGTACGAGGAAGAATGGAAAGTTTACAACGATTATTTTAATACGTTGGACTTTGCAGAACAAAAAGGTATACAAAAAGGTATACGGGAAACAGCCCGTAAATTGAAAGAATTAGGAGTGGATAATGATATTATCATAAAATCTACGGGTATTTCGAAAGAAGAAATAGAGAAATTATAATCTTTCTCCTATTATTAATCAACATATTATATATCTGTTTCATATAAATATCGGGATTCCTATATGTCCCCATAATAAGTATGCTTTTCTTTTTTCTCCTGGAGATTTTCTAGAGATAACATTTTCTGCACCTAAGCGCAACCTGATATACAGCTTTTTATATGTGGATAAAAATTCTGTATATATTTACAGTGATTTTCATCTATTGAAAATGCATAATAATTCTTCAACTTACAATCAAGTGTTGAATGATGATACAGTGGGTGATCCAGAATAAAATTATAAAAAGGAGCATCTATGCTATCAAGATAATAAGATTCATCATCAAGAATGAGTCTTGGAAGTTTAGAATTAAAATCTAATATTGCCAGATATTCCTTTCCAATGTAACTCTCCAGCATTTTCTCAGCTTCTTCATCTACACTTTTCCCTGCATTCTCTATAGCTGGCTGTGCAATCTGTGTTCCTGCTGATGGAATTGCATACTCAGGTATTTCGCAATATTCACACTCAATCCCAAGTTTTTCAAGTTCTTCACCAATTCTGTGTGCAAAATAATATCCACTGTTATAGCATAGTTGTCTTGTTGTAAATATTAATACCTTCATAATATTAATCTCCATTTCTGGCATCTGCACGTATCGTATATATTAAAAAAAGCTTTAACCCTGACGGATTAAAGCTACAGAGGCGACAACCAGATTCGAACTGGTGATCAGGGTGTTGCAGACCCACGCCTTACCGCTTGGCTATGTCGCCTTATTATTAATAAATGACTCCAAGGGGATTTGAACCCCTGATACCACCGTGAAAGGGTGGTGTCTTAACCGCTTGACCATGGAGCCGTATAAAAAAATATAAGAATGAATTGGAACAATTATCCTATTGTCCTATATCCATTCTTATAACTCCCCGAGTAGGGCTCGAACCTACAACAACTCGGTTAACAGCCGAGTGCTCTACCATTGAGCTATCGAGGATTATAAAATTGAAAAAATTGCTAGCAGCTTCAAAACTGCATATTAAATATATCATATCATCTGTCTTTGCAAATACTTTTTCATCCGATTACTCTTAAGAATAACTCTCTTTGTTCTATCCAAACCGTCTTAACCTCTTTCTCTTGGTTAAGCCCTCGACCTATTAGTACAGATCAGCTCCATATGTCACCACACTTCCACCTTCTGCCTATCTACCTCGTCGTCTTCAAGGGGTCTTACTAACTTACCTCTATGGGATATCTCATCTTGAGGGGGGCTTCACGCTTAGATGCCTTCAGCGTTTATCCCGTCCCGACTTGGCTACCCGGCCATGAGCCTGGTGGCTCAACCGATCCACCAGAGGTCAGTCCATCCCGGTCCTCTCGTACTAAGGACAGCTCCTCTCAGATATCCTACGCCCACGCCGGATAGGGACCGAACTGTCTCACGACGTTCTGAACCCAGCTCGCGTACCGCTTTAATGGGCGAACAGCCCAACCCTTGGGACCTACTTCAGCCCCAGGATGCGATGAGCCGACATCGAGGTGCCAAACCACTCCGTCGATGTGAACTCTTGGGAGTGATAAGCCTGTTATCCCCAGGGTAGCTTTTATCCGTTGAGCGATGGCAATCCCACTTTCATACCACCGGATCACTAAGTCCTACTTTCGTACCTGCTCCACCCGTCGGTGTCGCAGTCAAGCTCCCTTCTGCCTTTGCGCTCTTCGAATGGTTTCCAACCATTCTGAGGGAACCTTTGAGCGCCTCCGATACTCTTTCGGAGGCGACCGCCCCAGTCAAACTCCCCACCAGACATTGTCCCCCGGCCGGGTTACGGCCGCAGGTTAGAAACCCAGTACTGCAGGGGTGGTATCCCAACATCGACTCTGATGCATCTGGCGACACATCTTCTCAGTCTCCCACCTATCCTGTACATGCAATACCGAACCCCAGTATCAAGCTAGAGTAAAGCTCCATGGGGTCTTTCCGTCCTGGCGCAGGTAACCAGCATCTTCACTGGTATTTCAATTTCACCGGGTGCATTGTCGAGACAGTGCCCAAATCATTACGCCTTTCGTGCGGGTCGGAACTTACCCGACAAGGAATTTCGCTACCTTAGGACCGTTATAGTTACGGCCGCCGTTTACTGGGGCTTAAATTCAATGCTTCGGCTGCTCTAACATCTCCTCTTAACCTTCCAGCACCGGGCAGGCGTCAGCCCATATACCTCACCTTTCGGTTTTGCATAGACCTGTGTTTTTGCTAAACAGTTGCTTGGGCCAGTTCTCTGCGGCTCCATCTCTGGAGCACCCCTTCTCCCGAAGTTACGGGGTCATTTTGCCGAGTTCCTTAACAATGCTTCTCCCGCCGGCCTTAGGATTCTCTCCTCATCCACCTGTGTCGGTTTACGGTACGGGTACATCAAACACTATAGCGGCTTTTCTCGACACAAGCTCCACATGCTTCGCTACTTTGGTTCGCTCCACATCGCGCCCTTGAGTTGACAGACGGATTTGTCCTATCTGTCCTCTGCTGCGCTTGCACCGGTCTTTCCATTCCCGGCTCATGCTTCGCCTCTGTGTCCCCACATTTCTTATATTACGGAGTACAGGAATTTCAACCTGTTATCCATCGACTACGTCTTTCGACCTCGCCTTAGGCCCCGACTTACCCAGGGCAGATCAGCTTTACCCTGGAAACCTTAGATATTCGGCCATGAAGATTCTCACTTCATTCTCGCTACTCATTCCGGCATTCTCTCTTCAAGACAGTCCACCACTCCTTCCGGTATGGCTTCGTTCCGTCTTCAATGCTCCTCTACCAATTCAGTAGGATTCCTAAGCTTCGGTGTCGTGTTTCAGCCCCGGACATTTTCGGCGCAGGACCTCTCGACTAGTGAGCTATTACGCACTCTTTGAATGTGTGGCTGCTTCTGAGCCAACATCCTAGTTGTCTTCGAAATCCCACATCCTTTTCCACTTAACACGCACTTTGGGACCTCTATGTTATCGACTTCGGCTCTGAGATACTCAAAGCACGCCATATGAAGTTCATAACAATTTTGCCATTTGGGGGTCGTTGAAGATGATAAAACACATAAAGATCAATCCTAAGGTCAACTAAGCTACGGCAAAATGAGTGCTGCCAAGGGGCATAAGCTTTGATGTCCTGGCAGGGCAGATCGCCTGGCCGCTTATCGGCGCAACGGTGCAGGTAAAAGCTTTCAACTCTGCGCACAATAGCGGTTGCCTTGTGCCCTCCGCGGCTCTTGATTGAGTTTGAGGGCGAGAATATCATGGGTCTTGACCTGAATCTCGATCGTCGTTGTAAAGGGTGCATAACGCTTGTTCCCGAAGGCTGCAAGATATTCCCGGATCTAACCGTTCTGAACCTGAAGATCGGCGCGTATCTGCGTAAGGACGATCTGACTGATGACTTCAAACTGGTGTACGATCTGTTTCGAGACTCAAGGAGCGCTCGCGGCAGAGGCAGTACGCCTCCGGCGGCAAGAGTAGATGCTTGCAGTCGGCAGAGCGCTGATGAGCCGTCCCAAGGTCGTACAGGATGGATGAATCCTTCCTTTGGCTTTGCGCCGATTATCGTGCGCGGCATCTTTGACATTATCAAAGACTGGGTCAACAAGCGGGTGTTACAGTTCTTTCTAATCGAGCAGAACACAAAATATGGCGTTGAAAACTGCCTGTGGCTATGTCGCTTGAAACCGGCCGCTGTACCATGTCCGGCTCAAGCGAAGAGCTGCAACGAGCAGGTCAAGGCCGCCCTCGGCACCTGATGTTGAATGAAAAAAAGACCGCTTCAGGGCGGTCCAATAAAAACAGTATATTGTTTTCGGGAAGCGGCATGAGTAATCATGCCGCTTTTCCGTTCATAACGTCATAGAGTAAGTGGCGGGGAGTATGCCGATATAGTTGTAACTGATTGTCATCCTGCACTCGGTGTCCGCTGGACTTGTCAGTGCATGAACATATACGGCATTAGCTCACTTATCGTTCAAAATGAGGTGGGTGTAAACTACTCAAGTACAAGGAGAAGTACTTCTTTGCCTGTCGGATAAACCTATCAACATTCTCCCGCTTGGTCTTCTTGATTCTGTATTTCGTTTTCAAGCATTTCAATCTTGACTCCTCAGGTCTGCTCTGCTCTTGCTCATAATCATCAGACAACATCTGAAAGCGAGCTTCGGACGGTTTTTGCCGGGCCCGACCATATCCTCGTAAAATACGCTTGAACAATCTGTCCAGTTCAGA
>VOFK01002610.1_pt1 | contig 30714 bp, 45 predicted proteins | sample 5384121 | NCBI WGS metagenome assembly VOFK01 (sample SAMN12384730, study PRJNA508395) | human gut metagenome | isolation source: healthy gut J | host: Homo sapiens | reverse complement strand
CATGGCGATATATACCGAGATTGCACCCACGATGGCCACAACGCCGGCAATGCCGTAGCACAATTTCACCATAATAGGCACATACTTGGCAATCTCCTCCGCGACAGTGGATAATGCGCTCGTACCGGCGGAATAGTCGCCTGCGGAGTTCTGCGCTTTCGCCACCATGCCGGACAGCAGCATGAAGGAGAACATCATTACTTTGGTAGGGATTCCGTTGACGAATCCGAATGCCTTGCGGCACAGTTGTTTGGTTTTCTGAAACATACGTTTACTTTTTTTTTTAGTGAATACTTTATTTGTCTGCGACCTGATACAAATGGTTATATGCGGTAGCCGAAGAAAACCGGGAAAACATAGAATGCCCCGATCAGGAACAGGCACGCACCTACAAGCGTCATTATCGACTTGGTGATGCCGTCCTCGCCCGTGTTCATCTTGATGTATATCTGACAGACGGACACGATGACGTAAACTCCGGCGATAGCGCAACAGATATACTGGACATAGAGCATCATCGTCACCACGAAGTCGTGCATCGTGGCCAACGCATCCGCTCCCCAGCTATAGTTCACGCATCCGCTTTTGGCAAAAGCCGTGTAGGGGAACGGGAGGCACAGCGCACATAGAATCTTTTTAGCTTTCGACATCTCACAACCGGTCTTGAATTGGGTTCCACTTTATTTCCGGTCGGTTGTCTAACCGTCCCTTGGAAATCATAGCCTTGTACATCTCCTCCGACGTGCGTGCGTCCGACAGGTAAGGCGTGGTCTCTTCCATCCAGTGTTCCTCCGCCTCGGCCTTCAGCCGTTCCAGTTTCTCCTGCGCCGTTCCCGGTTTGTCCTTGACATCCTCAAGGGATGTTTCGGAAGAGGTAGCCGTACTTTCCGTCTCGTAGTTCTCGCTACCGATACTGAAGCCGCTCTCGCTTTCCGTGACAGCCACACTCTCTTCCTCTTCCGGCGCGCCGAGGTCGAAAACTTCCTCGTTCGGTTTGTCCGTCCCCTTTTTCCCGTAGATGTCATGCGCTATGATGACGGCGTAGTAAATGATGTAGGCAACCGTCAGGACGATGGCAAAAATGAAATATGAGTTCATGTATTTAGTATGAATATTAAAATTTGTATTAGTATGATTTTGCAAAAGAAACGCACGAAATATAAAAACCATAAAATAATTGAGCATTAAACATCTATTTCGTTAATGAGATTTATGTAATTTCCAAAAATCGAACTATTAAATCGTACTATATTGCAGTCTCTATGGAGGGAAATGGAGAAATCGGGGAGGGCATAAAAAAAAAAGCTCTCGTGGTGGAGAGCTTTAGGTGGCAAAGGAGAACACTGAATATCAGCGTTTCTTTCCGCGCAGGTAATCGTTCAGGTCTTTGTATTCCGCATAGTGGCAGGATTCATCGCTGACACGTCCATCATACATCCCGGCAATGGTCTCTGTGGTTCTCTGCCCGGCAAGGTCATTGTCGAGATAACAGTGGATGACCGAATATTCCTGTAAACGTGCCAGCGTCTTTTTCAAGTTGTTTACCGAGTTCATCACGAGGTAGTCGCATGGCATGGCAAGACAGACCGTTCGGTCGCCTGCCAGTTTCAGTGTCATATAGGAAAGGAAATCCATGAAGCCCTCGAAAACACAGACATTTTCCTGTGTCTCTTCTGTCAGATGTCTTATCAATGAGATGTCCTTGTTGTTCAGGCATCCCTTGTAATAGGCGTTGCGCACCTCGTAACCACCGGAGGTATTGCCGAATGCGAGAGCGAAATAATGACGGCCTCGCAGTTCATAATGCACCTCCTTGCAATACATACGGCCGATGTCCGCGTCGATAAGCCGGGATTGGAGGTAAGAGAACAGGGCGTGATGGCGGAGTGGAATCACGATCACGTCTTTCATTTCAGCCTCCACCGGTCGGGGTGGGAGCGGTCGGCATACGGGTTCTCGGTAGTGATGCACCATTCACAAGCCTCTCGATATACGCCAGTGCCTCGCTCACGCAGTCCGTCCGGCAAATGTATTTTGCCAGTTCCACCAGGTCGCCGCCGGTCGCCTCGCCGAAATCGTACCATTCATTGATTCGGTCATTCACCTTGAACGACGGGGTACGCTCGTTCCGTAACGGTGAGAAGTACCAGTATTGTTCCGATTTTATATGCTGTGCATGGTGGCCGAGCTGTGCCAGAAAATCCACGATGCGTACTTGTTTTTTGCTTCTGCTATGGTCATCTATTTTTCTTTCACTTGATTTCAAAAAAAAAGGTTTAGTTTAGTTGTTTTCCCCTATATATATAAATACTAAAAGTAAACTAAATGATGTAAGCCCGCGCACGACTTCATTCTTCATCAAAAAGCATGGCCTCGGTAGGCGTCATGTCGTAATAGAACAACTTGTCCCGTTTGATGATGAGCTTGAGGTTGTCTATCAGGTATTGCATCAGTTTTATCATGACACTCCGGCCGCGTTTGAACCCGATTGCCTCGTAGGAGACCATCAGGCTCTGCAGCAGGTTGTCGAATCCCCGGATGGGCTTTTCCCCGAATGCGGCAGAGAGCTTCGCGGTGCTGTTCGATGCTCAGTTCCGTAAACCCCGTTCTTGCCTTGGGCTTCGGGGGCTCGCCAAACGAGTGTACTTCCGCAATGACGGGCAGTCCTGTTTCATTGATGGTAAATGCAAACGGCTTGAACTCTTTTTCCCGGATATGGAGCGCATGGACTTCGCTGATGCCGGGATTCTCGTTACTCTTGCTGATGACCAGCACGGTCTCCGCCTTGTTGCTCATCTCCGTTCCGATATGTCCGCGCACGTTGTTGTCCCCTTTGTTCAAATGAAGCACACAGTGGATGTGCAGGTCGTATCTCGAAGACCATTCCATCATCCGGTTGATGACTTCCACCGATTCACCGGCATTATTGATGTCGAGCATCAGGTCGCGAATGCCGTCGATGATGACCAGTCCGTAGCCTTTCTGTTGGCGCAGCGCATAGCCGATGACCTCGATACGCACCGACGGCGAATATTCACGCAGGCAGAAAAAATCGAGATTCTCCGGATCGGTCGTCGTGGGCAACCCGGCCAGCCGCAATATACGCTCCAATACCGAGCGGCAATGGAAACGGCTCTGTTCCGTATCGACGTACAGAATACGCTGTTTGCCTTCGGGCAGATGTGCACGGTAGTTCAATACTTGTTTCCCCGCCAATGATGCGGCGACAAGCGCAGAGACGTTGAACGTCTTTTTTCGATTTCGCCTTGCCAGTCGATGCACACTGAAATTGCCGAGCGTGGCAATCGTTGAGTTATCTATCCAGATGATTTGCGGAGGGGTCTCATAAATGTCCGTCGCCTTGATTTGCGAGGCATGGAGGATGTCCGACAGGCGGTGTTCATCCATCCCCATGCTGGTTGTGCGGTCAATCCTTCTTTCGTTTTCCATAGCGTCTCTTGTTAAGGAACGGTTCTGTGGCGGCGGCTTCCGTCACCCTGCGCACTGCCTCGTTCATGGTAGGTTCATAATTCTGCAACAGCCATTCGTCCAATTCCTCCTTGGCGAAATAAACCATTTTACCGCGCGGTTTGTAGTGCGGTATCTCCTTGCTCGATGTGAGCTTGTACAGCATACTTTCAGAAACCCCGATATACATGCAGGCTTCCTGAAATGTGAAAACTCTCTTGGTCGTGAAGATGGTATTTTCCAGCAGCGTAATACGCTCCAAGAGACTTTCGACCGGTTCCAATTTCTTCAGTACCGATTCGATGGCGGCGAGCCGTCCGCTCATCCGCTCCATGAATGTCATTCTATTCGGCATAATAACACAGTTTGATTTTTGACAATGGAGATGAAACCTCCGTTATGCAGCGCGCTAACGGAGGTCAAAGGTATGTCCTGTAAACGAAGATGCCGTGATTTGGGGAATGATACTATGCACGTGTCATTGTAACTCTCATGCTTTTACCTTTCACATACTTCGCTTCTTGTCACTTTCTGTCATTCTTTCAGCCGATCAATGACCTTTCGGATGCTGTATGCGACCGATGTCATGTTGTTCTTGATGGATGACAGCGCGGAAGACAGGGTTGACACCGAAACGGAGCGTGTCCCGTCCTTGGACTGCAGGAATGCGCCCCTTGCCGAGAACATTCTGCCACCGAGATTGGATGAACGAGTTTTCAAGAAGCGCATCGAACAGGATTACCACACGGCGGATATTGTTCACGCGGATGGAAAAGCCCTTCTTGCAGGCGAAGAGAGCCTCCATGTCTTCAATGCGTACAGAAACACAGAACAGATGATAAGTATTGGCGCAAGCCACTATACTTTTCATCTGTTCCGGGGTAAAATTACAACCAAAAAGAAAGACAGAGAGCCGCAGGTCGGTTGATACGGGGCGGACCAAGCGGAGACAACGATTCCGAGGTGTCATACATCCGTTTCAACTTCATGCACTCATTAAACGTGAAATCCGGTGCGGCAAAGCAGGGCTGGACGGAACTGGCGCACTCGGTCAGCAGCCCCTTGACAATGTGGATGTTCATTTCGTGGCAGTTCCGGCAGGCCGCATGGTCACAGTCTATGTACCGGTGTCCGTTTACGAAATCGTCCACATAGCGGTGGTACTGTTTACCACCCAACACAACATCGTGGAGATAAACTGTTTTTGCTTCGGTAAGCAGGGCGAAAAGTTCATTCGCCACATCCTTGTCCGCAGCGAAGTGCTGCAGGTGTTGGCTCCCTCCAAAAAAGAGAGAAGGCCGTCTTCAGGTCTTTTTCATGTCGATTTACCTTTTTGAGTTTATAATATGTGATGGAAGCATTAACTTCGGTTGCATTTACAACCGGAGAAATGCCGTAAATATATGTTTGTAAATTAGACATGGACCACAGAATGCCTTCAATTAGTGAAACAAACCGTTTACAAGATTCACAGCCTCGTCCTTTTTTTTCTTATTGATAATCTTGGCATACACCTGTGTCATTTTTCACATCGGCATGGCCGAGCAGCTTCGAGACAGTATATAAGTCCGCTCCGAGCGTCAGCATCATGGTGGCAAACGTATGGCGACTGGTGTGGTAGGAGAACCGCTTGGAGATTCCGGCTGCTTTCGCCCAAGGTTTGAGCTGCATTCTGATTGTATTGGCGGACGGCAGGTCGAACACATTATCTTCTGATGATTTGCCCCCACGTTCCGGCATCCACTTCAACGCTTCAGGAGAGAGGGGCAGGTAAATAGGCTCTTTGGTCTTTTTTCATGGACACGGCCAAACGGTACTGCTCCCCTGTCAACGAACACGTCATTCCATTTCAGCTTGATTATATCGCTGATGCGTAATCCGCAAAAAGCAGGAGAACAGATATGCGCATTTTACAATCTCGTATTCCTCGTGGGGCATAGGAGTGTCAATCAACGCCTGTACCTCTTCGATGGTCATGTACGACCGCATACTCTCCGGCTTGCGGATTTTCTCCGACTTCTCAAGTTCGTTGAAAGGGTTGGCCTTCATCTTTTTCTTCCTGACGGCAGAGTTCAACGCACCGTTCAACGCACGGTAATAATTGTGAAGCGTGTAGTTCGATATGTCCTTGCCTTTCGGATGATATTCCGTCAGCAGATAAGTGATGTAGCCACGACAAAAGTCCCCGTCAATCTGATCCAGTGTGACCATTTCTCCGGCATAGTCTTTCAGTATGCGCATGGCAATCTTGATTTGACTGCCATCTTTCTTACCGGCACTCTCTTGAGCCTCCATATAAACCTGCATCCAATCCAGCAAGGAAAGTCTTGTCCTTACGGAATACAATCCCGGCCTCATTACTGGTCAGTTCGATAATACGCTTCGACTTGATGGCATTGGCGGCGTCCATTGTCGTCTGATTCTGCCTGCGGGAGTTGCTATCCGTTTCCGGGATAATATACATCTTGAGGTATTCATATGTCCGCTTTCCGTCGCGGTATATATCCAGATACAGGCTCTTGCTGCCATTGCTCAGCGACTTCATCCGAAGACGAATTGGCTCTTTGACTTTTGTATGATTCTTAACTCGTGCCATAGGGATTCCTTTCTCATTTTTTTTCTACTGCAAATATACGAATAAGTATCGAATTTGAGAAACAAATGAGAAACAAAATTGCACCAAACAAGAGCCAATCTACTGAAAGTACTGAAAACAACCGAAAATAAAAATAAGATTATAAAACTTTGATTTACAGGATATTTGTTATCAATTTATTGGATGTTGTTTTCATTCTATACATATAATGCGTAAATCTGTAATATTTACACTGCCCTGTGGCATCACTTCCATTGAAAAATTAGCATAAGCGCTGGTATAAAGGAATAAGTTACTTCCACTCTCCGTACCATCGGCATAAGTAAAATAACGTTTTTACTGAACCTTCATCTCCTGGGCATAAGTCGCTGTTCCATCTGCTTCGGAAAGTTTTTATATCTTTGAAAGTAACCAGTACCGGAGCTTCTTTCAAGTTTATAGCAGCAAGTTCGGCAGGAGTGGTAATTTCAATCGGTGTCAATTCCGAATAGTATAACTTAGGTTCGTTTATCAAACGTACATGTTGTTTCCATACATATTCCGGCATACGTCCTACTGCATTATTATAAACAGTTCCGATCTGCGCCTGTTTACGATAGCTACCTATCTGCAAACCCTTACAGTCGATTACCACTTTCTGTCCTACCGAGCAGAATGCATACAATCCGGTTGCATTAACACCAATAACGATAGCACCTGTCTCATCTGCTACCACCAGCTTCTTATATAAGTTCCCACTTTCGTCATCGCAGGTAATCACTCCTTCAATGCGCGTTTCACCTTCGATAGTGGTATAAGTATCTTTGCTTGTATCAATGAAATCATTATATTTCTCTTTTTCAATGCCGCTATTGAAATCGTACGTCCTTCCGGGATCGAATTATTGCCATAAGCATTTCCCGTCACCGGATCATCATAGTTCTCACAGGAAGTGAGACCTGCGCCACATAGCAGCAATCCGGTACATAATATAGATAGTAATTTCTTCATAATTGTTTCTTCCTTTCTTATTGTTTTGGATTGATAACTACACATTCTTAAAATCTATAACCAATGTTCAAGAAAGCGTTGAACGGGAATGCGTAGAAATACTTAGAGTTCTTAGAAAACTTGTAAACACGTGCGTCACCGTCTTTGTAATTATCATCACGGTTCTGTTCGAAACCACCTGTACGCAAATCTGTATTGTTCAAGATATTAGTCAAACTCAAATTGAGGCTAATGCTCTTTCCATTGCGCAAACGGATATATTTTCCAATAGAAGCATCCAACATAAATCCGCCATCCAGTTTCTCCTGACCCGGTACATTGAGAACCGGATTTCCGTTAGCATCTACACCGGCACCATTCTTATCCAATACACTGCCAAGACGACGATAGCTTGAGAAATCGATATATACACGATCATAATAATTTCCTGTCAAATTGAAGAACCAACCTTTTACGTTATAATCCAAAGCAAGACTATAAGCAGAAAGCGGAGTGCCATTGGCACGCATACCTTTAGCATAAACACGGTCGAGGTTTGACTCATTCTCACTTTCATACGTCAACACAGCATCCGGATTATTGGTATACTTAGCTTCGCTCAAGTACCGATAGCTGTTAATGACAGCTCACTTGTCAATTTAAAGGTAGCAGCAGCTTCTATTCCCCAATGTTCCTTTTCAATACCGTTCATAGAAAGATAAGTGAAACGTGCTTCGCTATCGTTATATGAAAGCATCCATTTCTACTTGATTCTGGAAACGAGTGTAATAACCCGTTAAACGTCCCATCACCCAAGGAGTATTGAAGTTGTAAGTCAAATCACCACCAATGATACGCTCTGTTTTCAAATCTCTCACAAAATCGTTCTTAATACGCGGAGCGATGAAAGAGTTGTAAGCCAGCGGTGCACGTTCTTCATATCCGGCATTCAACGTAAAGGAATGATTGCCATTGATAGCCCAATTCAGACCAGCTTTTTATACCGCCTTCCAGGAACTTCGCCGTACCGCTACTACCTAGTGATTTCAATGGCGCACGTCCGTTTCTCATCAAGCCATCACGGAACATTTGTGTAGATCCGATTTTACCGGAAGCAAAATAATTTAATGATCCACCATTATTACCCTGGTAACGTACCCATGCGCTCTGCTTATTCACATAGATGTTATAGTCATAACCAAATTTATCACCTTCACCAATACGACGGTTAGGGATTATCGAAGGTCATTCTGCACCATGCTGGAACTAGCGCCATGGTCACGTACTGCGAACTTGTCGACATCCGTATAAAGCTGTCCACCCAGCAAGTCTTTCATTTTCTTATAATGCATACCTTTGGTTGTATTCACTGCAATTCCAGCAACATAGCTATTGCGCTCATTCCATTGATGATTGAATACAGAACTCAAGTTGAAAGCTAACTGGTCGTCGTGACGTTCTTCCACATAATAAAGCGTCTCTTTACCTAATGCATTCGCTTGTTTATTGGCAAAATAAAGAGCATCCCAATCCAACTGGCGATAAGCTTTATTATTCTTCCAATTATCAGTAACCTCATTAAACTGCTGCAGTTCATCGGCAGTAGGAACGGATTCCCACACGTCGAAGATAGAGCTAGGCAATTTTTTATAATAATCCGGACGCGGATCGGCTGCATTACCATTCCAGCCTAAAGCACTTTTACCATAATTGGAATATTTGAATCCGGCACTCGTCACCAGTTTCTTATTATCATCAATGGTGAAATTCCATGAAGCGATGGCTGATGGCTCGAACTGGCGTACAATACGCGCATTTCGTTTTTCTCCATTCTGATATCCCCAGTTCGGATTATAATAATGACTGTTTGCTAAATAATAGGCTTCTTCAGTTGCCGCCATTTGCTGCCCTCTCTCTGTAGGTGTTCCCCAAGTTGCCAAAGAAAGACTATGGCGATCATTGAATACTTTCTCTGCACCGAGGAAGTAAGAAAAAGAGTTGTACTTGATTCCTTCAATATTTCCCTCGTTACCCCAACGATATCCCAATGAACCGGTAAAGGCCCATCCATTATTCATCAGACCTGTAGAATAAGTATACATTCCACGCAAGATATAGTTGCGGTTACTACCTGATAAGGTTAGTTTTGAACCGGCCGCATATTGGCTGGCACGTAAATTGATATTGGAAGCTCCCCCTATGGCTCCGAAAGTAAAGTTGTTAATTTCAAAAGGACCGATCCCCTCCTTATTACGGGTAGCATCGTTCAATCCTCCTATTAATCCGTAACTGAAACGTCCTGTTTCTGCATCATTAAACTGTACCCCATTGATATACATGTCACTATACTGGGAATCATATCCCCTCACACGAAATCTCATTGGGCTAAACAGATAACCTACATTTGACAGATAAACATCATTGTTAGAAGTGACCAATGCAGATGTGCTCTGTGCTGCATCATCATCCTCATTCAATTGTGATTCTGTAAACATGAAAGAAGCATTGTCCTCACGGGCGTTTTGCTTTTGCCTTTTGCTGAGCAAAAAGTGCTGGCATTAAGCAAAATAGCACGATCGCTAACCCTAGTCGTTGTTTCATAATTTAATTTATATTAATGTTAATTGGTCTTTCGCTTTGCAATACAAATGAAATAAGCTGTTACGCAAAAATAACAAAGAATTTTATAAATAACAATGTTTTTCACAAAAAAAAGTAACTCGCAAGGGTGGGTTTTTTCGTTTTTTTTTTAGATATTTGTCATACAAATGACAAATTACCCACTTTTAAAATCAATTTCAAAGATGAAAAAAAGCTTAATGACTTTAGGTGTACTCGCTCTTTTCGTCCTCATGGCCTATGGACAGAAAAAGAAATTTGCCCTCTACAGTGTAGCGTTCTACAATATGGAGAATTTGTTTGATACCATTCACGATGAAGGTAAGAATGACTACGAGTATCTTCCCTAACGGTACTAATCAGTGGAATACGATGAAGTATAAGGCTAAGCTGAAAAAAACATGTCGGAAATCTTAAGCCTGTTAAGTACCGACAAGTTGCCAATGGGTCCCGCCATTATCGGCGTTTCTGAAATCGAAAATTACAGAGTATTGGAAGACATACTGAAGCAACCAGCTTTAGCGGACAGAGGGTACCGATATGTTCACTACGAAGGAGAAGATCAACGTGGTGTGGGACTGTGCTTTCTTCTATAATCCCAAATTGTTTGAACTGACAAATAGTAAACTCGTACCTTATGTATATATCAATGATACAGTGCATAAGACACGTGGTTTCCTGATTGCCAGCGGCAATATCGCAGGTGAGAAAATGCACTTTATCGTCAATCACTGGCCTTCGAGAGCAGCTACTTCTCCGGCGCGTGAACGCGCAGGAGAACAAGTTAGAGCTATCAAAGATTCACTGTTAAGGGAAGACTCCGCAGCCAAAATTGTTATCATGGGGGATATGAACGATGACCCGATGGATAAAAGTATGGCTGTAGCACTTGGAGCTAAACGGAAACCTGTTGATGCAGGTCCTACAGACTTGTACAATCCATGGTGGGATACTTTTGAAGAAAGGATATGGAACTCTGATGTACAAAGGTAAATGGAATTTGTTCGATCAAATTGTATTCACCGGAAATTTGTTGGGCACTGACCGCAGTACACTGAAATTCTATAAACATGAAATCTTCAGCCGTGATTTTATGTTCCAAAAAAGAGGGGAAATACAAAGGTTATCCTAAACGGACGCAAGCAGGTGGTGTATGGCTAAACGGATATAGCGATCACTTGCCTACTATTATTTATCTAATTAAAGAAGTGAAATGACAAAAGCATTATTTAAACTATTCATCCTGTTCATAACTTGTAGCACTGCAATCTCATGTAGTGAACAGGATTCGCCTGAACTTCCAGACAACTCAGGCAATACCAATCAAGGAATTGCCTCTATTGACCAAACACAAATCAATGCCAATGGAGGCGGATTTATCATTCGTGTAAAAGCTGATGGCACATGGCAGGCTTCAAGTAGTGAGACTTGGTGTACATTGAGTAGAACATCCGGCAATGGAAATGGCTCTATCAGTGGATATATGAAAGCAAATACCGGAGCTGAACGAAGTGTCATTATTACAATCACAGCCGGAAAAGAGGAGGCCAAATTCACACTCAAACAATTAGCAGGCAATGGTTCAAATCCTGTTCCAGATCCGAAAAACCTTCGGGATATGCAAGCATGCTTGAGATTCCAGCGTTAAAAGGTGGAAGTATGAACCAATTTATCACTCATACAACTAAACGGAATGGCAAAGATTACCCAACTTATAGTTTGGAATACAGTTACAAGTATAAACATTCTTATTGGATAGCTTATCGTTTCGACAATACAACAGGCGGAAATGTTGGACGTAATGAAGCATACAAACCCGATCCTGAATTACCATCACAATATGCGGCAAAGCACAACGACTATACAAATTCCGGATATACTAGAGGGCATTTATGCGCATCATCAGACAGACAGTACCCAAAGAGGCCAATCAACAAACATTCTATATGTCAAACATAAGCCCGCAATCTGGTAACGGATTCAATCAAAGTGGAAGTGCCTGGAATACGGGAGAAGACAAAGTACAAGCATGGGGATATAACATTTCAAGATCAACAGATACACTATATGTTGTAAAAGGAGGAACTATTGGAGAAGGCATGATAAAAGGATATATAAAAAATGAGATAGCTATTCCAAAATATTTCTTTATGGCAGTACTTTTCCGTAGCGGAGATAATTATAAAGCAATAGGATTTTATATGCCTCACGAAAATCTTAAAGATGATCCTGACAAAAAAGACCCAAAGAAATATCTCATGTCGATTGATGCTTTGGAACAAGAAACTGGCATAGATTTCTTCCATAATCTACCCGACAATATCGAAAATACAGTAGAAGCAACTTATAATGTAAATGATTGGCAGTGGTAAAAAACAAGACACGTTACTAGCAATCATTAGATAAAAGATTTCATGTGATTTTTAAATATAATAAAAAAGAGGGTGCACATTAATCTGGCATACCCTCTTTTTAATATTTAGTCCTGAATTTTTATTATCCAGGCATCTTTACAAATCAGGAATAGCTTATTCATCCTTCATCATCCAGCAACCACCTCCACACCGGCACAACCCGAATCGTCTTCTCTCCTTCTACGATCATTTCCTCTTCGTCTCTGGTAATAATACACAGATCATCCACTGCCACATTTTCTGCAAGTTTCAGTAAGGCATTCACTTCTCGTTTTCGAGTCTCCGGATCTTTTAAACTATATGATACTTGTATGGCCTTATGCCCTTCATCCAGATAAAAGTCTACTTCTATATTCCGATGATAGAAATATAAATCATCGCCATTCCGTTTTTTTAATGTAACTGCCACGAGATTTTCCAATAAAGAAGTTTCCGGATCCATTAAAAACAGACTAAGTATTCCATTATCCATAAAATAATATTTTTTATTGGACACTTTATCGGCTAACTTACTAGCGTAGTTTTCTAAAGAAAACATGATCCAGGTATCTTCCAGATAATTCAAATAGTCTATAATAGTATCAGTGGTAATCTTCTTGCCTGTGGAAGATACTAAATTAGCCAGACGAGTGAAAGAAGAAGGCTGCTTCACGCTTTCAGCCAGTTTTCGAATGAGTACCTTTAACGCCATATCATTTCGAATAGAATAACGAGCCACTAAATCACCGAAGAATATCTTATTAAAAAGACTACTCAGCCATTGTCGTTTCTCTTGTCCCTCGGCCACTAACAGTTCAGGCAAACCACCAAAACGAAAGTAAGTATCGAAATGTCGGACTACCTCCGAACGGTTCTTATAAATCCAAAGCTTATCTAATTGAACACCGTTAGATGACAAATACTCACGAAACGAGAAAGGATAGACGTATTGAATCATAAAACGTCCCCCCTAAAGTAGTAGCTATATCCTTACTCAACATCTTAGCATTGCTCCCTGTTACATAAACCCTGTACTTCTGATCGGCAAGCCGTCGGACAAATTGTTCCCAATGCGGTACAATCTGTATTTCATCTAAAAAAAAAATATAGGACGATGAGAATACATCTCTTCATAACATCTCTTTATCATATCAAGATGTTCTGTATCCATACCAGCTATTCGCTCATCCTCAAAATTAAAAGAAAAGAATCTCTTCCGGTGAAATACCTGTCTCTATTAAATGATGTATCTGCTGATACATCAAATAAGACTTCCCAACCCGACGTAAACCTACAAAGACATAATTGAAGTTATCAGATAGAGTCACCGCACGTTTCACGAATGACACGCTCTTTACAAACTGCTGATATTCAGCTATCAATCCTTTTATCAGTTCCTTATCCATTTTACATTATCGATTATATTCGACAAATATAGATTATTTTTATCGAATATAGTCGATAAAAACACCTCTATTTCATCGATTATATTCGACAAAATAGTAAATTACTAGAATTTGAGCCTATGAAAAAGAACCTATTACTCTATTTCTTAAATATAAAAAGAACAGCAACAAAACGAGATTACAAGCAATTACCACACCGAATCCTCCCAAAAATCCAAGGACGAAGTTTACTTCCCTTCCCTGCAAAGAATAGAGCATAGAACATATTTACCATTATATTGCTAATGATAGCCTGCATACTACAAGCAGTAATTATCAATGCAGCCACACTACCTGTATTTTTGCAACAAGTTTAAGATGAAAGGAGTTATATCACTAAAACCGGAAACAAAAGACAAGAGATTTAATCCGCCTGTGCCCGCATACACTAACGTATAGTGAGTTAAGAAAGTGAATATCACAAAGAGTACGGCAAAAATCAAAGCAACTTTAAATTCCAACGGGTTGCTACTATCATCCTCTTCTGTTTCAGCAGACTGGTCTTCCGGTCGTTTTTGCCGGGAATGGATAAACCAGGCAACAATAGCCGCGACTACAGCCATAGTCAACAGATATGGATAAATAGACAGGAAGATTTCTCTACTGAAAATAAGTATCAGTATCATAAATCGCAGAAACATCATGCTAACAGCCAGCAACATGGCAGCAACATAATCAGTCGCTTCCTGCTCTGATGCTTTTCGGCTTTTACGGGCAAGTACCGAGATCGTAGCCGTACTGCTGTATAATCCACCAATAATACCAGAAACTAACGTGCCGGATTCATGGAATACATACCTTTTTAATAGATAAGAGAGATAGGAAATGCCGGATACTACTACCGTTGCCAACCAAATAGAATAAGGAGTAAGATTAATATCCGGAATCAGATTCTTATGCGGAAGCATCGGTAATATGATACCGCTGATAGCCAAGAACTTGGCTAACGTAATCATTTCATCATTCTTCATCCGTTGCGCAAACTCCGTAAAAGTATGTTTGAGTTCAGTCAGCAGGAGCACAGTCACAACTACCATGACATAAAAACCAGGAAGGTTGGGTAGCTACGATAGGAGCCATACAATAAGTAATCAGGGCAATAATGATGGTAGTTACACCAAAAAACATGAAATTGTGATTGCTTTACATAATAGTTTAATCCCAACAGCAATCCCAATACCGCTCCACCTCCCATAAACAGACGCATATCAGTAGGGTCTAAGATATAAAGCAAGTAACCCAGTATACCAATAAAGGTAAAAGTGCGGTCGGTTCCGAAAAGAGTAGTTTCCCCTCACGCTTCAGACTGATTCGACGTTGCGAAAGTCCGATTAATAAAGAAAACAAGGTTACTAAAACAAAAGTAACCAATTCACGCGGCACATAACTGTACAACTGTTCCATATCCATATACTGCTCTCTTTTTTTTTATATAAGAACAAATATACGGTTTATTTGTTAACGCTCACCACGTTTTATACGGTTTTTTCATTAGCTGTGAGTTATAGTAGCGTATGTCGCCCGTTACCTCCTCACCGATAAAGTCGGGCTTTACAAAAGCCTCATCTTCCGATTCCAACTCTACTTCTGCCACAATAAGTCCTTCATTCTCACCATAAAACTCGTCGACTTCAAATACATGTTTGCCACTACGTACCAAATAACGGATCTTGTCAATAATCCCCGGTTCGCAAAGCCTCATCAATTCTTCTGCTTCTGATAAGGCCAGCTCCTTTTCCCATTCATAACGGCTAGTACCGGAAGCATTAGAAGCTCCCTTTATTGTCAGATAACCTTTATCATCCCGAATACGAACCCGGACAGTACGCCCGCGAGCACTACTGATATACCCCTGCACAATGTGACTTTGCGCAAAAGCCGAAGACTTGAATTCACCGATAACTAAAAATTTACGTTCTATTTCCTGTGCCATGGCACAAAGATAAATTAAAAATTGAAAATTGAAATTAAAAAATGATAGTTTGACATCTCACATCATGTATCAGAAAACTACAATTCTTAATTCTCAATTTTCAAGTCTCAATTTATTTCAGAATCTCGTCATAAACTCAATCACGATTTTGTCCCGTTCCGATTCTTTTGGAATGCCGGAGTTCTTATAGAAATATTTCTCGAAGTTCAATCGGAGGTCGGCAATGAAAGCTTTGGAAAGACTTAGCGTGATTCCACCCGTCACACGATGTCGGGCATAATCATTTATAATCAGAGCTTTTGTCGTTTCATCCATCTTGCCATCACTATGATCGGTCATCATATCATAGCGAGCCAGGAAAGAGATTTTATTGAACACTTTCTTTTAATGGTAAATCGTAATTAATAAAACTATTCACCGCATGAACATCTTTAAATGCTTCGTGACCGTACATTTTATATAAATATTCCGCCTCAATATGAAAACGGTCATTCTGATAATAGATACCGGCATCGTACATATTAATCCGCACATTTTCCGGTTTTTATCATTTGGGTGCTAAGTGTCAGATTCCAGTTCTTATTGGGCAATAACTGTGCTTTTATGGAGTAATTCAGCGTTTTATGCCATTCTTTCTGATTTGTCAGACCGGAGCCGTTAAACAATCCCCCTTCAAGAATAAATGGGATACCTTTTTTATTCGTATAACCAGCCGTCAAACCGACGTCACGCACATTTCCTACTTGCTTGGCAATGAATGAACGGTTGGCAAAAATACTGCTGATGTGGTGAGCGGTGAGCGTCTATTGTGAAAGGAACGCGCATCTGACCGATCGTAAAATTCAGGTCTTTCACCGGAAAAACACGTGCATACGCATCAAGCATCTTGATAGAGCCTTCATCGGAAAGGTCGATTTCCGCTTTATAAGCAACTATCGGATGCACATTTCCCGAAACACTGAAGCGTGCATTACGTACTTCAAAACGGCTTTCACTTGTTTCTGTCTGGTATTCGTACTTTCCCCGGATTGTTCCGTGAATCTCCGGCAGATAATCCTTAAACTCCATGGTCTGTTTATCCAGCATCTTACCATCCCCTGCATCTTCTTTTGCCTGTCCAAAAGGCCATTGTCGCCAGCAAAAGCATAACGACGGTTGTTCTGATTCTACTCATTTCAGTTGTCTGCTACTAAATTCACGGTAAAAGTACAACTGTGAGGATACACGGAGATGACAAATTAACTACGGGAAAATGACAGAAAAGTTACATTTATATTACAGAGAACACAAATGCATTACAAAACAAAGAGTTCGCCACAAATTACGCAGATTAACACACAGATCGGATTTGATATTTATCCTATCAATAACCAAACAATCTGGGTTAACCGTATAATTTGTGGCGAACTTATCAGCCGAAAAAGGAAAATGCGATCAGCATAATCAATGCCAAAATAATTAATGAGACGAACACTATTTTGACAACCTTCTGGGCTTGTTCTTCTTCTTTCTTACTAATTGCTACTTTTTTCTTTTCACCTTAACCCCATAATAGTTAGCTTTAAAGTTCAACGCTAACAAAGTAAGTACAAATCTATTAACTTTCCAAAAATAATTCTTGCTAATTTTATTTTTTATGATTCTTGTGAAGAAAACTCCATCAGATAAGCTTTGATAAAGCCATCTATTTTGCCATCCATCACGCCGTTCACATCCGAGGTTTGATAGTTGGTACGGTGGTCTTTCACACGACGGTCATCAAATACGTAGCTTCGGATTTGAGAACCCCATTCGATTTTCTTCTTACCGGCTTCCACCTTCGCCTGTTCTGCCATACGGATGCTGCAATTCCTTATCATATAAGATAGAACGTAACTGACGCATTGCATTCTCACGATTCTTAGGTTGGTCACGGGTTTCGGTGTTCTCGATCAGGATTTCCTCTTCCTCACCGGTATAAGGATCTTTATACTGATAGCGCAAGCGCACACCCGATTCTACCTTATTTACATTCTGTCCACCGGCACCACCGCTTCCGGAATGTATCCCAAGAGATGTTGGCAGGCAAAATATTAACTTCAATACTGTCATCTACCAACGGAGTAACAAACACAGAAGCAAAGAGGTCATACGTTTACCCTTGCGCATTGTAGGGAGAAACACGAACCAAACGGTGCACACCGTTCTCTCCTTTCAAATAACCATATGCAAAGTCACCTTCGATATTGATAGTACAGGTCTTGATTCCGGCTTCGTCACCTTCCTGAAGGTTGGCAATGGTAGCTTTATAACCGTTGGTCTCGGCATAACGCAGATACATACGCATCAGCATAGAAGCCCAGTCCTGACTTTCCGTACCACCGGCACCTGAATTGATTTTCAACACAAATCCATCTGGTCGGCTTCGTCACGAAGCATATTTTTTGAGTTCGAGTGCCTCTACCGCTTCACTAGCTTTGGCGTAAGCAGCGTCCACATCTTCCTCGGTCACCAGTTCTTCTTTATAGAAATCAAATGCCAGTTCAAGTTCATCTGCCAATGTCTTGAGTTCGTTGTAGCCTTCAATCCACTTTTGCAGGTCTTTCACCAATTTCATTTGAGCTTCGGCCTTCTTCTGGTCATCCCAGAATCCCGGAGCTTGTGTTCTTAATTGCTCTTCTTCGACTTGAATTTTCTTCCCGTCGATGTCAAAGATACCTCCTCAGCGCATCAGTGCGCTCTTTCACGTCTTTAAGTTGTTCAATAGTAATCATTTGATTTACAATTTTATTATTTACAAATTTCAGATATCGGGGACAAAGATAAGCAAAATTCTGCTACCTTTGTTTTTGTTATTAAAATGTTGTCATATTATGAACAAACTATTGAAACTTTCTTGCTTGTCACTCTTCCTGGCATTAGTGATTTGCAGCTGTAGCTCACAAAAGAAGTATAGCTACGAAACAGTGCCCAATGACCCGCTAAAAGCCCGCATTTACACACTGGACAACGGACTAAAGGTTTACCTCACCGTAAACAAGGAAACTCCGCGCATACAAACATTTATCGCAGTAAGAGTGGGCGGGAAGAATGACCCGGCAGAAACGACGGGACTTGCCCATTATTTCGAACATCTGATGTTTAAAGGCACCGACAAGTTTGGCACACAAGACTACGCGACCGAAAAGCCTCTACTGGATGCAATCGAACAACAGTTCGAGATTTATCGTAAGACTACGGATGAAGCGGAACGTAAGGCGATCTACCACACCATCGACAGCCTTTCTTACGAAGCTTCCAAGTATGCTATCCCTAATGAATATGACAAATTAATGGCAGCCATCGGATCTACCGGCAGCAATGCTTATACCTGGATATGACCAGACGGTCTATCAGGAAGACATTCCTTCCAACCAGATAGAAAAACTGGGCGAAGATTCAGGCAGATCGTTTTGAAAACAATGTAATTCGTGGTTTCCATACTGAATTGGAAGCTGTATATGAAGAGAAAAAATATGTCACTCACCCGTGACAACAGCAAAGTACAGGAAGCTATTTTTTCTTCTCTTTTCCCAAGCATCCTTATGGAACGCAGACTGTGTTAGGTACACAGGAGAACCTGAAGAATCCTTCTATCACGAATATCAAGAACTACTATAAACAATGGTATGTGCCCAACAATATGGCAATCTGTATGTCTGGCGATCTAGACCCGGATGCAACAATTGCATTAATCGATAAATATTTTGGTGGATTGAAACCCAATCCGGAACTCCCGAAACTGGACCTGCCGAAAGAGGCGCCAATCACGCAACCTGTTGTAAAGAGGTGTTAGGGTCCGGATGCCGAAAGCGTTGCATTGGCTTGAGATTCCCCCGGTGTATCCGACAAGGATTTTGAAATCCTGCAAGTCGTTTCGCAAGTATTATACAATGGAAAGTCAGGACTTATCGACCTTGACCTGAACCAGCAACAGAAGGTCTTGAATAGTTACGGTTACCCGATGGGACTGGCAGATTACTCTGCATTGCTGCTAGGAGGACTTCCTAAACAAGGACAAACACTGGAAGAGGTAAAAGACTTGCTACTCAGCGAAATCAAGAAGCTCCGTGCCGGAGAGTTCGACGAGAAAATGCTGGAAGCGAACATCAACAATTTCAAGCTCGGTGAACTGCAAAACATGGAAAGCAACGAAGGACGTGCCGATATGTTTGTCAACTCATTTATCAACGGCACAGACTGGAAAAATGAAGTTACTGCCATCGACCGCATGGCCAAACTGACCAAAAGAAGACATCGTAGCGTTCGCCAACAAATACCTGAAAGAAGATAATTATGCCGTTATCTACAAAAAGCAAGGAAAAGACCCGAACGAAAAGAAGATGACGAAACCGGAGATTACTCCTATCATAACCAATCGTGATGTAACCAGCCCGTTCCTTGTGGAGGTACAGGAAAGCGCAGTCAAACCGATTGAACCAGTGTTTCTCGATTATCAAAAGGATATGAGCCAATTAAAGGCAAAATCGGATATTCCGGTTCTTTACAAACAGAATGTAGCCAATGACCTGTTCCAATTGATTTATGTCTTTGATATGGGGAAACAACCATGACAAAGCTTTGGGAACAGCATTCGATTATCTCGAATATCTCGGTACTTCGGACATGACACCGGAAGAACTGAAAAGTGAATTCTATCGCCTGGCTTGTACTTTCTATGTTTCTCCGGGTAACGAACGCACGTATGTCGTACTTTCCGGACTGAATGAGAATATGCCTGCTGCCGTACAATTATTCGAAAAGCTACTGGCAGATGCGCAGGTTAATAAGGAAGCCTATACTAATATGACCAGCGATATACTGAAAGCCCGTTCGGACGCCAAACTGAATCAGGGACAGAACTTCTCCCCGTTTGATGAGCTTTGCCATGTACGGTCCCAAATCCCCTGCCACCAATCTACTGACGGAGGCGGAACTGACAAATATGAATCCACAGGAACTGGTAGACCGGATTCACAATCAGAACAGCTACAAGCACCGTATTTTATACTACGGCCCAAGCAGCAGCAAAGATTTACTGGCTACCATCAACCAATATCATCAGGTTCCGGCAGCCCTGAAGGATATTCCTGCCGGAAACGAGTATTCTTATCTCGAAACTCCCGTCACTAAAGTTCTAGTAGCTCCTTATGACGCCAAGAACAAATATACATGGCACAGATATCCAATCTCGATAAGAAGTATGATCCTGCCATTGAACCTATCCGCGCATTATATGATGAATACTTCGGAGGGGGCATGAACTCTATCGTCTTCCAGGAAATGCGTGAAACACGTGGATTGGCTTATTCCGCCTGGGCTAGCATAATGCCGCCGAGCTACTTGAAGTATCCCTATGTACTACGTACACAGATTGCCACGCAAAACGACAAAATGATTGATGCCGTCACTACATTTAATGACATCATCAATAATATGCCGGAATCGAAGCTGCTTTCAAACTGGCTAAAGACGGATTAACCAACCGTCTGCGCACCGAACGTATCATCAAAGGTGACATTATCTGGAGTTATATCAATGCACAAGACCTAGGCCAAAACGTAGACCCGCGTATCAAGCTCTACAATGATATACAGAACATGACGCTGAAAGACATTGCCGATTTCCAAAAGCAATGGGTAAAAGGACGTACGTATGTTTATTGCATCCTGGGAGATAAGAAAGATTTGGAGCTGGATAAATTGAAAGCTGTAGGTCCTATTGAAGAATTGACCCAAGAACAGATTTTCGGATACTAAAAAGAAACGAGCCGGCCATAAATAATTAGCAGGTGTCAAAAGCCCCCCTAAACACAAAAGTTTACCCCTGTTACAAATTGAACTGTAACAGGGGTAATACTTTTAAAGAGAGCTCCAATACACTCTTTATTGTTTCCGATTTATCATTTACGGTTTATCGTTTCATTTTTAACGATAAACCGCTTATCGCCTATTTCTCACTTTCTTCGTACATCTTCTCTATCTGCTCACTATAATTCTTGGCAACCACCGCCCGTTTCAGTTTCAGTGTATTAGTCAATTCTCCACGTTCCATGCTGAATGGCTCAGGCAGTAAAGTGAAACGTTTGATTTGTTCATAGTGCGCAAATTGTTGCTGAAGTGTATCGATCCGCGCACGGAACAATCCTACAATCTTCGGATGCTGCAACAGTTCCGTCATATCCTTATATTCAATACCCTTTTCTTTGGCATACTCTTTCACAAATCCATATACAGGAACAATCAGAGCCGAGACAAACTTACGCTGATCGGCAATAATAGCAATCTGATCGATATAACGGTCAATCACCAGTTTTGTTTCCAACGCTTGCGGAGCGATATATTTGCCGTTCGATGTTTTGAACAGGTCTTTGATACGTTCCGTCAGGAAAAGCTGTCCATTCTTAAAGTAACCTGCATCCCCCGTGTGGAACCAGCCGTCGGGGTCAATAGCGGCAGCAGTGGCTTCCGCTTTCTTGTAATATCCTTTCGTGATCGTCTTACCACGAAGCAGTATTTCATTGTCTTCGCCTATCTTCACTTCAACTCCCGGCAGTACGACACCCACCGAACCGATATCATAGCCCACCGGCAGCGTACAGGATACAGTAGCCGTAGATTCCGTCAGCCGTATCCTACCACCATATTGATGCCTACCGAATGAACAATTCATTAATCTCATCGGGAACAGCAGCACCGGCAGTCGGGAAAAAGTTACCATTCTCAATACCGATTGTTTTTTTCAGTAAAGAATAGATTGTCTTCTCGTAGAATTTATATTTCAGTTGATTCATCACCGGAGGAGTCTTTCCCAGACGCAGATAATCCAGATTATGGATTCTACCCACTTTGATAGCATCTAGCATCAACGCCTTCTTTAAGCCGGTTGTCTCATTGATCTTCTCCTGTACGCCTGCATATACCTTCTCCCAGAAACGGGGAACACTGCACATCAGTGTCGGACGAATTTCCTTAATCGTTGTTTGTATATCTGCCGGACGGAGATTGATACAAATCTGCACTCCTTTATGAATACAGAGATAACACCACGCTTTCTCAAATACGTGTGTTAATGGAAGGAAGTTCATAGATACATCCTTATCCGACATTGTCGTCAGGCGGTCGTCATGTGTATGGAACTGTTCCAGATAGCAGGAATGATGCAGCATGACTCCTTCGGTTCGCCCGTTGTTCCGGACGTATAAAGGATATTCGCCAAGTCATCGTAAGAAGCGCGTTCCGTACGTGCTTCCACCGTATCATTATGCGGGAGTCCCTCTCCCATTGCCATAAATTCATCAAAGTAGATAGAAGATACATCACGAGGGTCTTTCACCACCGAACGGTCAAAGATAATCAGTTGTTGCAGGGAAGAACAGAAACCAAAGATGCTGAAAGCGGCATCATACTGGTATTGCTCACCGACAAAAAAAGAAAACGAATCTGCGCATCATTAATGATGTATTGCGCTTGCGCAGGCGAACTGGTCGCATAAAACGGAATGGTAACAGCGCGATTGGCAAATGCACCAAAGTCTACATAGAACCATTCGGGCTTATTCTGTGAAAATATACCGATATTCTCTTGTTCTTCCACTCCCAACGCCACGAAAGCATTAGCTGCTTGTCGTACAGTTCCCGAGAACTGATTCCACGAAATAGGAATCCATTGAGCTGTCTCATAGTCGCGGTATTTTAAGGCTACCTTGTCGCCATATTTTTCGGCCTGACGATGGACCAGGACAGATAAATGATGATAAGTCATACTCTTTGTATTAGTAAATATGGTACAAAGGTATTAGTTTTATTTGAAACTATTGCTCAAAACGACTATCTTTGTGCAAATATTAAGGTATAGATAAAAGATTTGCACTATGAAATATGATATTTCCTATATGACAACAGAGGCTGTAAGCCTGCTTAAATCACTGATTAGCATTCCTTCCATCAGCCGGGAAGAAACCCAAGCTGCGGATTTCCTGCAAAACTATATTGAAATGGCAGGTATGCAGACCGGGCGTAAGGGAAATAATGTGTGGTGCCTCAGTCCTATGTTCGATTTGAAAAAGCCTACTATCCTACTTAACTCTCACATTGACACAGTGAAACCGGTCAACGGTTGGAGAAAGGATCCGTTCACTCCCCGTGAAGAAAATGGCAAGTTGTACGGGCTGGGCAAGTAACGATGCCGGCGCCAGCGTTGTTTCGTTATTACAGGTGTTCCTGCAACTATGTCGCACTTCGCAGAAGTATAACCTGATTTATCTGGCCTCGTGCGAAGAAGAAGTTTCTGGTAAGGACGGAATTGAGAGTGTATTGCCGGGACTTCCTCCAGTCTCATTTTCGCCATAGTGGGCGAACCGACAGAGATGCAACCCGCCATTGCCGAAAAGAGGATTAATGGTATTGGATGTTACTGCCACAGGTAAGGCCGGACACGCGGCACGCAATGAAGGAGACAATGCTATTTACAAAGTATTAGGATGACATCGCCTGGTTCCATGACTATCGTTTTGAAAAGGAATCTCCGCTACTAGGCCCGGTGAAGATGAGCGTCACGGTGATTAATGCAGGTACTCAACACAATGTCATTCCCGACAAATGTTCTTTCGTTGTCGACATCCGGAGCAACGAACTTTACTCAAACGAAGAACTGTTTGCGGAAATCAAAAAACATTTTCCTGTGACGCCAAAGCGCGTTCATACCGCCTCAACTCTTTCACAAATTGATGAAAAACATCCGTTTGTTCAGAAAACAGTAAAGCTTGGCCGTGTTCCTTTCGGTTCTCCAACTCTGTCCGATCAGGCATTAATGTCCTTCCCTTCGGTAAAGATCGGTCCGGGACGCTCTTCACGTTCGCATACAGCAGAGGGAATATATCATGCTGAAAGAGATCGAAGAAGCTGTCGGAATTTATCTGGAGTTATTGGATGGGCTTCTGATTTAGTTACATCAATGTATATACAAATTACTTTCTATAAAAATATCCTATCGGGCATATTCAATCTCGCACATAAAGAAGAAAAAAAGCGAACGTTTCTTACACAAACGTGTTCCATGTTATTAATAAACTTTTGAGGGGTTTATTAATAACGGTATCTAAGTTTATTATAAACTCTCAAATCCAAGACAAAGGTTATTCCTGTGATTTTTAACAACAAAAAAGGCTGCAAACCCTACAAAGATTCGCAGCCTTTAGTTTATACCAAGGTTCTTACAGCCTTAACTACTGTAAGGAGTTTCCATTCCACTGTTGCAATATTGCACTATTTTCTTTTCCATTCTTCTTTAGTTCCGTTCTTTACTCATCACTATTCTCCTACAAATATACAAAATAAAAAGAGCTTTTCCAAAAAGTATCCGGCCCAATAAAAGAACAGCGGACAATTATTATGCCGATTGTGTTTACCGTAAAAAGCAGGATATATTTAGTCCATTATCAGTCATTGCGATTTCAATACTAGTTATCTTGAACTAGAAATAGACTTTTTTATTTTTCTTCCCGGAAGAAACTTGATAATCCTTCACCCTTATATTAAAATATGATTTAGCCTTTCCATCATCATTAGAAGGCAATAGTTCCTTATCCTTTGCATGTGGCAATTCAAGAATATCTATTTCTTTCACACTTTTCTTCAATTTTGGGAATAAAAGACTGATATAAATGTATTTATGATTAAATCCTTCAACAGTTAACAGCCTATCCATAGATGCTCCGCCATCATATCCTCTCACATTATATTCATCGCCACTTTCTTTATCTATAATCTTGAATCCCGGACTATAATACAGCCATTGTGAATCCCAATAAACAGGTTGCACGAATGTCACTTTTGTATCCTTTTTTCTTCTTTCAATCGAATATAATGAAGGAGTTGTAGACATTCCGTTCTCATAAACTTTTCCGGGAACTACAGCGATACTGTCTTTCGAAGCAAATGCTTGTGCACACAACTCTCTATCACGTTTCTTTTTTGCTCATATTCTTTCATTGCTTGTTCGTGCTCAACCATTTGTTTATCCATTCCCGGTCTCACCTCTCTAAACATCTCTGTTTGGAGTTCCTGTACCAACAATGGCATTGCTTCACGCATCACAGCCAATGAACTTTCTTTATATTTCCTGCCGACAGGAGATTCATAAAACGCGGCAATTGCTTTCAAATCTTCCAATGTCAAATGTTTCTTATAAGCAGGCATACACAGTTCAATCACCCTATTTTCTATTTTTTCTTTCCAGTCTTTAGCAAAATCGTTCCAGTAGGCATCATCTTTTCCCGGTGCATTAAGTTTCATCACAGAAAGCATTTTCGGATAAAGATCGTCCGTAGCAGCCGAAGCACCGGAAAGCTTCATCATCTTCTTTAATGTTTCTTCATATTCATCTGTCGCATTCGTGGTTTTGTGCAAAGACTGGAAAAGTTAGAGTAAGCAGTGTAATTACACACACAATTACTCGGGAAGGAAATAAGTTTTTCATAAGCATCAAATTTTCTTTATTAAACAAATGTTCAAAAACATATTATCATATTTTCTATTCTTAGTCCAGTCGTATCATGAGTTTCTTTAGAATCATACCACCAGAATAATTAAATACGCTTCATATTTCATTAGTATGCAATTTTAATTATCAACAATATCTGCCAAACGATCCTAAAAAGAATATTTCTTATAAAGATATGCAATATTTAATTATTACGCAAGGAACTGTTATATAGTTTCCATTAATTTCTCCTGTTATTACAACATATAGATAAACCTCTGCTGTCCGTTATCATCTACATAGAATGGAAGTTCCTCTTTGCCTTTCGTTAGATTCCTGAGCCATAAAAGCGAACCGAACGGAACGCCGACCGTAATATAATTACACTTAGCCTGTTGACTCAGGATTTTTTTCCATTCACCATTGTCCCAATATAACAATTCATATTGATTACCTACAACAATGCCATTGTCAGCATTCAGTGGCATCATTCTTACTTTTGTAACAAACTGAGGTTCCCTCAACATAAAATGTATAGTTGGATAAGGCTCTGGAGATGTTTGTGGATTACCATCATATTCAGCCTTCCACTTAATTTGTTCCAAAGGTTCATCCATTAGTCGAACTTCAAACTTGTTTCCAACCAAAGTATCCGCAGGCGAAAATATAGGTAAAGAAGAGGCAGGAATGGTATTTTTATATCCATATCGAATATCGGTTATAAATTCCAGCTCCGACAAAGCAGCATGGGGATATTCATTTGTAGTCTTTATCTGATAATATTGATAGGGACCTTTGTTCATGCCAAAGCTTGATGTCCTGAAAATAAGGGTGCAGCGTATCAGTTATTACCCCAACAGTATCACAAGGGTTAAACCCCGGTTTATTGCTCGCCAAAACGACTGTCCCAATCAATATTATCGCTTTATTCACCAACCCTTGCTTCATGGGAAATTTACGAAGTAATGTCACATCATTAATTTTTCTTCCTGTATGAGGCTTCTCTATTTTCCCTTCCTTGTTTAAATAGAAAGGTTCTCCAAAAAGAAAATGATTTGCCAAATGGTGAATAATAAACAGGGAAATAAAACCTGTCAGGAATTACGGATGAGAAAGTGACATTGTGCTCCATACGGTTTATTTTCCCCCAAGTTACGGGAATGATACCGGATGACACCCCGCTATTAAAAGCGGCAAAGATATGCAAGATTGTTATTTCCAGTTTCCTGATAAGAAAGAGTCAAAGGAACGGTCTTCAATAAATGTGAAGTTACATCCTTCAGAAATGGAGAATCAAAGAGTTCAGGAATATACTCACCATTCTTTTCCAAAAAGAAAGGCGTGTCTTTTTGTTCTGAAAACATAAAACGATAAATATTCAGTATGTCTTTCGTTTCAAAAGAACTATTGTCACTAGTCGGTATTGATGATTCCGGATTAAACGCTAGCCAATTCCCATTTTTATCTAATACAACTCCATGATAATGCCTTCCCTGAAACTGTCTATAACATGCATTAAATTCAACAGCAGTAGGTATGCCACAAGCCCTCAATATAGACACACCATAACTTGCAATCGGGATACAGTCATGAAAACCATTAAAGAAAAAGTTCCTGATAACCGACTTCTTCTCCCATAAGGATACAACGGAAAAAACTTGCGTAACTGATATATTACAAAGTTGTATCGCCGAATCGCTTCTTGTACAGAATCCTTATTAATATCTGTCAGATATTTACCCATAAATGCAGAATGGACATCCGAGAAGTCAATTAGGGAATAACCGGGTACACCTCGATAAGGAAGGATATACTCGTAAAAGTCTTAAACGGATAACCGCCGTATGCCGTCTATTTGTTTCCTCCACTCAAAAACATGATCTATATGATTAATTAATTGCTTGGCTGTGATCCAATTAAAATCATAATCTTCTTTCCAAAACGTTTTTGACAGATTGCTCTGATACTCTGACATCATTCTGTTTTCTTAATCCAGTGCGAACACTATCTATCAATTTTTGTATATTTCCATTATGAAAACTATCAGTAGCCACATACACTGAATGATAGAAAAGAGAGTCCGCAGAACTATTGTCAATGAGTCCAATAATGGATGTTGTCGGGGGATTCCTGAGAGAATAAAACGAATGATGATACCGCATATTCGCAATCAAGAACTTTGCAGCTTTCAATTTCTGAGGTTCATGCTTATAATGATCCAAAACAGCTTCCAGTTCCGTCCTATTTGACCCGGAAATTGAAAGGACAGTTTCAACACGCTTGTCCATCTCACTTGTACAGCCTAATAGCAGAAACAGAAAAAACAATAATAAGGCTATTCTTTCTCATATTCAATTTTATTTATATAGGGGGGGATATCAATTATTATTCTCTTCAATCAATAATTGCGCTTGTTCACTCTTCATTTCCCTCTTCATCATCCTGATAGCAGAAGTTTTAATTTTCATGGGCTTATCTATAACTGACTCGGCAACTCTCAGCATACATTTCCGATTACCCATATTTTTATATAAATGAAATAACTTATAAAGAGGCGGGAACCGGGAAGGACACATCATAGACGCATTATCATAATACCTCTCCGCCAACTCATACTTATCCAATTCCTGATAGTTCTCACCAATCATAAGTTCCAAGTCATAGTCCGCCCAATACTTACGACATTGCAGTGCTACTGTCAAACTCTCCTCATATTGTTTATTTTCCAAAAAGTATGGCTGCATAGTTATAAAGAAAATAAGGATTATTTTCAAACTTCTTCTCTAACTCTGCATAAGCTTTCGGAAGAGTTTTGCCGGATGCCCCACAAAGTGCAAGCCTAGATGTATTTCCCCATTCCTTTTCTGCCATTACACGTTTCACTAAATTATAGATCCCCCAAAATGAACAAAGAAGAATAAAGATACATACAGTATTCTTTATTATTGGACAGGTAAAAACCTTTGCTATATATTCCTTTGTAAGAATTATGATGCACAAAAACGTAACAATCCATGTAAAAGGATAAGTAAACGTATAGGATAAAAATGAAAATACCCCTATTGATGTAAGGGAATAAAAAAAAGCTATTCGTTTCTCCGCACAAGGATGTTTTTTTATAACAGTATATTAACAAAGTTATCAGCGCAAGTATCATCAACAAACCGACAAATCCAAAATTCAAGAGAACTCCCAAATATTCATTAAAAAGGATGTTTCACATTATCAGCTAACATGGAATAACGATTCAGTCCATATTGTCGGAAATAATCGAGCTTGATAATCCATATAGCGAGCCTCAAAACTACCTATCCCATGTCCCAACCACGGTGCATCTTTTACCATACTTACACTGCATCGCCAAATAAGTAACCTACCATCAGCGGAATCTTTTTTCATCCAGTAACATCCTGACAACAATAAAGCGAAACATAATAGAGAAAGATACTTTACCCACCTCTTATGAAAGAACTTCATATTCAGAAGAATGAAACAAATGAAAGCAATACTCATAATGCCAGCTCTTGATTGCGATAAAATCACAGCTATTACAATTACAAATCCTATCAATCCTCCTACATACCGGATATATTTATTACTATCTGACAATAAGAATCCTACAAAAGGAAAACCAGCACAGAGACATGCCGCAAAGCCTGCAGGATTGTCAAAACTCCCCGTAACCCACAAAGTAGTAGATATCTGAAAGAAACCGAAAAACTGAACTACCCCGAACATTGCCTGCAAAAAGCAAGAAATAACAATGATAAAACCATATACAGATATCCTCGTATCTTTCTGTTCATTCTGCCTGTAAAATAATATGTTTACAGCTTCATATGCTAATACTATAAATAGCATGAACACAGCAAAGCACCATTTAGGAACAATGTACGAGTCCGTAAATTGTCGTGAACAGGCAAAAAGACTACCTAAGCACAATGCAGCAAACAAATAATGAGATGTTCTTATCATTTTACCTATTCCCAACAATCATTTTTTTAAAGTTCCACTCAATCTTTCCAATGACCGCAACAATTGCCGTGTATCCCCGCCAACAGTTGCCCCTTGAATAACTCTGTTTTTATCAATAATAACATTTGATGGATACACATAAATATGTAATGTATCATCAAATTCGTCTCTGTAATCGGGAACAACAGTTATGTTTTCCCCACTTCAGGTGTAATCTACCCATTAATCTCTTCACTTCTCCATTAGAATCAGGCGTTAGCGCTATAAACCGAATATTCGGATAATCCTCGGCTAGTATATTTAAAGCTGTAAGTTCCCGTATACAAGGACGACAATGCCTATTCCAAAAACATATAACTGTAATATCGGATTCATCCATTTTAACAGATTTTCTACTCATATCAGTTAATTTGATCTGAGGAAGCATCTTACCAATTAAAGTCTCAAGTTTAGGATGCTTATAAGTTAAGTGAATTTCCGTTATTTCATCCGTTCCCTTGATAGAAATGATGTATTTACCCGTTTCTAAAAAGAGTCGGAATGCGCCTGTTCTGTTATAGGTCTTTGCTCTGCATCAAAATATATAATCGTGTCGCCTTCTACGGCAATCTTATTACTATTAATACGAGTTACCTTTTGAGCATGACAAACACCTACAAAAAGGAATGACAAAAGAATAAAATATAATTTCATATTTCAAAGGTTTTATAGTATGTAATGTAGCTGAATCAAACGATGTGTAACTCAGCTACAAAAAAAACAAATTATTCTAAAAGATCATCTTTGTATTTTTACAAACGCTTTCTATCACCTTTTG
>VOFK01002464.1_pt1 | contig 30733 bp, 47 predicted proteins | sample 5384121 | NCBI WGS metagenome assembly VOFK01 (sample SAMN12384730, study PRJNA508395) | human gut metagenome | isolation source: healthy gut J | host: Homo sapiens | reverse complement strand
GCCATTTCTCTGCGGCCACATCTCTGCTTGGCACCCCGCTTTATCGAAGTTACAGGGTCGTTCGCTTGGCAATGCTTCTCCCGCCACGGTAGAGATTCTCTCTCCTCATCCACCAGTATTCGGTTTACGGTACGGGTATCATATGAACAATAGCGGCTTTTCTTGGCAGCCAGGCTCACCTGACTTCGCTACTTTTAATTTCGGTCCGCATCACGTCTTCGGATTGCCGTGCGGATTTGCCACACGACTCCTACCCCCGCTTGCACCGGGCTTTTCCCTTTCCCGGCTCAGGCTCTCCTTCTGCGTCCCCACAGTTCTGTCATATGATAGTACAGGAATCTCAACCTGTTGTCCATCAGCTACGTCTTTCGGCCTCGCCTTAGGTCCCGACTTCCCCAGGGCAGATCAGCTTTACCCTGGAAACCTTGGATATTCGGCCTGGAGGATTCCCACCTCCATCTCGCTACTCATTCCGGCATTCTCTCTTCTTAAAAGTCCACAGCACCTTACAGTACTGCTTCGTCTCTTTAAGATTGCTCCTCTACCAATATACAATGTATATCCTAAGCTTCGGTGTCGTGTTTTAGCCCCGGACATTTTCGGCGCAGGACCTCTCGACTAGTGAGCTATTACGCACTCTTTGAATGGATGGCTGCTTCTGAGCCAACATCCTAGTTGTCTTCGAAATCCCACATCCTTTTCCACTTAACACGCACTTTGGGACCTTAGCTGTAGGTCTGGGCTCTTTCCCTTTTGACTACCCAACTTATCTCGTGCAGTCTGACTCCTGTGAATCATCATTACGGCATTCGGAGTTTGATATTCTTCGGTAGACTTTGACGCCCCCTAGGAAATTCAGTGCTCTACCTCCGTCTGACTGTCACAGGGCTAGCCCTAAAGCTATTTCGAGGAGAACCAGCTATCTCCGGGTTCGATTGGAATTTCTCCCCTATCCACACCTCATCGCCACCTTTTTCAACAGATGTGCGTTCGGACCTCCATTGCCTTTTACGGCAACTTCATCCTGGACATGGATAGATCACCCGGTTTCGGGTCTACTCCGGCTGACTGGACGCCCTATTAAGACTTGGTTTCCCTTCGGCTCCACACCTATAGTGCTTAACCTCGCCAGCCGACGTAACTCGCCGGACCGTTCTACAAAAAGTACGCGGTTGTATCCTTAAGATACTTCCACAGCTTGTAAACACAGGGTTTCAGGTTCTCTTTCACTCCCCTCCCGGGGTCCTTTTCACCTTTCCTTCACAGTACTATGCGCTATCGGTCACTAAGGAGTATTTAGCCTTACGGGGTGGTCCCCGCTCATTCCCACAAGATTTCTCGTGTCTCGTGGTACTCTGGATCCTGCCTCCCTCCCTTGCCTTTCACGTACGGGGCTTTCACCCTCTCTGGCCGGTCTTCCCAGGACCGTTCTGTTAGGCTTGGTTGTGGATTCTGCAGTCCGAACCCCGGAATGCACGCACTCCGGTTTGGGCTCTTTCCCTTTCGCTCGCCGCTACTTAGGAAATCGACAAATTTTCTTTCTCTTCCTCCGGCTACTTAGATGTTTCAGTTCACCGGGTTCCCTCCGTATACACCTATGGATTCAGTATACGGTGACTGAGGTTTGCTCAGCCGGGTTTCCCCATTCAGACATCTGCGGGTCAATGGATATTTGCTCCTCACCGCAGCTTTTCGCAGCTTATCACGTCTTTCATCGGCTCTTAGTGCCAAGGCATCCTCCCTGCGCTCTTTACAGCTTAACCTGCAGAATAGTCTTGCTATTCTCGTCTGGTCTGTTTCGCATAGCGTTGCTCTGCAGACCTGGTTGTTCTTAAATTGCTTTGTTTTTCCATTGATGTTACTCAATGGCCTCGGATGTCTCTTGTTTTTGATGATCGGAATGTTACTTCCTTTCATCTTCCTATCTCGTTGTTTGAGATCTTTCGATCTCTCACAAGCTCGATATTGATACTTGAGATTATTTTCAATGTTCAGTTTTCAAGGTACCAACTATTTGCTTCGGCATGATTTATCCCAACTCATTCAAGATTTTTGAATGAAACGATTCTCGGCGAGCTTGGACCTCTTCTTTTGCCAGACTGATGATTTATAAATCATTTTCTTTTCAGATTTCTAGCTTTTATGGACTCCCACCGACCTCTTTCAGGCGTGCTCTAACCAAAGCCCATCAGCTATTTTCTTTTTAAGGGATTCCGGCAGCCACCTGCTCTCCCATACCGTCTCCAGCATAGTACCATCGGCCGCTTAGGTCTTAACCATCGTGTTCGGGATGAGAACGGGTGTGTCCCCTAAGCGCATCGCCACCGGAAAGATTGTTTGTGCTATCCTGTAGTCCGCTCGTGCAACCTTTCCTCTATTCGCAGATCCTTCGCATCTTGCTCATAGAGTCAAACTTCATACGTTGTGTCTTCGCATCTATCCGAATGGGAACTTTATCTGCTCTTCTGCACTCACTCCTTGATAGCTAAACAGTAATGCAACTCCTTACTTCTTCCGTTTCCTTAGAAAGGAGGTGATCCAGCCGCACCTTCCGATACGGCTACCTTGTTACGACTTCACCCCAGTTATCAGACCTGCCTTCGGCTGCTCTCTCCTTGCGGTTGAGTCACAGACTTCGGGCATTTCCGACTCCCATGGTGTGACGGGCGGTGTGTACAAGACCCGGGAACGTATTCACCGCGACATTCTGATTCGCGATTACTAGCGATTCCAGCTTCGTGTAGTCGGGTTGCAGACTACAGTCCGAACTGGGACGTTATTTTTGGGATTTGCTCACCCTCGCAGGCTCGCTTCCCTTTGTTACGCCATTGTAGCACGTGTGTAGCCCAGATCATAAGGGGCATGATGATTTGACGTCATCCCCACCTTCCTCCGGGTTATCCCCGGCAGTCTCCTTAGAGTGCCCAGCTTTACCTGCTGGCTACTGAGGATAAGGGTTGCGCTCGTTGCGGGACTTAACCCAACATCTCACGACACGAGCTGACGACAACCATGCACCACCTGTCTCCGATGCTCCGAAGAGGGAACCCCGTTACGGGTTTTTCATCGGGATGTCAAGACCTGGTAAGGTTCTTCGCGTTGCTTCGAATTAAACCACATGCTCCACCGCTTGTGCGGGTCCCCGTCAATTCCTTTGAGTTTCATTCTTGCGAACGTACTCCCCAGGTGGATTGCTTATTGCGTTAGCTGCGGCACCGATGGGTCATACCCACCTACACCTAGTAATCATCGTTTACGGCGTGGACTACCAGGGTATCTAATCCTGTTTGCTCCCCACGCTTTCGAGCCTCAACGTCAGTTACCGTCCAGTAAGCCGCCTTCGCCACTGGTGTTCTTCCTAATATCTACGCATTTCACCGCTACACTAGGAATTCCGCTTACCTCTCCAGCACTCTAGCCAAACAGTTTCCAAAGCAGTCCCGGCGTTAAGCACCGGGCTTTCACTTCAGACTTGCCTTGCCGTCTACGCTCCCTTTACACCCAGTAAATCCGGATAACGCTTGCCCCCTACGTATTACCGCGGCTGCTGGCACGTAGTTAGCCGGGGCTTCTTATTCAGGTACCGTCACTTTCTTCCCTGCTGATAGAGCTTTACATACCGAAATACTTCTTCACTCACGCGGCGTCGCTGCATCAGGGTTTCCCCCATTGTGCAATATTCCCCACTGCTGCCTCCCGTAGGAGTTTGGGCCGTGTCTCAGTCCCAATGTGGCCGTTCACCCTCTCAGGCCGGCTACTGATCGTCGCTTTGGTGGGCCGTTACCCCGCCAACTGGCTAATCAGGCGCGGGTCCATCTCACACCACCGGAGTTTTTCACACTGTTCCATGCGGAACTGTGCGCTTATGCGGTATTAGCAGCTATTTCTAACTGTTATCCCCCAGTGTGAGGCAGGTTACCCACGCGTTACTCACCCGTCCGCCACTAAGCTGCTTTAAATCCATCCGAAAACTTCATCAAAGCAGCTCCGTTCGACTTGCATGTGTTAGGCACGCCGCCAGCGTTCATCCTGAGCCAGGATCAAACTCTCATGTTTAAGTTTGTCCGGTCAAAATCAGTCTGGCTAATTTTACCGTTCTACTGTTGTTTTAGGTTTTTGTTCTCTGAAATTTCTCTCAGAACTTTTTTGTTCTGTTTGGAATTTTCAGGGTTGCATTACTGTTTATTTGTCAAGGTACTGTTCTTCTTGTTGGAAGTATTTCCAGAAGAACTTTCGTTCCTGTCGTCTCAGACAGCTTATTGAGTTTATCATAAGCAGTTCTGTTTGTCAAGAACTTTTTTTTTTTATTTTCAAAGTTCATTTTCAAAGTTTTTCAAAACTTGAGCGAACGGAGAAGGAGGGATTTGAACCCTCGCGCCGCTATTAACGACCTGCACCCTTTCCAGGGGTGTCCCTTCAGCCATCTTGGGTACTTCTCCATGTGCTGATTCACATTTACCAATTTTTTTATGACAATCTCGCGATTTATCTGGAGGATTCCATCCACAGCCATGCTCCGCAAAGACTTTTGCTGGAATCTTTAACGGAGAGGGTGGGATTCGAACCCACGCGCCCTTTCGGACAAACGGTTTTCAAGACCGCCTCGTTATGACCGCTTCGATACCTCTCCGGGTCATTCGGCTCATCTTTTGAACTTGCCGCGCTTCATCAGCGCAAGATGTATTCTATCAGAGCTTTATAGGAATGTCAACACTCTTTTTCATTTTTTTTTTTTTTTGTAAAAAGCCGATTTTTTGTTGAAAACAGCCGGTTTTCCGACCTAGAAAAACATGTCCAAATCCTTTAACTGTGCAGATATTTTTCTGCAAGCGGAAGATCTTCCGGTGTAGTCACTTTCAGATTGCGGTAGCTTCCTCCGTCAGTTTCACCTGATGATCTGTAAACGTCTCCACCACCATCGCGTCATCCGTAATTTTGATTCCTTTTTCCGCCAGAGTATCTTTTGTGCTGCAAGCCGGGCATAGGCATCATAAATCAACCCAAACGAAAATGTTTGAGGTGTCTGTACCTGCCATACGCGATCCCTGCGGGGTGTCGTTTCCGCAAAGCCGTTTTCATCCGCAATTTTAATCGTATCCTTTACCGGCACTGCGGCAACACACGCATTATATTTTTGGGCATCCTGAAAACACCGTTCCAGAATATCCTCCGATACCATTGGTCTTGCTCCATCGTGAATAAACACAATTCCCTCTGCCGCTTCTTTTGGCAGATCGTCCTTTACCGCCTTCAGTCCCATCCAGACAGAATCATAGCGTTCTTTTCCACCTGTGATAACCGAAGCAACCTTCTGAAAGCCATAGGGACGCAGAAAATAGTCTCCTGACAATAGGGAAATCTGTTCTTCGCTGCCGACAGTCAGTATGATCTTATCAATCCGCGGGGAACGTTCAAAAAGCAAGGAGGCGTATAGTACAGAAGCGGTTTCCCGTCTATTTCGAGATACTGCTTTGCAATCTTTGTCCCCATCCTTTTCCCGGAGCCTGCTGCCAGTACGATTGCCGTACAGAATGTTTTTTTCATCAGATTCTCTCTCCCAGTTTCAGATTCGGCACTGCGTTTAAGTCCCAGCCATGCCGGACACCCTTTAAATACTCATAATATCCTGCTGCCCCGATCATTGCAGCATTATCCGTACACAAAATCGGAGATGGTCTGAAAAACTTCACGCCCTGTTTGCTGCACGCGCTCTCCAGTGCCGCCCGCAGATGGCTGTTTGACGCAACACCACCTGCAATCGCAAATTTGTCCACATGATACCGTTTTACAGCATCCATCGAGTGTTCTACCAAAACGTCCACCACTGCTTTCTGGAAAGAAGCGGCGACGTCAGCCTGATTGATTTCAATGCCTTTCATCTGGCATCCGTTCAGATAGTTCAAAACAGCAGACTTTAAGCCGCTGAAACTGAAATCATATACGTTGTCTGCGATTTTGGCACGCGGAAATATAATTGCCTCAGGGATTGCCTTCGTTTGATACGCGATCGATTTTGGCCCGCCAGGATACTCCAAGTCCAATTGCGCGCGCAACTTTATCAAAGGCTTCTCCGGCTGCGTCATCCCGTTTTTCCGAGGATTTCATCATTCCCCTGTAATCCTTTACCCGACGAGATGGGAATGTCCACCCGATACGACGAGACATAAAATGGCGGTTCCAGTTCTTTATTTTCAATATAATTGGCGCTGATATGTCCCTCGATATGATGCACACCGACAAGCGGCTTGTTCGCAGCAAATGCAATTGCCTTTGCTTCCGCCACACCGACTAAAAGCGCTCCGACCAGTCCCGGCCCGTAGGTCACTGCGACCGCTGTAATATCGTCCAGCGTACAGCTTGCGTCCGCAAGCGCCTTACGGACAACCTGATTTATCTTTTTCAATATGCTTGCGTGACGCTTTCCGGCACTACGCCACCGTAAAGCGTATGCAGGTCAATCTGCGAATAAATGACGTTGAAAGCACTTCCCTGCCGTTTTTGACGACAGCCGCTGCCGTTTCGTCACAGGAGCTTTCGATCGCCAGTATGAGCACATCTTTTTCCTTTTTGTATCTGTCATGTCCTTACGCCTCACTCTTCCTCAAATGCAAGATCCTGGGTCCATCCGTCCTTTGCCGCAAAGGAATCCGGAAATATTTTGCGCACGCCGCCCATAAATTCCTCCGGATGCACCAGTGACGGACTGTAGTGGGTAAGCCACATCTTTTTTCACCTGTGCGCGCTTCGCCATGTCCGCAGCTTCCAAAAACGTCATGTGCTTATGTTCTTTTGCCTTATCTTTCTTTTCCGGCTCCCCGTACATGCCCTCGCAGATAAAAAGATCCGAACCGCCGCATGCTTTACAATGCCTTCCGTAGGTCTGGTATCCGTACAGTAAGTGACCTTCAGTCCCTTTCTGGCTTCTCCCATGACCATATCCGGCGTATAGATTTTCCCATCCAGCTCCAGTGTCTCACCTTTCTGCAGCTTGTTCCAATAGCGTCGCTCAATTCCGAGCGCTTCCGCCTTATCCAGCTGGAACTTGCCTGCACGGTCAATCGAAAGACTGTATCCATAGCAGACAACATTATGATTGACCCGAAAGGCTTCTATTCTCAGCCCATCAAAACACAGGGTCTGTTCATTTTCTTCAAATTCAATACATCTGATTTCAAACGGAAGCTCCGGTGCAATCACACGGAGCGCATTCACCGTCCTGGTAAGCCCTTTGGGACCGATTACCGTCAAGGGTTCTGTCCGTTCTGCATTTCCCATTGTTAAAAGCATTCCCGGAAGGCCGCTGATATGATCTGCATGAAAATGAGTAAAACAGATCACGTCGATAGGCTTTGGGCTCCATCCTTTTTCTTTCATCGCAATCTGCGTACCCTCTCCGCAGTCGATCAGGATACTTTTTCCGTTATAGCGCATCATCAGGGAGGTCAGCCATCTGTAAGGCAGTGGCATCATTCCTCCGGTTCCCAAAAGACAAACTTCAAGCATTCTATTCCTCATTTCTAAATGATAAAATATCTGTTTTTCATTCAGAGAAGCTCTGTCGATTCTTCTTCCTGCGGTGCAATCAGAAAGCTTTTCTTTAACTCCAGATAGCATGCCTCACACAGGTCAAATCTGACTTTTTGTTCCATCCATTGCGCTAAAATAGCCAAACGTCTGACATACCTGCAGGCAGCCTTCTTTCAGCACTCCGTTCTCTACCTTCAGCTGTTTTTTTCCGCATCGGTTGCAGACAACAGACTGCAGCACAGCTTCATCCTGTTTCCATTTCCGCATGGCAACCTCCTTTTCCTGCTCATTGTAGCGCTTCTTATGCACAATAAACAGTGGTAAATTATCCCTGCGTTTCCTGCTTTTTCCATAAAATCAAAGCATCTTCCTTCGGCGAATCATAAAAATTGGGACGCACGCCCTCGTCCAGAAATCCAAGCTTATGATATAGTCCGATTGCAGCCTCATTGGATCTGCGCACTTCGAGCGTAAAATTTTTCACGCCCCTTTTTGCCGTTTTCCATCAAAAAAAGAAGCAGCTGTTCACCGATTCCCCTGCCGTCTGAGCGTCTGATCCACCGCAACGTTGCAAATGTCCGCATCCTCGAAGGACTGCCACAGTCCGCAGCAGCCAACCAGCCTGCCATCCAGCCACGCGCCCGCATACCACGCGTTTTTATCCTTCAGCGCATCTTCCCATGCACTTTTGCTCCACGCTTCCTTTAAACAGGACGCCTCCAACTCTGCTGCTTCCTTCGCAGATGTTTGTGTAAGCTGTCCAAGCACAAGCGCGCCCTTTTTGTTTTCCGTGTCCGTTTTTACACTCATTTGGTGATCCCGGCTTTCATCAGCTCGCGATGCGCCTCGTCTGCTTCCATCCGTTCGCGCTCTGCCTGGGACATGCGTAGATATTCCGGTGCAAAATCGTCGGAGCTTACCGTTTTTCCTGCTGCCGCCAAGCTTTTGTCCTAAGACAGCAACACACGCCGCACGCTGTCTGTTGCAGCTTGCAGGTGCAAATTCACACTGCTCCTGCAGGATTTCCTGCACTTTTTCCCGATAGACCGAAACACCATCCCCCAGCAGAACCACTTTTTTGCCGTATTTTTCGCATTCTTCTTTCAGTCTGCCCGCAAGCTCTTCTACAGAAATCGCGCACTGTTCCTGGATCACCTGCATTTCGCCGTTCACAAATGTATAAATTCCAGTATATACCTGTCCTCTGCGCGCATCCATCATCGGGCAGATCAGCTGTTCACAGCCGTACAGGTTATAAGCGAGGGCATCCACCGTCGGTACTGCTGCCAGCGGAATATCCAGTGCAAATCCGAGCCCCTTCGCCGTCGCAGAGCCGATTCTCAGACCTGTAAAGGAGCCGGGACCTGCCGCAACCGCAATCAGGTCAATGCTCTTTAAATCGAGATCCACCATCCTGCGCAGTTCATCCAGCATCGGAAGCAGCGTCTGGGAATGTGTTTTTTTGTAATCCGTCGTATATTCCGCAATCAAAACATCATCCTGTATCAATGCAACCCCAGCCACAAGGCCGGAGCTGTCCAGTCCAAGCACCTTCATGCTTCCACCTCCGTCACTGTAATTTTCCGGTAATCAAACCCTTTCTCGAGGTCTTTTTCGATTCGGATTTCAGTATATTTTTCCGGCAGGGATCTCTTCGATCAGGTTCGCCCACTCAATCAGGCAGACACCGTCCCCGTAAAAATAATCCTCATAGCCGATTTCGTCCATTTCCCTCCACATCGCCGATGCGGTACACGTCAAAATGATACAGCGGCAGGCGTCCTTCCTCATAGACCTGCAGAATCGGCGTAAAGGTGGGGCTGTTGACTGCCTCTGTGATGCCAAGCCCCTCTGCCAGTCCCTGTGTCAGCACGGTTTTGCCAACGCCAAGATCGCCTACCAGCGTGTAGACAGTTCCCGGTTCTGCAGCTTCACCGAGCTTTTTTCCAAATGCAAACGTATCGTCCGCACACAAACTTTCGATGATCATCGCTACCTCTTTTCTGCCGCCTTTTAAGAGCGGATCTGCACCTTTCCAGGCTCCATATGGGAAGAAATCATCGCGATTACCGCAGACTGTTTCTCGCCCAGATCCTTTCTCGGGAAAATGCTGGCATGAATTTTGTCTGTATACAAAATCAGGCTTTTGCCTGTGGAAACCGCGCGGTACATATCTTCCCATTTCTGAAACTGCTGCGTCTCCTTCTGGGAAACCTCCACCCTCTTCGGTCATCTTATAATGAAAGAGGCTCCTTAAAAACGGGAAGCAGCGCCTGTTTCTGCGCACGCAGCCATAAAGACACCGGCTGATACAGTAAAACCACCGCGCCGAAAATCACATAAATCGGATACCGCTGCATCATGCCTGCAACAATGCCGAGCGCGCCTGCTGTACTTCCCAGAATCCCCGCAGCCTTTGTAAAGGTATGGCGGAGCATATAATCGTATAACGCATTCGCATCCACATGTACGTCAAATTCCAGTTCCATCGCTTCCTCCTGCGTCTCTTTCTTACCTTTATCAGATTACAACAGAAAAAGAGGGCGGTCAAGCAAAACCGCCCTCCAAAAAGGTATGCATATGCCTGTTGCTGCAGCGTTGACTATCTATCACGCTTTTTGATTTCCGGATCACTTGTCCCCGAGATCCGGCGTATCACAGGATTACTGTAGCTTTGTGTTTCCCTTCTGTTTCGAAAATCAAAAGCTCGTTTTTGCCGGGCTTTAATAATGCGCCAGGCAGATAGAGGGCGGCGCTGGGGACCTTCTTCCCAAAAGCGTCCGAGATTAAAGGCGTTTACAACCACGAAGCCCTTACCCCAGCCTGTCATATCCAGGAACGTATCTGCAGGCTCGTCTACGTTAAATTCTACCTGATAAAAGGCAGGAAGTCCTTCTTCATAACCGGCTTCAAAGTTCAGCTGATCCAGGTTCGTCATGGGCAATGCATACTGCTTCCAGTTATGCTGTGCAAAAACGGTCGTTAATCATAACGCAGCCGTCGATACCTTTTTCTCTGCCAGTTTAAGTACGGTCCGTAGTTGACGCGTCCCATGTTCTCCGCCAGAATGTCGAGGTGCATATTTTCCCCATGGAACGGTCCTACCTCATGACGCACCTCCAGCTCCCGGTCGTATGCTGTCATCGCGCGCTGTTTATCAATGAACGCGATTGCGCGGTCCGCCGCTTTGAATAATTTCAGGCTGTTTAGCTCCGAGCTGGATTCCAGAACAGCAGAATACAGCATGTAGCCGTAACTCTGTCCCATCCGTTCCATCGCCTGCGGCGTTACACTTCCTCCTGTGGCTGCGCCAGATCCGGCAGGGCATGGAACAGATCGGTCTTTGCCACAACGGGCGCTTCTCCGTATGCGCTGCGCTTTACCGGTGGCAAGAGCTCTACTTCCTGCTGTGGCTCAAACTCTGCGATCACCTTCTGACATTTTTTATACTTTTCAGTAATCTGACCGTCCTCTGTCAGCAATGCATCATAATCGTAGGACGTTACATCCGGTGTCAAAAACTCTCCATAGTTAGAACCGTTCATGAAGCCGAAGTTCGTTCCGCCCCCTCCGCTACATACAGATTGACACTGCCGCCCTCTAAAACCTCACGAAGCTCCTTTGCCGCCTGATCTGCATCCGTTGTATGATGCTTTCCGCTTCTCCAGGCATCAAACCACCCTACCCACAGCCCTCTGCGCACATGCAGGGGACCGCCGTGATTATATTTTTTCAGACAGTCAAATGCGATCTTCCCTCTGCTGCCAAAGTTTGCCGTCGGAAACAGGTCCTCCACCGCTGTATTCTGAAAAATATCATCGGCCGGACCATCCGACTGGAACAGTGGTACATCGATTCCGCCTTCGCGCATCATATCCCGCAGCGCCTTTGATATATTTTTTTGTCATTTCCAAAGGTACCGTATTCGTTTTCCACCTGCATCATCAAAACAGGTCCGCCCTGTGTGATCTGCAGCGGCGCAAGATAAGGCATCAGCACCTTGTAATCAGTCCCGGACGTGACGCAGATACCGCTCGTCGCTCGTCCGCAGCGCCATATCGCCGTCTGCATAGCAGCCATGCCGGGAATCCGCCAAACTCCCATTCCGCGCAGATATACGGGGACGGACGCAGGATCACCCACAGTCCGAGCTTCTGCGCAAGCTTTACATAGCCTACAAGGTCTGTCAGCCCGTGAAGCTTTTCCCCGGTAAAATCAAACTCGCCCTTTTTCGGCTCGTGCAGGTTCCACGGTATGACCGTCTCTACGGTATTGCAACCCAGCGCCTTTAATTTTAACAGACGGTCTTCCCAGTATTCCGGAAGTACCCTGAAATAATGCATTCCGCCGGAAATAATCCGAAACGGGTTTCCGTCCAGATAGAACTGATCCTTAATTTCAAATGTGTGCAGCGGTTCCATTTTTTCCTCCCATTTCTGCGCACGCTTTTTTGCGCATGCCAAATTTGTGTCAAGTGCGAGCAGACACAAATCTTTGCCCTCTTTTTATGCCAGTTTATTCATGCCGGAGTGCTTCAATCGGACTCAATTTTGCAGCCTTTTTTTGCAGGATAGATTCCGAAGAAAATTCCAACCGCTGAAGAAAACAGCGTCGCGCCCAACACCGTAGACAGCTTCACCTTTGCAGAAAAGCCGATCAGGCTGCAGACGCCAAATGCGCCCAGTACGCCCAGCAAGATTCCGATCAATCCTCCCAACAATGTAATAATTGCAGATTCGGACAAAAATTGCAACAGTACAGAACCGGTTCTTGCACCGAGCGCTTTACGGATTCCGATTTCCCGCGTCCGCTCCGTAACTGATACGAGCATGATATTCATAACACCAATGCCGCCCACCAGCAGAGAAATTGCCGCTACCAAAACAACAAAAATCGTGATGTAATTCAATACGCTGTTGACCTGGGCAAGCGCATCGTTAAAGCTCTGCACTAAAATAATTCCCTTTCCGCGCACATTATGGCGTTTTTCCAGAAGGCTCACGCTGTCCTTTGCGATCTTCGAGGTATATTCATTGCTTTCCCCAATAATGTAAAAGTCTGAAAAATCGCTCACATAATAGCCGAAGGTTTCCAGCGTCGACAGCGGGATCTCCATGGACTGCATTCCTCCGCTCGTCATATTGATCAATGCGGCGCTGCTATCCCTGCCGGATACCGATCACTTCAAATTCCTGGGAAATACCGTCGATATCCAGATTCAGCGTCATTCCGACCACATCCGTCGTGCCAAATAACGTCCTCGCCGTGCTCTCCGGGATCACGCAGACCTTTTTTGCCCCATAATAATCATTTTCTGTAAAGAAATGTCCTTTGATGATCGGGTCTTTGCTATAGTCCTTCAAGCCAGCCGTCCCGCAGCTGAGCATGATATCAAAGCTTCCCTTCCGGGTACTCGTGGAACCATATACATTATAGACCGGCGTAACACTCTTTACATGAGCCACCTTTTCCTGAATTGCATCAAAATCTTCTTCACTGAAAAAACCTGTTCCTCCTGATTTTTTTGCTGCATATCCGTATAAATTGCGACCTGTCCGCCAGCCATATCGTTTAACTCGCCGTTTACCTCTGACTTGATGCCGTTTCCGACCGAAATAATCATAATGACAGAGGAAATACCGATGATAATACCCAGCATCGTCAGAACAGACCGTCCCTTATTGCTCCCTGATATTCATCAGCGCAATTTTGATATATTCCCAAACCTGTGACATATATTCTCCTTTTGCTTACTGCATCACAGGATTTACCTGCAGTCCTTCCATCAGATCCATATCCGAGGAAATCACAACAGTATCCCCCTCACTGACTCCTTCTTTGATTTCAACATCCATATCGCTGGAAATTCCAGTTACAACGTTCTGCCGCACAATCACACCGTCTTTTTACCAGATAGCAAGAAATCGCCCTCCTTATCCGTGTTGACCGCCTCATGGGGACGAGTACGACGCCCTCTGCGGAACCGGTCAGGATCTCCGCCTTTCCTTCGATGCCGAGGAAAATATTGCCGTCCGGATTTTCGATCGTCACATCCATAAACGACCGGTGTATTCTGGGCGTTATTCTGGGCAACGCGGTTGATCCGGCTCACCGTTCCCGAATAGGAAACGCCTGCGACCGTCACCGTCGCGCTCTGTCCCTCTTTGACCTTTTCTCAGATCATATTTGCTCAGTTCAACCGTTACCTGTACCGCGCTGCTGCTCTGGATGGTGAACAGCTCGCTGCCCTTTTCCACGCGGCTTCCGGCTGCAGTCTTAATCCCGCTGATGATTCCGTCAAAGTCCGCAATAATGCCTTCCTGCGCCTTTTCCAGATCCGGAGGCTGCCTGATCGGCATTCAACCTTGCGCGCTTTCTACGCTCGCCTCTTTGCTCTTTTTATCATAGCCGTTTAAAATGCCGTTCTCGGAGGAATCTTTTTTGCTCTCGCGTTTCTGGAATTTCCTCCCTGCATATCCTCCAACTTTTTCTGCTCACCGTCAATCCAGGCGCTGCTTCTGTCGAATCTTTTTTCGTCGCTTTGTCAAATCATACTCAGCTGGTTCGCCACATCCGCACGCTGACTGTTGATATTGTCAATGACTTCACTGATGGACTCCGTATCGCCGCCGTGCCTGCGCTCGGAAAGCTTCCGGTTCTGATAGTTCTGCTCCTGCATCAACTTCTTGTCCCCATTCGTTTAGATCCTTGCGCTTTGCGTTCTTGTCATCCTCCAGCTCGTATTTCAGACCCCTGAACGTACTGTTCCTGATCTTCCTTCATCTGTTTTTAATTCATCGAGACCAATGGAGCGCGTCGGAATATTTATTCTGGTTTTCGTTGCTCTGCTGCAGAGCGCTCTGATAGCTGCCCTCGCTTGCTTCCGCATCCAGGTCTGCCTTTTCTTCGTCAGCTCCAGATCCTCTGTGTCGAACGTTACCAAAACATCTCCCTTTATGTACCGCGTCGCCCTCTTTGGACATGGAGTGCTTATGCACAATCAATCCGTGGCGCATGGGTTTGCGTTTCCGCACTGCCCACCTTGCCGCTTGCAGAAAGCGTCTCCTCCACATCCCCGACAGCTGCCGCCTGACACAGAACGCTCGAAGCACCTTGCTGCTGCTCGCTTTCACATACAGCCCTACGCCAATGACCGCTACTGCAGCAATCGCTGCAATCCATGCCTTGCGGTGCTTTCCGGTTCCGGACGCCTTTTGGCTGCCTCTTTTTTCTTTTTGCTGCACGTTTTTTTCCTTTGCAGTCCGTTCTGTGCCGTTTTCCTGCGTGCTCTCCATTTTATCCATCTGATCGCTCATTTTCAGTCTTTCCTCTCATTTCTGCGCACGCTTTTTGCGCATGCCGAGTTTGTGTCAAGTGCGCGCAGACACAAATCCCGAGATTGAAAAAGATTTTTTTCAATCTTCGAAACTGTTCAGTACCCTCACAGTTACGCGCAAAAATCCATTCCAAATCGGCTGTGCCGATAGGATTTTTGCCTTCTGGTCTAAGTTTTCTTACGGTCAGCGCAGTAAATGCGCAGACCTACTGAGCAGTTACCAATCTTCTACCTGCTGCTCGAAATCCGCCTCGATTTTTCCGTCTTTGATGCGGATGACCCGCCTTGCCTGCGCCGCCGCGATATCGTTATCATGGGTGATCAAAATCACGGTCCGTCCCTCGCGGTGGAGTTGTTTTAAAATGCTCATGATTTCTTTGGTGGAACCCGAATCCAGATTACCGGTGGGTTCGTCCGCCAGGATCACCGGCGGCGCCTGTGCAATTGCCCGCGCAATCGCAACCCTCTGCTGCTGTCCGCCGGACATCTCCGATGGCTTATGCGACATACGCTGTCCCAATCCGACCTTTTTTCAAGCGCCGCTTCCGCCAGCTCCCGGCGTTCTTTTTTTGCCAACGCCACGGTAAAATGAGCGGCAGCTCTACATTTTCCAGCGCCGTCAGATTCGCGATCAGGTTAAAGCCCTGAAAAATAAAAACCAATCTCCCGGTTTCTGACGTCCGACAGTTCATCGTCACTCATGCGCGACACATCTTTTCCATGTAAAAAATAGGAGCCGCTGGTCGGCACATCGAGGCAGCCGAGCATGTTCATTAACGTCGATTTGCCCGAGCCGGAATGACCGATAATCGCCACAAATTCCTTTTCCTGAATGGATACCGACACATGATCCAGCGCCCGGACTTCGTTCTCACCGGGGTTATAGATCTTGCAGATATCCTTAACTTCCACAAGTGCAGCCATTGATTTGCTTCCTTTCTGTATTATTTGTATAATACAATAATACGGTTGTGCTTTTTCTGTCAACCCACAGGTTTTACACATTGTAGTTCATTGTACCTGAATACCTTTGAAAAATCCCCCGTCTTTCATAAAATCTTTCTTAAATTTTTCCAAAGAAATCAGAACCCGGAGGGCAAGGCGCACTTTTTGGAAAAAAAACCGCAGAGGATTTCGCCTCTGCGGTGCGTGGTGGGAATTTATGTGGATTACGACAGCTGCTTTGCAGCCATGTAATCGATTTTTTTATTCATAACGATAGAATGCTCGCAGAGCGTGCATTTTATTATTTATGCGCTGCCTTTAAGATCGGGCTGAGCTTTTGTAAACTAAAAATAGTGATCAGCGATACCAGGCCGCCTTTTTAAGAGGTTTAACGGTACAACACACATCAAGCACCAGTCCGCTGATGCTGTGGATCGCCGGGTTAATCGCCGTTCCCATTCCGATGATCGCATCCAGCGGGATTCCGTACAGCTCAGAAAAATTTCGGAAGCAGATAAATGGCATTGAAGCAGGAGCCAAACGCCGTCATGATCAGTGTACCCACAACGGTGCCGAGAATCGCCTGTTTTCTCGATTTTTTTGAACAGGTAGATCACGGACGCAGGCAGCACCAGCATGCAGCTGATCGAGAAGTTTGCCAGCTCTCCGACGAACGCTGTGGAAGAGGGCTTTAACACAAGCTTGATCAGAATTTTTACAAAAACTCGATCATGACACCCGCCACCGGTCCGTATGCAAATGCACCGATCAGCGCCGGAAGCTCGGAAAAGTCCAGTCCGTAGAAGGACGGTGCGAAGGGAACCGGAAACTCCAGTACCATCAGGATCGCTGCAATTGCGGAAAATACGCCGATCACGACGATTTTTCTGGTTGCAAGGACACGCTCTGTGTCGTTATTTTTTTTCTTGACTGCTTTTTTCAATGACATAGGCGATCAGAAACATCACCACGATCAGTGCAAGAAACTCCAATACAAATACTACGTTTTCAGATACGGTTTGCCATAAAGAACTCATTTTTAAGTCTCCTTTCGATTTGCAGGAAAGTTCTTTGCACAGCGATATGCCTGTCAGGGATCCTGCCAAAGGGCTTTTCCTTCACAGGATATCCCCTTCCTTGGGAACATAAAAAAACCCGGAAGAGAAATCTTCCGGGTCTGTGCGCTGTTTGCTTTGGGTTTCTTCTGCGTCGGCAAAAACGCATCAGAAAAAGCAATCGTCTTCTTCCATCCAGACTGTACTGTCGGCTTCGGAGTTTCCGTCTGCTCCCATTGCAGAAGGATCACCGAATCATGCCCCCTGCTGACTTATACAGCGAAAGGCTCGTGGGCTATACCACCGGTTGGGACTTGCACCCGACCCTGAAGAACTTTACCTTTATTAACGTGTTGAGTATATGACGTTTTTGATAAAAAATCAAGAGAAAATTTATTTTTTTCTTATTTTTGATCCAGCCGCATCGTCAGGCCGATCCGTTTTTTGACCGGATCAACGTCCAGCACCTTTACATCCACGATATCCCCAACGCTGACTGCTTCCAGCGGATGCTTGATAAAACGGTCCGTGATCTGGGAAATGTGCACCAGTCCGTCCTGATGGACGCCGATATCCACGAATACGCCAAAGTCGATGACGTTACGGACGGTTCCCTTTAACACCATGCCGGGCTTTAGGTCCTTCATATCCAGCACGTCGCTGCGCAGGATCGGGCGGGGCATATCCTCACGGGGGTCACGGGCAGGCTTTTCCAGCTCCCTTACAATATCTGTCAGCGTGATCTCGCCAATACCAAGCTCTTCCGCCAGCTTTTTCTTGTCCGGGATGCGGCGTTCCAGTGCAGAAACGGCTGCTGCCTTCTGGCTGCCGGATGTGCTGCTGCCTGCAGCGGCTCCTGTCGACGCATTTGCAGCGTTCGATGCACCTGCGCCAGACCGCCCCGATGCGTTTGCTCCTTTTTTGCCGGTTCCGCCATTGTCTGCATCCAAAGTCATTCCCTGCATGGCTGCTGCCAGTGCGCGTCCCATCGCCGTATCCGTATTGCGGATGTTGAAGCCGTTTTGTCTGCGGTCCTTGCGGTTTGCTTTGCCTTTGGCGGACACATTCTGACGTGCAGCATCGCCCGAAGCATTTTTGCTGTCAACGCCCGATGTGTTCTGTGCAGCGCGCCCCTTTTTGGCTTCCGCCTGCAGCATGCGCACATCTTCCATAGAAAGCTCCAGCTTCTTTAACAATTCCATGGTTGCAGGATAAGACTCGGGGTGTACGCTCGTCGCATCCAGCGGATTTTCTCCGTCCGCAATCCGCAAAAAGCCTGCGCACTGCTCAAAGGCTTTGGGTCCCAGCTTCGGAACCTTTAACAGCTGCTTCCGGTTTGTAAAGCGTCCGTTTGCTTCCCGGTATTCTACGATATTTTTTGCAACCGTCTTGGAAATGCCGGAAATGTACTCCAAAAGCGGAGCAGATGCGGTATTTAAGTCCACACCTACCCGGTTTACGCAGTCCTCTACCACACCGCCCAGGGCTTCCCCAAGCTTTTTCTGGTTCATATCATGCTGATACTGTCCGACACCGATGGATTTGGGATCGATCTTTACCAGCTCGGAAAGCGGATCCTGCAGACGGCGTGCGATCGAAGCCGCACTTCTTTGTCCCACATCAAACTGCGGGAACTCTTCCGTTGCCAGCTTGCTGGCAGAATAAACCGATGCGCCCGCTTCGTTGACGATCACATACTGAACCGGCTTTTTCAGTTCTTTGATCAAATCGACGATCACCTGCTCGGACTCGCGGCTCGCAGTGCCGTTTCCCACAGAATCAGAGAAATATCGTACTTGTCGATCAGCTTCTTTAATTCCTTTTTGGCTTCTTCTACTTTGTTCTGAGGTGCAGTCGGATAAATGACCTTCGTATCCAGTACCTTTCCGGTCGCATCCACAACAGCAAGCTTACAGCCGGTACGAAACGCCGGATCCCAGCCGAGTACTACATGTCCGGCGATGATGGGAGGCTGCATCAAAAGCTGTTCCAGATTCTTGCCAAAGACGCTGATTGCACCCTCTTCGTTTTTCTGTCAGCTCATTGCGAATATCGCGCTCGATCGCCGGGCGATCAGACGGTCATAGCTGTCCTCAATCACGGCGCGCAGTACCGCCTCCGTCACCGGATTTTCTTCGGTAATTACTTTTTTTTGCAAGGTACTGTAAAAAATACGGTCACGGGGTGCTTCCACCTTAACGGTCAGGAATTTCTCCGCCTCGCCGCGGTTTCAATGCCCAGCACACGGTGTCCCGCTGCCTTTTGAGCGGCTCCTCGTACTGATAGTACATCTCATAAACACTCTGCGCCTTTTTCATCCCGCGCGCGGTGCTGGTAGCTTTCCTTCCTCCATCGTGATCTTGCGGATGTACATCCGATGTCGCTTCATCGGATTCGCTTCCGCAAGGATATCCCGTGCGCCCTGCAACGCTTCCTTTGTATCCGCTGCGCCTTTTTCAGGTATTCACATAAGCAGCTGCCGCTTCTTCCAGAGAACCGGAAAATTTCTGTTCCCGGATCAGATCGGCAAGTCTGTCCAGCCCCTTTTCGCGCAGCACTCGCTCTCAACCTCGCTCTCGGTAAGGGCGGTATAAATCTCTTCGGACCAGGTAAGGGCGATTTTAAATTTTATTTTTCAGATCGTCCGTCAGCGTTGCCCGCTGCTCTTCCGATTAACCGCCATAACGGAGGTCTTTTTTCTCCTCAGATTGCGCGCAATAGTTCCAGACGCTCGTACAGATTTCTCAGTACCTCGTCATTTAAAGAACCGGTTGCTTCCCTTTTCGGTATCTGGAAATAAAAGGGAATGCGTATTGCCCTCGTCGATCAGCTTGACCGCTGCTTCTACCTGCCAGCGCTCTACCTGAAAAGTTCCTCTCTGAGCTTATTTTAAAATGTCCATGTCAATTTCCTTTCTGTCTGTTTGCTTCCTGCCTGCACTGCCAGCGCGTCCTGGTCGATCAGCAGCGGTATATTTTACCAATCTGCGGCGCATCCGGCGCGCACATTCCAGTCCGAAACCATATTTGACAGCATACCAGAAGTCCCGTTTTTTGTAAAGCTTTCGCCCGGTCAGCACGCAGTCCTCATTCTCCGGATTTCATGAGCTGGTTTTCCCCGATTCATAGCCCTTTTTGTCCCCCTGCGGTCGGAAAGCTGTAGTTTTTGGAAAGCCACTTTCAAGATACGCCGTGTACGCGCTGCCCGCCTCGTTTAAGTGCGCGTGGTCTGCATAATCCGTTGAAAAATCCAGCCCCATCTCCCCGATAACGGGCAGGCGTATTGTAGTGTTCAGAACGGCGATTGTCCATCTGCCTGCCGATGGGTTGTAAACCTCCTGATCCCTTTCACTCCAACAGATACGGTCCGGAAATCAGCGCAAGTGTAATGCCTTCTTTTTTGTCAGCTCTACGATTTTTTCAAAATATTCCTTTGATTTTCGGTCATTTCCCTGCGATGTCGTCACATGGCTCATATCCGGCTCCGTCAGCTCTGCGTGGCGTTTAGCGGCGTAGCCTCTTCCAACGCTCCTGCGTTTTCCGATTCCAGACGAAATTTGAAAATCCTCTGTCGTCAGCTGGTCATATCTGGAATGATATTCCGTAAATCCAAGGAAAAAGTGACTTTTTGCTCCTCCTGCACGCTTGTATACACTGCTTCCAGCTTATTCAGGGATATCCGCATCCCGTCAAGGTTTTCATCTGCCCATCCCGGCTGGAAATCATCATAAAAACGACTCGGACAGAACATGTCCAGCACCACCAGCTTCGGCTTCTGGGTCTTCAACGCTTCTTTCAGATTATAATAGCTGTTCCAAAGCGGCTGCTCCGCGCCGGTCATCAGGGGTACGCTGCCATGCCGTATTCGTCCCAGAGCAGCTGCGTATTCACGTTGCAGTGAACGTGGCTGCTGCCCAGAAACGTCGATTTTGATTTTTCGGCTGCACATACAGATACCGCGCCTGATCGACTCCATGCGGCGATTTGACACACAGAATCCGATTTAAATTGCTCAGTAAAAGGAGCACCAGACACAGAAAAATGCCCCCTCGAATCCACTTTTTTCTCATTTTATTCTCCATTCCGCAGGCGCTTGCGCCAGAAAGATCTGCTGAAACATCCAGTTCGGCTCTGCAATCAGCTGCTTTGTGACGCCTGCGGCACAAATAGCAGTGATGAAAAATTAAAGCGATCACGCTTATTTTTCCCCCGATAATCCCCACGCCTAAAATTCCACATAAATAAATCCGGACGGGTCAAAGCCCTTTCCATATTGCCCGACCACGAACACTGCGCCGATCAAAAACAGACAGATCGCCCAGCACCGGAAACTGCGGCATCCTATAAATCCAACTGCCGGCTCCTGTTTCTTTTTTTCAGAAAATCAAATCGATTCCAAGCAGCACTGCAATCCCAGCGACTGCAATGAAAAACTGCGTTTTTTCCAATCCCATCGTGAACAAAAACTGTCTCCAGTACAGAAATCCGTTCCACCTGGTAAACATATTTTTCAGACAGATCACTGCCATCGATACCGATTCGCTGCGGAAAAAGATCCAAAAACACATCACCGTAAAAAGGTCAGCAGAACCGAAAAAGCATATGCCGCAGCTTTTCCCAGGCCAATTTTGCTTCCCCGAATACCGCTTGCTTCGCCTTTTTGTAAAATCCTGCACGACCTGTCCGGCACCATGCAGCAGTCCCCATGCCAAAAACTGAGGCGCGCCGCCATGCCACAGACCGCTGATGAGAAAAACAAGCAGTATATTGCGCTGTCTGACTGCAAGTCCCCTTCTGCCGCCGCCCAGCGGAATATAAATATAATCCCGCAGCCAGCTGCTCAAAGAAATGTTGCCATCTGCGCCAGAAATCCGTCAGGTTTCTGGCAAAATAGGGCTGCTTAAAGTTCTGGACCAGCTCAAAGCCAAATAGTCTGCCGACACCGACCGCGATCATCGAATAGCTCGCAAAATCACAGTAAATCTGAACCGCATAAAGAGCGCTGCCATCAGCATCGTAAAGCTGTTGGCATCCTGATACTGTAAACCTGATTCACGAGAATTTCTGCCCGCTGCGCGACGATCAGCTTCATCCCATAGCCGAGCAGCATCGCAATCAGCCCCTGCATGACCCGGTCGTAATTTAGAAGCTCACGCCGTTTTTTTTCCGTAATTTCTCTAAGCTGTCCCAGAAAATGGTCTCCACGCTCGATCGGTCCGCTCATAATGTTCGGAAAAAAGGAGAGAAATGCCGCAAAGCGCCAGAAGCTTTTTTCCGCAGGATATTTTCCCCTCGAAACGTCTATCAGATAGCCGATCGCTTCCAGCGTATAAAACGAAATTCCGATGGGTGCGACAAGTCCGAACTTCGCTGCAACATCAGATGAACGATTTGCAGACCTCTTCCATATGTTTTTGTTGATGATTTCATTCCAGACCGGCAGATATTTAAACACTGCCAAAAGAATCAGTTGAAAAAGAAAGGCACGCTCCGATCAGCAAACGGCGCTTCGTCCTGTCTGCGCCTTTTTTCCACTAAAGGGCACAGCCCGTCAGACACACAGAACTTAGCAGCCAGATGCCCGCAAACGGATCTGCCCACTCGAAAAAAAAGAGGATATTGAAAATCAGTAAAACTGCCAGCCGTCCCTTTTTCGGCACGGCATAAAATCCTCTACTGCTGCCGCCAGAAAAGCGGCAAATGTAAATGATTGAAACGACAAAACTTTTCTCCCGGATATCGGGAAACCATTCCGTATTTGTCCGTCGACCCCTCGGGCAAAAGCCGGGTCGTTACGACAGTGCGGAATGGATGCAGGGTAGCTGGCTCAGCACCGCGTGGTTCGATCCATCTAACGAACTGCAGCTCCGTTTTTGCGTAACGACTGGCTGTAAATCCGGTTTCTGAAAACTCCATTGCCCTGTTTTCTCCGAAACCGTTTTCTCATTTCCTGTTGAGAGTATTATATCCATTTTTTTCAGAAAGCGTCAATCGTTTCATCAAATCCTAAGAAAGACTTAAGCTTTTGAGGGAAGATGCAAAGCAGCGTTCTTTAACGGTACACGATTTCCCGCTGGATCAGGAAGCTGATAAAGAACAGGAATACGTCCACCAGGATCTTAACTGCCACCTCCGAGCCACCCAGAACGCCATACAGCAGGCTGACCAGTCCGGCGCTTGCCAACATCTGCACGACTGCGAGCACAAAATAGCGCACCGCCGATTTCCACACTGCGCCGCTGCTTTTTAAACACGACCCTGTAATTCAGGAAAAAGTTGTAGCCCGCCGACACCACGCGCGCAAGCACGGTCGAAACCACAATATAGCTGACAGTCTCCGGCATTCTTTCTTTCGTCAGGCTGCAAAACAGCGCAAACAGCACCAGATCGATGATGCACGATGACAGGGAAGAAAACAAAAATTTTGCAAATACCAGATAAATCCGAGCTGAATCCAGCAGCGGGTTGAAATGGCTGCCTTTGTTATCGTTTAAGTAAACCGTTTCAATTGGCACTTCGCAGATGCCGACCTTTTGCTCTCCTGCCTCCAGAAGCATGTAGGTTTCAAACTCGAACCGCTCGCCCTTGACGTTCATCAGATGGCGCATAAACGCAGCCGGAATGCCGCGCAGCCCGGTCTGGGTATCCGATACCGCCACGCCGCAAAGGTATTTGAGCACCTGACGTGTGATTTTGTTGCCCCATTCCGATTTTGCCGGGACGTTGTCCTGATCGAAATTCCGGCAGCCTAAAATCAGCTTTTCCGGCTCTTTTTCCATCGCTTCCATACATTTCTGAATGCAGGCGGGCGTATGTTGTCCGTCCGAATCCGCGGTAATCGCTCCGATCGCCTCCGGGTATCTGTTTAAAACTTCATTAAAAGCAGTTTTTAATGCACGCCCTTTCCCCAGGTTCACCGCATGAGTCAAAACAATTGCGCCGAGCTGTTTTGCCTGTTCAAACAGGTTCCGATACTCGTTTCCGCTTCCGTCATCCACCACGACGATTCGCTCGATTCCCGCTTCCTGCAGCGTCTGCAGCAGGCGGATCATTTTTTCATCCGGTTCATAAGCCGGTATAATGACCGGTATCCGTTTCTCCATTGTGTTCTCCATTCCAATGTTTTCCTTGCGTTATTTCTGTGTACCCTTACTCTGGTGTTATCCAACGCCGTTTGATTCCTTTTATGGCTGTCCCTGTCGGCTTTCTTCCGCTCTTTCCAGTGTCAATGTCCCATCGTTCATTTGAATTCGATACAACGTTTTCCACGCAAATTCCTCTGTATAAGGCGCAAACAGCTCTTTTAACGCTTCATCCGTTTCATCTGCATATAAGTAGCCCGCATGGGAAGCCTGCACCAGCTCCCACACCTGTCCGGACGTGGTGTCTTCCCCGATTCCGCCAAACAGCACTGACACCGGAGATGCCTCAAATGAAATGTAGGTATTTCTGACCCACTGCGCCGCATCCTGCGCATTTTTCAGATACAGCACCCGCATCCCGCTGCCCACGTCCTGTTTGGACATTTTTTCCAGAAATTCTTCCGACGCTTCCGTGATCATGTTCGACCGTGCCTGCAAATCGTCGTCTAAGCGCTGCCGGTAACCGATCATCCCGTCATAGACAGCGCCCCAGTTTGCGCACAACAATACAGCTGCAGCCAGCGCTGCATAGGGCGAAATTTTTCCCCACAGCCTCGGACTGCGTTCCAGAAAAATCCCGAACAGCAGATACAACGTTCCAACTGTAAACGGTGCACTGTAGCGTTCGATCGACGCAATCATCCCGGTTGCTTCCAGATACTGGGTTTCCGTCGCAAAAATCGTTAGATGACTCACAAGGTTGATGCCGTAAAAAACAATTCCCGTCAGCGGCACATACACAAACAGGAAATTCCGCTCCGTTTTGGTCAGAAGCTTCCCGCGGTACAGCCATGCGATTCCGATCAGAAAAATCACAAACAGGGCAAGCGTCGATACACCGATCCAAGAAAATCCATCCCGATGCAGCGCCCGTGCTGCAAATGCTTCGCATACGCATGCAACAGCTTCTGTACCGTTCCTTCAAAGCAGGATCGGCAGGTTGCCCGACGCCATCGAAACCGCCGCCCCGGTCAGTTTTGCCACCCGCTTCATGAGCAGACAAAACAGCATCCAACTTCACTCCGCTGACGGCTGGAAGTGCTGTGATGCAAAAGCAGCTGCCGTATTTCTTTTTCTTTTTGTCCGCTGCGCCATGCAGCCGCCAGAACCAGACAAAGACAAGGGCGAACGCCGCCCACAAAAATCCAACGGACTTTACGAGCACCAGAACGCCGAGATACAGGGGCGATCCGCAGGTTGGAGAGGCGCGGGAACGGTGGAAGCTGCATCAGCAATGTCTGCGGTAGCAGTGTCTGCACCAAGCGCAGCCCGATCTTCCAGACAGCTCATCAGTATCACACCGTAGATCACCGCCATCACCAGGTCGGCGCATTCCTCCGAGGTAAAACGTCTCTGTCATACTCGGAAACGCTGCCAGGCAGACCACAAGCACAACGGTCCAGAAAAGCTGCTTCACCGTCCGTCTGTCAGTCTGCAGCGCTTCTTCCAGCCTGCTAAGCAGTGGCGTCAGAAAAACAAACACGCCGAAATAGTATCCGGCAAACATCAGCCCCTCAGAAAAAAGCCGTCCGGCTTTAAATGAACAAACCACCATTTGAGCAGCTGGATTCCCGGCGGGTAATCGCCAAACTCCGAAGCTGCATTCGTATATTTCGCTGCAAAGCCATCCAGCGCATACAATGCCTTGACGTCCGTTGCCCAGAAATTCAAGTCATCCCACCACGTTGCAATTTTATTTCCGGTCAAAAGCACTGCACCGGTCAGCAACACCATGGCAGCAATCGCAGACGGCGCAAAGAACAGCTCCCGCAGCTGTGCAAACAGCTTTTTCTTCTTTTCTCCGGATAAAAACAGAACTCTCAAAACTGCTCCCACCACAATCGCTGTGCTGAAATAATCGATCCAGGACAGCCGCCGGAAAAATGCGAGCACATATAATATTAAAATCAGAATACAGGTTGCCAACGGCAGGACAGCCGTCAGCTGCTTTTCAAATCTGAGCGCCAGCAGGCAGGCGATTATCAAAAAAGCAGCGAGCAAAACAACAGCCATGTTCTTTCTCCTTCTTCTTTCGTGTCTGTTACATCTTAGCATAATACAGGATGGCGGGCAACTGCAGGAAGTGCTGCGCAGTGCGCCTTGCAGCATAACGTACATCGTCGTAAAGCGCACTGCAAAAATCGGGCGGAAGCTTTCGCTCCCGCCCGGTTTTGGTTTGCTGATTCAAATTTGTCAATGGCTCTGTCAGATTTATACTTCCGGCTCAATCAGCCCGTAGGTATTGCCTTTTCTTCTGTAAACAACATTTACCTGATCCGTCTCTGCATTGCAGAATACATAAAAGCTGTGTCCTAAAAAAGCTCCATCTGTACGCAGGCATCCTCCGGATACATCGGTTTGATATCGAACTTCTTGGTTCTGACGATTTTAACCTCTTCCTCCTCTTCTTCTTCCCCTTCCAGGTAATCAGGCTGGAAACTTGCAGCCGCCTGCTGCTGTGCGATCAGCTTCGTCTTGTATCTTCTGAGCTGTCTCTCGATAATTTCCTCTACCAGATCGATCGATACATACATATCGCTGCTGGTCTGCTCCGACCGGATAATGTTTCCTTTCATCGGGATGGTCACTTCAATTTCTGTCTGTCCTTTTCCACACTTAATGTTACATAGATTTCCGTATCCGCTGTAAAATACCGCTCCAGCTTACCAAGCTTTGCTTCTACTGCACTGCGCAGACCGGGTGTAACGTCAATGTTTTTTCCGCTGATAATCATCTTCATAAAATCATCATCCCTTCTGGTCCATAATTAGGATATTGCAAGAGCTTTCTTTCTCTATCCTTATTCAGATTATACCATAAGTCCTCGTCCCAGGCAATATTTTCTGAGCATTTTAAACAATTGTCTTTTTTCTGACAATTATATTTCTTTTCAGACTGCCGCAAAAAACTGGATTGCTGTGATAACTTCACAAAACAACTGTTTGTTTTGGACATTCCGTATTCCACAGGATTCGGTTTTTTTTCGTCTGTGGATAATGTGGATAAAATAGTGTATAACTTAATTTCCCGCATTTTTCGCCTTTTTTCGATGTGGATAACTATGTGAGTTTTCATTTTTGTTATTTCGCACATTTTTGTTCCTTCTTGTGCATTTTAACAAATCCGGCTTCTGAAATTCCATTGCTGCTTTTTATCAATATCAGACAATTTCCGTGTTTTGAAACAATGGGCAGATTTTCGCTTTCTCCCTGTAAAGAGAAACCGCTGTACATTCCTGCACAGCGGTTTCTCTGTTTCTTATTTTATTGATGCCAGGGTCAAAAGGTCTGAACCCACATGAGCTTGCTCATAGGTGGGTGAAAGACCTTGTGACCCGCCCCGATAGGAGCATAAAAGTGGGATGATAATCCCACGATATGCGACTATCGGGCAGGATTGTGGGAGTGCGCAGCACGGAACAATCCGCAGGCATCAATGCCAGGGTCAAAAGGTCTGAGCCCTCATGAGCTTGCTCATAGGTGGGTGAAAGGCCTGACCCTGGCATCATTTTATTCATGACAATAGAATGCTCGCAGAGCGTGCATTCTATTGTTTTGCGTATTTACTGCAGCCGTCTTAGAAAATACGTCTGATCGCCACAGGTGTTCTGTAGCTTGCGTTCGAAATCTTGATACCGGTTGCTTCCGTGCTGGCATGGACGATCTGTCCGTTACCGATATAAATCGCAACATGTCCGGAATAGCAAACCAGATCACCGGGCTGCGCGTTTGCCAGACTTCCTACGTTATAACCGACATAACGGTCGGAAGTGGAGGAATGCGGCAGGGATACGCCGAAATTCTTATAAACGCTCATAACAAAACCGGAGCAGTCCGCACCGTTTGTCAAACTTGTCCCACCGTATACATAGGGATTACCGACAAACTTTACCGCATAGTTTGCAACAGACTGTCCCAAGCCGGAACCAGAAGATGAAACAGTCGCCTGCTGAGAAGCAGTGGATTCGGAAGAAGTACTCTTATCCGTTATCTCGGCATTCTTCCCTTCCTTTGCTTTTTCCTTCGCTTTCATACGCTCTTCCGCTGCCTGCGCGGCTTTCTTTGCGTCTTCTCTTGCCTTTTCTTCTTCGGCAATTCTGGCTTTCTCTTCTTCGATGGATTCTGCGGTCACATACTCCGTTGCAACTACGACATAATCCTCGGAAACCCAGCCGTCACCTTCTTCGATGCTGACTTTGACGAAACCGTTTTTCTTCATCCAGAACGGAAAGCTCTTCGCCTCCAGGAACCAGACCAATAACGCTCGCTTCCAACTCGCTTCGCTTCTGACCTTCAGGGTCTCGGTGTTGACAGTCGCCATCTTCTGACCGACTTCATCTGCGATCTTTTCCGCCTCGTCTCCGGTCTTGAAATACTCCGCCTTCACATAGCCTTCTACGCTGCCGGATTTTACCTGATACCAGTCGCCGTCCTTTGCAACCGGCGTGCCGACAGAATTGTTATACAGCTTACCGACGATTTCGCCATCTGTGCTGGCGGTGCTGCGGATATTTACATAATCGTTGACCTGCGCGATGATCAGAACGTCCTGTTCTTTTCACGCTCTTCATCGGAATCTTCGTCTCAGGCTCTTTTTAATACCGGCTCTACCGCTTCCGATAATCTCCGTCTCAGCTGTGCTTTCTGCCTCCACTGCAGCCTCTGCCTCTGTCGCAGATTCTGCGACTGTCTGTGTTACAGATGCCTGAATGCGTTGATGCAACCGGTTCCCGTCGGCTCTTTCTTTTTTTTTCTTTATTTCTTCACGAATCTGCGATACCGAAACACCGTCATTTAATACCAGGCCAACGCCTGCTGCCGGCAGGACTGCTGATATCGCAGACTTTGCGGATACCGTCGCTGTATTTAGTTCTGCAGCAGGCATGTTTCCGGTAACTAATACTGCCATCGCCATAGCCGCTGCTGTCATTTTAATCTTATGATAATGCATGGATTACTCCCCGATTCTCAAAATTCTGTTACATTTGTTACAAAATTATTAAATTCGGAAATATACTATAGCACTCCATGTCATTTTGTCAGACATTCACAGATCATCTGACGGAAATACTGTGACAAATTATGAATTTTTTCATGACTTCATCACAGCAAAGCATCTTTAGCTGCTCCGGCGACCAGCAGTTTTCCGCTTTGGACGCTGTTTTTACCGTGTCTGGAAATATTCCACCGAGTTGGAAGCCGCATTTGCTTTCCCGTCACCGCAACCGCACGCCGATCTGACGCAGTTGTCCGCATCACCACTGCAAAAATGCCGAATGCTGTGTAGCAGTCCCTTCTCCTCGTGAACAGATAGTTCTGCCTGTCCGTTTCTTTACAAGTTTGAAGCCTCGGCGACCGGCTGAATCCCGACCGCAATAAAGATTCCGTCCCTCGCCGCGACAAACGCTTTGTTCGTATCCAAAAAGTTGCACGCCGGTCACGAACGCCTCCAGATTTCATAGCGGTGCTCCAGACCAGCCTCAGCCTGGCAGGGTAGCTTTTCCTGCAGGAAGCTCTTTTGCCGCACGCAAGCTGTCCCTGCGGTGAGGATCAGGTAAACCTTTTCACAAAGTCCCGCCAGGAAAATCGCATCCTCCACAGCAACATCCCGCCGCCGATCACTGCCGTCACTTTCTTCTATAAAAGCGCCGTCACAGGTGCACAATGGAAATACCTCTGCCAGCCAGCCGTTTCCCCGGGCACGCCAAGCTTTTGTGCTCACCGGCTTTGCAATAATGACCGCCTTTGCCGTAAACTCCCCAGCCGACGTCAGAACCTTTTTGCAGTCCGGCAAATTTTTTTCCTGGTCACATCCGCTTCCACAAATTCCGTACCGAGTCTGTCCGCATGCTCCCGAAATTGCCATCAAAGCCATTGATACCGGGAAGCCCCAGGATAGTTATCCACCTCACAGGTATTTAACACCTGACCGCCGCTCATGGGATTTTTTTTCAAGCACGAGCGTGAATATCCCGCCCGTTTTCCATATATTGCCGCCCCGAGCCCGGACCGGAACCGATAATGATTTAAATCGTACAATTCCTCCATTCTGCAGACAACGCTTGCACTATTGGAATCGTTACTGTTTCCTGTGCGCCGACTGCCTCTTCAAAAGTATACGCAAAATCCGGCATTTTCACAAGTGACAACGCAAGAAATCTGTGCTACGCTGATCCTAGTATTACAGTTTCCTCGCGCCATGAAAAGCTACGTGTGGCTTCTTAACATCACAGTAGTGCCAGGTGTCAGAAAACGCCTGCGGAATGGAGATTTTTTTATGTACTCTGATCTTACCCCTATTTTTCTTCCGGTGGAAAGCTCCTCCCGCCCCATCGCGCTGATCACCGGCGCGTCCCGTGGTATCGGAAAAGCAATCGCCGAAACCTTTGCGCAGGCAGGCTATGACCTGATTTTAACCTGCCGCCAGAACCGGGAAAAAGCTGGAAACGCTCTGTAAAAAGCCTTTCCGAAGCTTATTCAATCCAGGCAGCCGCTTTTATCGGCGACCTCGGCGACTATGAAACGGTAGGGAACTTTTTGCCCCGATCCGCCGTCTCAATCTTTTATGGTCAACAATGCCGGAATTTCCCATATCGGACTTTTAACGGACATGTCCCCTGACCAATGGCACCGGGTGTTATGCCTGGCTTCACCTGACGCCGGCTTATCACCTGCCGCACCACCCCATGCTGCACCGCCACAGCACATGTAACTGAACGAAGTACCGGAT
>VOFK01000602.1_pt1 | contig 30753 bp, 59 predicted proteins | sample 5384121 | NCBI WGS metagenome assembly VOFK01 (sample SAMN12384730, study PRJNA508395) | human gut metagenome | isolation source: healthy gut J | host: Homo sapiens | reverse complement strand
GCGCTGGGGGTGAAAACACGAACACGATCCAAACTGCCGAACCCGTTGGCGGCGGCAAGGCGCTCCACACTTTCCAGGGTGGGGTCCAGCGCACCGGGCTGAGCGGTGCTGGGGTTGATGCCGATGCAGACCAGCGGATGTCACCCACCCGGCCCAGAACGTAGCGGTTGGGCTGGTAGGTGTGTAAGGGTTCATGTACAGATGCCGCCGGGGTATTTCGCCCAGCTTCAGACGGCAGCTGTTCCGTTTGCATAGTGACTACCTCTCAAAATTCGATCTTTCTATTTATCGTTTCCTGAAAAAAGAATGGAAATCAACACCTTTAGGGGGGAGAAAGTCTCCCCACAAATCAAAATTTCATGGTATACTGTCCTTGAGCCGTAGGCTCTGAAAAAAGGAAGATCAGCTTTGCATTCTTTGAAAGGAGTCTTGCTATGCTGGAAGATTATAAAAACGCTCTGCGCGCGGGTCAGCGCGCCTACCGTGCCTGTGTGCGCGGGCCAGTCGCCTTATCTGGAGGTGGATGATGCATTTTCCGGGTGAATATCGTGGCGCAGGAGCCGCTGGGGCTGGTGGACATCCCTGCCGAGAGCATCGTGGGCAATTAAGACCAACGGCCGCCACACGGCCTTTTTGCGGCAAACTTCATGCCCCTGCTGGACGAAGGCACCGGAGCCCGCGGGTCGCGGAAATGAACCCAAAGATCTTCCACTTGAAGAAAAGGGTCTCACACCCTCATCGCTCACGAACCGGTTTACGCTAGGAGGGCAAACAAGCGGGTGTCTGTCCTCAAATATTACGAGGCCGTCACCATCCCCGGCACCGTGACCCGGCGATCCCCGAGCGGAACGACACGCTGGAAAAATAAAATTTACTACGAAAGTTCCTCGATTTCTATAACGTCCTCAGAACAACGTCCGGCTTCTCGAAGCTGGGCGGTTACGCCAAATTGTAGACGGTGGTCTGCAAAGGAGGAAGCGTGGGCGACGACGACCGGCTGAACTTCGGCGCTGTGGCAACCATGTTCAGCCAGCAGTTCTACGCGCTGGGCGGTTTCGGCCCTGAACCTGACCCCGGCGACGCGCTGCTGGTGCTATCTGTCGGTCTACCGGTATTCCGGATGCGTGCCAGTCCACCCGGCGCAGGTGCGGGAAAACCTTTTCGCGACTGTGGATGAGATCAAGATCCTGACGGAGCCCCACGCCGTCCAGCTCTCGCTGGAGCCGAAACCGGGCAGCGAGCCGCTAAGCTGAGCAAGCTGAACATCTTTGCCCAGAAGCCCAGCCAACTGAAAGTGGTGTTCCTGCACGAGTACGATGCCAAGACGAGCGCGTGGGTGGGGGCCACGAAAAGGGCATTGAGGCCCTGAAAGCCGAATTGGGGACCGGCTCATCACCAACCGGGAGAACGTTTCCCCGGAGGTGGACGCGGGAGCCGTATCTTGGAAGAGGGGCCCACGACAACGCAGATGTAGTGTTCACCACCAGCATCCGGATGCGGCTTACCTGTTTGAAGGTGGCGGCTCAGCACCCCAAAACGAAGTTCCTGAACTGCTGCCCTCAACACGCCGCACCCGCTGGTTCGCACCTATTACCCCCGCACCTACGAGGAATTACCTGCTGGGTATGCTGGCGGGCATCCGTCTCCAAGACCGACCGGTGGGCTATGTGGCCGCGAACCCGGCCTACGGTGCCCGCGGCGGTCAACGCCTTCGCGCGCGGCTCCGCGGGCGGTGCGGCCGGGACGCCCATGGGCTGGTGCAAGGCCTGTGCGCCGGTGGAGGGACAGCCGCTGAACTTCTCCGACCGACAGGATATCACCCCCTGCTTACACCCGCAGCAGCAGCGAGCCTGGCTGGCCGTAACCGGGACTATGGCCTGTGCCGACGCTTGTTTGCCGGACGGCAGCTTGCAGCCGGTGGTTCTGCCGGTCTGGAAGTGGGAAGTGTTCTATATCGGCATCATCCGCTCCATCTTCAACGGGCACATGGGGAAAGCGAAGCCAGCGGCAAGGCCGTGAACTACTGGTGGGGCCTCCAGAGCGACGCCGAGCGGTGGACTACTACGAGGAGCTGGCGGGCGGTAACGCCCAACTGCTGAACTCATCGCCGAGGCGCCCAACAGAAGCATGAGCTGGCCATCTTCCCGCGGCGGGCATCTACGCACAGGCCATGTGAAAAAAAGCCGCAGGGCGACAATTACACCCCCAAGGAACTGATGGAAATGGATTGGCTGGGCGAGTGTGTGGAAGGAGCGCTGCCGCAGTACGAAATTCTGGATGTGAAGACCCGCGGCCTCGACACGCCATCAACGGCTGGGCAGCCTGAAAGGGATGCTGCCAACCAGCGTAAATTCAACAGAATGGAGCATTGCGGACGTGAAGATACTTGGTGATTTCGGATACCCCTCCAAAGCACTGTGGGATTACTCCCCAAGGGAACGGCTTTGCGGGATCGACCTGACTTTCCCTGCGGGGATCCGCGAAGATATACCTCGAATATCTGACCAAATTTTACAGCGGCCCCCATTTTTATGTCCACGGCAACCACGATAGGCTACCGCCAGAGGGCGAGGAGGCGGGCGGCATCTGTGTGGACGATCAGGTGTATGTCTGGAAAGGGCTGCGCATCATGGGGCTGGGCGGCAGCATCCGCTACAACAGTGAGGGAAGACCTTCCAGTACACGGGCAGGAAATGCGCCGCCGGGTGCGGAAGGCTCTCTGGTTCAAGGCCTCACCGGGCGGGCGGCATCGACCTGCTGCTGACCCATTCCCCGGCCAGCGGGATCAACGACGGCTTTGACAAGGCGCAAAAGGCTTCGTCTGCTTCAACGACCTGCTGGAAGAGTATCGGCCCAAGTGGTTCGTGCATGGCATATCCACCTGAGTTAATCCAAACTGGGTGTATGCAGCCACGGCCCGACCACGGTCATCAATGCCACCGCAAGCGGTATGAGTTTGGCATCCCCGACCCGGACCCGGCAGCGCGGCGGAAATTTTTGGAAAAACCCGGCCTTCCCGACCGAGAACTGAAAAGGAGAACGACCCATGGAATTGACCGAAAAGCTGGCGCAGCTGGATGGGCTGCAAAAGAAGCTGTATGCACTTCACCTGCGCGGGAGAGCTTCGCTGTATCTGATTCCGTGACGGTAGCCCCCAAGAACACCGCCGAGGGCCGCGGGTGTGGCCCCTGAGCATTCTGGCCGGAGAGCACCAGAAGCTGCTGACCGCCCCGGGAGACCAAGGCACTGCTGGATGAGCTGGCCGCCGAACAGGACAAGCTTGACCCCCTCCACAAGCGGGAGGTGGAGCTGCTGCCGCGAGTGCGAAAAGATGACCCGCATCCCCGGCGGAGGAGGATATGGCATACAGCGAGCTGACCAACCGCGCCAGTGATGTCTGGCACAAGGCCAAGGAAGAAAACGACTTTCGCCTCCTTCTGCCCCATTTTTTTGCAGGAGCTTGGTGGACTATAACCGGAAATTTGCGGTCTACTACGACGCGCCGAAAAAGGCCCCCTATGACGCCCTGCTGAACGAGTACGAGCGCGGGCGTGGATTCAAAGCAGCTGGACGCCTTCTTCTGACACGCTTCGGGAGGGCATCGTGCCCCTGATCCGGGCCATCGGCGAGAAGCCCCAGATCGACGACACAGCTTCCTGCATCTGGAATACCCGGTCGAGCAGCAGAAGGCTTTTGCCGACTATCTCATGGAGGTCATGGGCATCGGACCGCAGCCACTGCGGGCTGGGGGAGACGGAGCACCCCTTTACGCTGGAATTCAACAATAAGGACGTCCGCATCACCACCAACTACGACGAGCACAATGTGGCATCCTCCATGTACTCTGTTCCTTCACGAGGGCGGCCATGCTCTGTATGAACTGGGCATCCGGGATGACCTGCAGTACACCTTCCTGACCGGCGTCGTCTGCATGGGCGTCCATGAGAGCCAGTCCCGCTTCTACGAGAACCTCATCGGCCGGTCCCGCGCCTTTATCGGGGGTCATCTATCCCAAGGTGCAGGAGTTCTTCCCCAGCAGCTGGGAAATGTAACTGCGGAGCAGTTCTACCGCGCCGTGAACAAGGTGGAGCCCAGCCTCATCCGCACCGAGTCCGACGAGCTGACCTATTGTCTGCACATCATGGTGCGGTACGAGATCGAAAAAGCTCGTCATCGCCGGGACGCTGCAGGCGAAGAACGTTCCCGCCGCGTGGGCGAAGCTGTATCAGGAATACTGGGCGTGGAGGTCCCCTTACGGCCTGACCGCGAGGGCTGCCTGCAGGACAGCCACTGGTCCGGCGGCTCCTTCGGCTATTTCCGTCCTACGCGCTGGGCAATGCGTACGGTGCGCCCAGATGCTGCACAACATGGAGCAGGAGTTCGACGTTTTTGGACAGGTGGCGAGGGGCAACCTTCTCCGGCGTGACCGGCTGGCTGCGGGAACATGTCCACCAGTACGGCAGCTGCTGGAGCCTGCTGCTATCGTGAAGAATGCGTGCGGCGAATTTGACCCGCATTACTACCTCGATTACCTGACCCGGAATTATACCGAGCTGTACAACTTATAATGAGAGACAAAACAAAAGCGGCACCGGAAAACGGTCGAAACGTTCCTGGTGCCGCTTTGCTGCCGGAGCGAGCCATCTCAGTTGTGGGAACGGATGGGGCACAGTTGGTTACAGGGGAAGCTTGCCGCCGACCTTGTTGACGACATAGTAAGCCGCTTCCTCTTCGGGCTTGATATACACCTTGCAGGACTGGACGCCGACTTTGTGGGTCAGGCGGTAATCGGCCTTGGCGCGGTCCACAAGATCGGTGATGTTATACTGCTTGCCGGAATATTCCACATAGACTTCCGGTGCCAGCGGCGGGCGGCCGCGATGGGCGGTCTTACCGGCCTTGGTGGTGGGTTTTGCTGCTTTGTCCGCTTTGGCAGCTTTGCGTGTGGCCTTTTCTGCAGCAGGCGTCTGCCACAACAGCGCGGGCTTTTTCTCAGACATGAGTTCAACCTTCTTTCTCAAATGATCTGCGCTGCAACACAGCGCCCGATGACCCCGATGAAAAAGAAATCATTTCAAACGGTAACACATAACTATATAAATAGTTTCTTCTGTTTCGTTTGTAAAGAGGTTTTTCGAAAAAATGCCTGAATAATGCAAGAATCAGCGTGAATTTCCCCAAAAAGTTACCCGCGGCATAGCTCTTGGGCGCGCGGAACGATGGGGACAGCAGGGGTTGTATCCCAGTCCTCTGCGAGGACAAATAAGTCGTTCAATTTCGTCTGCGATCCGCTCGGTGCTGCGGCGCTGTGCCAGCGCGAAAAGTGCTGCCAGAAGTTCGAGCTTCAGGGGTGCGGACCTCGGCCGGCGCATTCCACAGCCGGGCAAGGTCGTAGTTGTCCGTGTTGCCGCAGCGCATGGCAGTTGGCGCAGTTGGGGCGACCCGGTGTTTCTCGGTCTCCACGATGTTGCGCATCCGCTCCAGCGCGCGGTAGTGTCGGCCTCCGGCTTTGCCGCCAGCCGCAGCCCGGCGGCAAGCACACGGTCGGTGTCCTCGGTCTTGGGCTCGTTGACGGTGGAGCGGGCCAGCCCTAGCAGTGCGCCCCGTAAAAGATCCTGCTGCTGCGCAGCTGTCACGGGAGAAGAAAGCAAAGTGCTCATAACGAAACTCCTTTTGCGGAAATGCCCGCAGAATGATAGCATCAGTATACACGAAAGTGCCCCAAGCAAAACAAGACGTTCCGCCCGTTTGGAAAAATTTCGATTTGAATCTTGATTTTAGCGCGAAAAATGGATTATAATATTATCGTTCTGTTCTGAATAAGATAAGCCGGTGTCGGAATGGCAGACGAGGGGGACTCAAAATCCGCTTGCGGCTTCGCTAAATAACGAAGCAGCGAAGGTTTTTGACCGGTTACCGGCAAAAAGGATTTCTTACATCCCTCCTGAACATCCTTCCAACTTTTATCTGCGGCGTGTGAAACGGGTCCAAAGCCACCCAGCACAGCATGGGCGGAATGGCAGACGCAAGCGACTCAAAATCGCTCGGGAGATGTGGGTTCGACCCACTCCATCGGGACCCCATCAAAAACAAGCTGGGGGACTTTTTTTGTTCCGCCGCTTTATTTTTCCGGCTCATTTTTACACTTTTGTGTTCTCCGGGAAAATGCTGACGATGGCATTGGCAGAGGATACCTTAGCTGGAAAAATCCAGATGGGTATAAATGTTGCTGGTCGTGCTGATGTCACCTGTGCCCGAGCCACTCCTGAATTTCCTTCAGGCTCACGCCATTGGCATAGAGCAGACTGGCGCAGCTGGCGCAGATCGTGAAACGGATACGCTTCATTTGGTGTGCGACCAGAAAATCCGGGAAATGCTGGCTCAGGAAATCGGGCCGAATCCGCTTTCCCATCGGGTCTGACATAGATATAGTCAAGATAATCGGTGCAATAGCTTTTGCCGCAGACCTTCCGATTCTGCTCCTGCTCCTTTTTCATTTTATTGAGCATCTGCTCACAGGCAGGGATTAGGGGAAGTGTCCGGCAGCTCGACTTTGTTTTTTGTCTTATCTCGTGCGATTTCGTTACAACGTTCCGTTGACCTTTGCGGTCACAACCGTATGCTGAATGCTGATTTTCTTGTTCTCAAAATCAATGGCATCCCATTTCAAACCAACAACTTCACTGCGCCGCAGGCCGTAGAATGCAGCCATGATAACGCCAAACTCCGAAGGGTCACCTTCCGATCGCTTTGAAAAGCTGCTCCAGTTCTTCACCGCTTGTAAATCTCCGACTTGAACTTTTCCTTACGAGGACGTTCAACGCGATCTGCCGGGTTGGAACGGATCATGCCGATTTGAAAAGCGTACTGTAAGCATTTGCGGATGTTGGCGTGATAGTGAATGACGGTGTTTGCCGTAAGGCCACGATCCAACTCATGCTGGTAGAAGTCTTGGATGTATTTGGGATGCTGTTCCATATCCTGCAATGGTATAGTGGAGCGGTTCAAAAAATATGGGACGATCTTGTGAATGATTTGCTCTTTCATAGCTGGTATAGGTTGTGATTTCCACTCGTGACTTCATCATTTTCAACCAGTCCGTGATGAAGTCGGTGAAAAGTACCGGGGGAGTTATCAAGGCAGGGGTCAACTTCTTTGATGGGGCTGACCTTTCAGCCAGTTATTGTCAACGGCATATTGCAGGGCATCGGTCAACTCCCCTGTGCCAATCCAGAAGCTGCTGTACACTGTCGCCTCCTCCTGCTGACGCTCATAGCGGAAGAACGTTTCCAGATCGCGCGGAGAGAAGTGCTTTCAAAGACAGCCGCTTCTTTTCAAAGTATGGGACAACTACTCTTCCAAGATCATAAGCATATCTGCCATAGGTTTCGGGCGGAAGGTTCATCACACTTTCCCGAAGCCAGCGGTTCAGATATTCCGATACCGGCAGGTCGGAAACCTGCTGCATCGTTTCAGGGTTAAACTCTTTTTTGTGTTTTTACGCAACAGAGATTCAGCTCTTTTTTGTTTCCTTTAACCGGAAGTCCTGTGCTGATGGATTTGGTTCTGCGCTTTCCATTTGTGTCTTTCCAACTCAGAATCATCTGATACATACCGTTTTGTTCTCTTAAATGTCCGGCCACATTTGTCATAGTGATGCTCCTTTCTGTTCGCAGCCAAACGTCCTTTGCTTAGGCACCATAAGTTTAGAAGACTCTGGAGTGTTTTGCAAGGATGGCGCAAGAGAGTTTGAAAGGCGCATCCCTCCAAGTTGCCGATTCTGATCGATCAGGTACTCTACCACGCAGAGTTTTGGTATCTTATAACTGCGTCCTACACGCACCGAGTGGATCTTATTCTGCTTGACCAGCAGATACGCATTCTTCCGGCAGATGCCAAGCATTTCCTGAAGAATGTCTACGGATACCACATCCGGGTAATCCTTGAACATCATCATGTACCGCTCTGTCTTTCGGTCAGGCTCTTCCTGAATCAAAGTGCAGGCTGCGATCTCGCTCATTCCTGTCCTCTCCTTTCTAGTTCAATATGTCGATTATTTGAAAGAAAAATACTATATGTAAAGAGCAATGGCCTTTTTCCGGGTACCATCGCCCTTGCCAAAGGAGATATTTGAGTTTAGAACTTCATCGGCAGCGCATCCTTTCCTGCACTTGCCGTTGTAGGTGGTGTAGATGGGGTAAACGTACCGCCGCCAGCCCGGAAGCTTGGCGGGGTTATCCCGGCTGACACGGTAGAGCTCCATGGGATGGACGCCGCTCAGCGCACGGACAAGCCGCCCGCGCTGTACTGTCCATGATACAGCTGCACAAAGTACATCACGCCCCCGCAGGACAGCCGCCCGGAAGGAATCCGGTCTGCCCCTCCCCACGCTTCCACGATGTGCCGCAGGGCTTCGCAGTAGATTTCTTCGCCCAGCTGGTCGTACAGCTTCAGCGCCGTGCCCACGCAGCTGATGCGGTAGTCGCTCAGCTGCATGCTGTCGTAGTTGAGGGACAGCCCCACCCGGTTGGTGGCTGCGACAAACGCCTTGAAGGCGCATCGCCGCCCACTACCTTGGCGCGCAGCTTGATGCCCGCCGACAGGGGTGCGGCGTGACCGTTCTGCTCCGCAAAGAGCAGGGCTTCCTGCTCCATCGTCAGTCCGGTGTAGACCTTGCAGAGGATCGGGCGGTCCTTTGCCGCCGTTGCGGAGGATGCGCCCTCGATGGTGTGCTGCCCATCCGTTACATGAATCTGCCGTTGCGGAAACTGATCTTCGGCTCATTTGCCACATACTCGTTGAAGTCGGCAGCAATCATTTCCACACGCTTACGCTCCACCCCCCTCTGATAGATCTCGCGGGGATAGATCAGCTTGCTGCTGTGGATGACCGAAAGCTGGTATGGCGGGTTGACACCAATGAAGGTATTGGTGTTGTCGTTCAGGCGCATCGCATTTCCTCCTTGATCCTCCAGATGTACGTTTCGGCTTCTTTCAGGATTTCAGCAACCTGCTGCTTACGCTTTGGGATGGTGAGCAGACTTGGGTTGAATGTGAAGCTGTATTCCAGCCGCTGGATCATTGCGTGTACCGCAGCTTCCAGTTCGGTGTACAGCATCATTTCCTCAATACTTCCGGCATTCTCAAAGGACGACCGGATGGGCGTATAGGGGTAGACAGGCGGTTTGCCATCAACCACCTCAGGCGGTGCGTAAGCCGCCGTAGAGCGGATGATGGGTGGAAGCCGCTGAATGCTCCCCATCGGGTTCAGGGCAAGACTGGCGCGGACAGCATCATCCACTCGGTCCATTTCCTCCGGGGTGAGGTGTCCGAGAATTTCAGCACCCTGCTCTTGTCTACGGTAAAAATCTGCTCTGCCTGAACGATGGATGGTACGGAGAGAAACCTTCGTTCACCAGCAGGCAGTGGGTCGGCTGGGTGTACTTTTTTGATGACTTGCTTGTCATGGTGGCTACGATCAGTGTGGGTGAGTAAAAATTTCCCACATCGTTCTGGAGAACGACTGCCGGACGATTCCCGCTTTGCTCTGAACCGATGGCGTTGTCAAAACGGGTGAAGAAAATGTCTCCACGTTGGAATTTCCAGTTTTGAATCAAAAGCTGCCCTCCATTTTGTTATGTGCACCGCCCGCTGCACCTCCTTGGCAGGTGGGCGGTGTGTTTGTTCAGCGGTTCATCACAACGTAATCATGACCGCGCCGGGTCTGGCAGACGGTGCAGGTGTCCATGCTCCGATCTGCGCTGGGAACAATGGCGATTTTGAACGCCTTGGATTCTACAAAAACTACGCAAGGCAGACACCGCAGAGCGTGCGGATGGACCGAATCATCTCCGGGGTCAGTTCCATTTCCTCGTAGATCGCTTGCTCTAAGGTGGTACGGTCGTTCAACTCGTTCATAAAACCTCCTCCTATGTAGGACGAAAAATGTGATATATGGAATAAGTAAAAAGAACAGGCGTGGACGAAGACCGAAAAACGCATTCGGCCACGCCTGATTTAATAAGTTAAGGTCTCGCATATTCGCCCTCGGCTCCCTGCGAGTGGGGCATAAACATCTGGCAGCGGACTTGTACCGCTTCATTGGCATTTCAGCCACCCCGTCTGCTTTGTGACCGGGCCGCGAATTACGGAAGTATCATTATCAGAGTACCAGATGACGGAACTATTCAGTTTTCAAGGACCATGAAGTCGGACGTTTTGCCCTGCGGTGAGTGCGCCACTCGGGAAATTGTCCCTTCACTTACGAACCCAGTTGAAAAGGTCAATTCTGCACCCTGAAAATCAAAGTTTTTCAAAAAAATTAGTGATTTTAATGATACGCTTACTTATATTCTGGTGGGGCAATGCCATAAGCTTTAGATAATTCCACCGTGCTATACCCCTCATAGACATAGAGCGTCAAAAGTTTGAGGTCGGCAACAGACAGCTTCTCTAAGCCGGCTTGCAAACGTTCGTTTTGGACTTCACCCACCCACGCAAAGCGCGTTTTCGTTTCGTGATAGGTGTCCGTCACGGTAGTGGCTCGCACAAAGCCAGCATAATCGTTCCGATTTTAGGAATCGTCTCGCACTCGGAATCTCAACATCATAACGATGGTGGGCACGATCATCATTGAATACCGCCAGATCGTACTCATACATCTTCTGGATAGCGTCCTCCTTCATGCCAGCAGCCCGGTATTCTTCCCGGAGCTTGTCCCATTTAGCATAGAAGTTACGGCGAGGGCATTTCCGCTTATTGCTAAACTCATATAAACCTCCAAATTTTCGATAAAACGTAAAAAGTCGAAAATTTGGAAGGCTAATAAACACCGCAGGGGTTCACAGCCATGCGCTGCTTGTAGCCGGTGATCTTCTCCAGCAGCTTGTCCACGCAGTTCATCACGTCAGTCATTTTCGTGTCCTTTCCCCCGGACTCAGGGAGGGGAAGGATACCGATGACGGAGACTGGATAGGGGTTCACGCCGTGCACTGAACCAGCCTGCAAAACGCAAAAAGGCCCGATTCTAGAGATGGGAGGTACACCCATAGACCGGTCGTTCTACCGCAGCAGACAGCGTCTGCCGGCTGGTAAAACTCCGTTATGGTATCCCTTAACCCTCTAGAATCGGGCCTTACGATATTTTTGTTCTTGGGGCTTGTCCCTTGAACTGACTACATGATAACCGAGAACACCTCAAATCACCAGTTCATCAGATGAGCTCTAAAAAGCAGCGCACAAAAGCATCGTTATTTCGTACTTTTATAAAAAAAAATACCGTCATGTCAGATGCTCTTATGCAGCCTTTACTGCCGTTTTATTACCGTTTAGGGCTCACTTCTTGAGCCCTTACCTCAGAAAAATTTCAAAAAAAGAGGCGACCAGACCGTTTTTATGGTCTAATCGCCTCATAGGTATATTCTGTTGTGTCCGCATTAACAGGCAGTTTTGAGTGGCGCACATCCACATGCTGCAAGGCAGACATTGACTTGTTCGATGCCCTCTTTGTAATACTCCGTCAGAATCATCTGATAGACAGTATTCTTTTTGATTGTTGAAAATCCAGCGTGATTCCGCACATCCTCAATAAATCACCGCTTACAGGTGGCGGAAGGTGCAGTGCCACCGAGATGGCAACAATCTGCTCCCACACTTGCATCCTGTCCTGCACGAAGCCGCTTTTTACCGTAGATACAGAGAGCCCAGACTCTGATTCCATCTGTTCCACAGACATATCCCGGTCGTTCATCAGCAGCTTCAAGGCCTCTCCAAACCCCTACCCCCGAAATCGTTCTGCGTATTGCCAACGACCATTGAACCTCCTCCGCAAACGCAACTGCAGCTGCCAATCCCTGTTCGGCAGTTTTCTGCGGCAACTGACGGCAAACCGAGTTGGCACTGACGGTTTCCACCTTGGTATCCGTATTCTTATGTACACCAGATGCCACCTCGGTTCACCTCCTTCACCAAAAGTTTTTATAAAAAGACCGGAGTAAATTCAGATCAAGTTGCTACGCATTACTTGTTGTCCAAATCTACCGGTCTTCGACTGCTGTCCGACAATTTATATATGAAGACTGGATGTGTATAGCCTGACATTCTATAGTCATGCAAGCAAGACGTACTTCAACCTACATAATCGACATCTCAAAACACGGTGCCGTGCAACAAATCGCTGCACAGACAACCAGCAGCAAGCTGCTATCAGCCTTCTTGCCGATATCATCTTTCCATCGGCCGGCTGTCATCGTTTATGTACTTCCGTCTATTGCAAAATGTTGTTTCAGATTTAACCTTTCACATACTGAACAACCAGACTATTCCCTGTCTGCTAACACACCTCCTTTTTTTCGGATTTATATTCGACCGTTGGTGTTTTCGTCACCTTACGGCTATTTTTCACATTTGTAGTATAACAGCCAAAAATGTAATCCGTAAAGAGGAGCAATCGTTTTTCATCGAAGCGACGAGAAATAAGTCGGAAAATTGTGTCGGCAATCTGCCAATTCCGATCCTATAAACGCAAAAAGCCTCTCCAAAAAAAAATCCGGAAATACTTCAGATTTTTGTCACCCCCGGCTTACCACCCATTCGAGCAGTACCAAACAGGCAGCAATTCAGTTTTTAAACTGGCTCACACGGTCCCTGATGAGCCAGCTGCAGATTCGCATCTGGCTCTTCTTGTCCTTGTCCTCAAACAGTGCAAATGAGCCGTGTATCCTTCTCCGGCAGGGAGTTGAACACACGGCTCATCATTTAGGTTCAGAATCTCAAGAAGCTCGACGACAATCCTGTAGCCGTTTTCTCGGGACAGCGAAGCATTTTTTCCCTTAAGTACTGTTCACCTCATCAATTGACCTCATATACATACAGTTAAGAATCATCAAATGTGCTAGCTGTTCTTTTTCTGGTTGCAGCCAAGTTAAAACCCGCTTTTGCTATGAGCGCAAACGAAAGCCATGGAGGAAGGTGCATAGCAACGCATGGTGCAACCACGTTTTTCTCAGAAAAACTTTCAACCTTTCCATTTCTGTAGCGACCGATCGTTGACTCCGACACCTTTGATTCAAAAGGCCAAAGCCTCTTTGCGTAAATCCGAAGCGTGTCATCACATATCGTAGTGCTTCCGGGAAGCAAGCAGGCATATTCGCTAACACCTTGCGTTCTTCTTCCAGCCTTCTCGTACTTAGACAGCCTTCCTTCCGGGTCTATAATATGATAGTAGTTTTCGATCTCTGTTTGATTTTTTTTTCAGCATGCGAGGGCATCCAAATCCCTCCCACGTCCGAAACTACTCAAGGTAGCCTCAAACGTGGGAGGAATGGGCATAGCGATGCTCATTGGATCAGTCAAACCCGCAGTCGCGACTGGCCTTTTTTTGACTCTATTAACCCATAGCATATGCAATTGCGCATAAATCAGCACACTTAGCCCTTCTAATGCGTCTGATCAGTTCTCGCATCGCTTTCCAATTCGAGAATTCTTTCATAAACGCACTGATACTCCAGAGAATCCGGTGCCAGATCATCAGCAATATGAAGCAAATGACTGAATCCGCTTATTGATTCTGTTCTTTTCTTTTGCTTCAGCTCCAATAGACTTACTGCCTCAGTAATCGCCTCGATAGCTGATGAAAAGATTGAGTCTTGACAAATGATGTACATTTGCACATTCACCTGCCCTTTTCATGTAGTACGGTAAACCGCCAGTTTTATTATATCACATTCCATTTTATAAACAAAATATGTCTCGTTTTCTTTATTGCTTCGCCATCTTCTCCTTGACCTTTTCCGGCACATCAATCAAGCCAAATCGGTAGAACATTCCATAAATGTACGACACACCCGGATATCTCCCAGATCCTTAGGGTCTGCCCACTACCTCTCCGGTTTCACCGATATTGTGATACGCCAGCACCACGGAGCTCCAAGCAAGGCTTTTGCTGTCCTCTCTGCGGTCAATCCACAGTTCCTTGGTGAACTCATCTTCCCTGCCCTTCTTCAGCCTATATGTAAAGGGCAGGCCGGACAGAGTCTTGAACTTGTAGCCCCGAAAAGCCACCACACACTTCCAGAGGTTCTCCTTGCAGGGGATTCTTCTTCAGCGCAACCACAGCTCGGTAGTGGCGCTGTCTTTCTGCCCCCGCACTGATATTCTCTGCTTCAGCTTCCTCAGGGAAGTACACACCTTTTGCATACGGCAGATAAGAGGTCACGGAGGGACGGGACAACTGCAAGGCAGACATGGTGGTGGAGGTGACAGCAGCAGAATAACTCTGCGTTTCTCTGAGGGTATTAAAGGTCTGTTGGACGAGCTTTGCGGTATCCGACTCGTAGACTCCGGCGGTGATAAGCAGCTTCCGAACCTTGATGGGGTTGAGGGACAGCGCGTCTGCAATGGCTTGCAGGCTCATTTTGTCCGTATAAAGGTCAGCAGCCGCTTTCATCTGCTGTGCCGGTTCTTGGCTGCACTGTACTCAGGCTTTTGATGACTTCCGCCCTCCACCGGGCTTGCGCGCGCGTGTATTATCCACTAAATTTCACCTCATTTTTATTTCCGTCACAAACTATATATCGTGCTCAAAAATATGCCGTGTGAACTTCTGGAATTCAGTCCACACGGCGTATTGCTATTTCAGGTTTTCGAGGATATCGTCTGCCGTTTTTGAGCGTTCTGGGACTTCTCAGACTTCTTAGTCTTTTGAGATTTCTTATAATCTCTTATCTCACTAAATGGGGTTGACTTTGCAGCCGGGTGCTTATTGACCGCTTACAGTGACTCTCTGTTTATTCTTGCTATCTTTGATTCTGGGCACAGTCAATCAGCCTTTCTATTATATATTGTGGTTCAAGTATAGCGCTGTCATTCATTTCAAGCAACAACATATTATGTGTTAGATAATCCAAATGTCAAATTAACATGTGGTCCAGTTTTATCGTAACCTAGTTTCACTTCAGCACTCTTTTTTACCTTGGATTTTTTGATGCTTCATCATCTGCTTCAATTAGCTTTTTCCCAAGTGGTAGAATTTGAACAGATTTCATTGCTTCCATAATTTCATATTGAGCTTCATACATCGCAATAAACCCACAGTCTTGAAGATATTGAAATGCATCTCGCACTAGACTTTCAGGAATTCCCAAGGTATTTATATTTACCCTTCCACCCTCACGTACAGCACTAGCCATACACATTATTATTACGACCGCCTTATGGCGTGTTACAGGAGGTTTGCAGGCTTTGGCTGGGACATTCCATCCCACGGAAATGTTGTGCTTTTTCAGCTGACGGTATCATTCCCTCGTTGCAGTATTTTCTTACAGTACCAACAGAACACTTCCATTTTCTCGCCACTTCACTCGTGTTCACTATATTCTCCCGAAGTTATTACAGTTGACTGCTCAAATCATGCAACCGCTTCATAGCGTTTTTCCCCATTCTTCTGTTTTTTCTTTTTTTTGTCTGCTAATAATAGATTAATTTGACCTATAGCGGACTCAATATTTCTTATCTCCTCAAGTCTACTGTCTGTTACACTGCATTCAAGTCCATGTACTACAGAGTTCCTATACTTTCTTAAGTCGTCTATTAGCAACCTAACGTTATTACTAATAATCTGATTTTCATTTAATATTTGCAGTCCCCTAATAATTCCAGGTTTACCTGTTCTCCTATTAACAAATCCATCGGAACATAATGTTGAGCAATAGACAATATATCCACTTCAAGTTTATTGTAGAGTTCAAAAGAATTCCGCAACATTTTTTCTTTTTCGGTGGGTCATCCAGTGTCGAATTTTTTTTATCGTCTGCTCTTTTCATTCGGTTCAATTCTTTATCGAGTTTCTTTGGGTCAAGTAATTGCACGCCAAAAAAGAGGATTGCCACAATTTCTAAAACAAAAAACAAGAACATTTTCATTTATAAGCCAATACTCTACAGCAGATAACCTGCCAAGATTAGCAATTCCAAACAATGATATTACATTAATCAGTCACATAGAATTGATATTGATATCAACCCTGCGAACAGATTTGACAAAACCGAATTTGTTGCATCATATAACGTTTCATCGTCCTTTGTAGAGTCTCTAAATTTATCAACAAAAAACACGTATGCCGTCAGCGTCAAACCATACAAGAACCACCAACTATTTGTGCCGTCGTTGTGAATAGTGTACTCATTTGTGTCTGATCCACATCAAACATCACAATCTGGTACTTCGCAATAACAACGCTTGCTATTGTAAGGAACACTGCGATTCCTATCGTCAAGCAAAAAGACTACCGCATTTATGTCAAATATGGTATCAGTTATAATTTTCTTTTTACTTTATCTTTTTATTGTAGTAGGCATACTATTTTATATTTCTATGTATTGTTTTCTTGCATTCTTCGGCACAGCATCTACACACTGTGTTGCCTGCCGCCCACCACGTAGAGGTGTGCAAAGTTTCGAGCGGCAAAACCGTGAAAAATTTCCCACGGCTCAAATATAATCCTTTAAAAAAAATTAGTTTTCAAGGGTATCGGTGAAATATACATCAGCCGTATACTGTATCAAGTTACGTTCAAAACAGCGTAGCCCTTGTTCTTGATGACTTCCACGACCTGAGACACATATTTCTGGCAGGTGTTATGGTCAGGGGCTTCGACCATAACACGCACGACTGGCTCAGTGCCGGACTCGCGCACCAGGGATCCGACCGGTATCGCCCAGTGCTTCGGCTACAGCCTTGACTGCACCTCCTGCACCGCCGGGTCGTCCTGTGCAGCTCTCTTTGTCGGTCACATGGACATTTTCCAACACCTGCGGATAGATCTTCAAAGGCTCAGCCAGCTTGCTCATGGGCATCTTCTTGGCCAGCATTACTTCCATCATCTTCAGACTGGTCAGGATACCATCACCCGTGCTGGCGTACTTGGAGAAGATGATATGACCGCTCTGCTCACCACCAATACGGCAGCCGTTCTTCGCCATATACTCGTAAACATACTTGTCGCCCACAGCAGTCTTGGCGTAGCCAATGCCCTTCTCGTCGAAAGCCTTGTACAGGCCAAAGTTGGACATGACCGTGGTAACGACGGTATTGGTCAGAAGTTTGCCACGCTCCTTCATGTAGCAGCCGTAGATGTACAAGATATGGTCGCCGGTGATGACATTGCCCTTCTCATCCACACACAGGCAGCGGTCTGCATCGCCGTCATAGGCGAAACCGATATCCAGACCGTTCTCCACCACAAACTTCTGCAGGCCCTCGATGTGGGTGGAACCTGCATTGTTGTTGATATTCAGAACCGTTCGGCTGGTTGCATTAATGACGTAGATGTCCGCGCCCAGAGCATCAAAAACAGACTTAGCGATATTCCAGCTTGCACCGTTGGCGCAATCCAGGCCAACCTTCACACCCTTGAAGGAGTAAATACCCAGACTGATCAGATAGCCCATATAGCGGTTGCGGCCTGCCACATAGTCCACGGTGCAGCCGATGTGCTCCCGGTGAGCGAAGGGCAGCTCCGGCCAGTCCTTATCGAACACATGGAGCTTTCCGTCGATGTAGTCCTCAACTAGCAGCAGAATTTCTTCGGGCATCTTCTCGCCGTAGCAGTCAATCAGCTTGATACCGTTATCGTAGTAGGGATTGTGGCTGGCGGAGATCATGATGCCACAATCAAAAATCATCCACACGGGCGATATAAGCCACACTTGGGGTAGTAGTGACATGAAGCAGGTAAGGCGTCTGCACCGGAAGCGGTCAGACCTGCGACCAGGCTGTACTCGAACATATAAGAGCTGCGGCGGGTGTCCTTGCCAATGACGATGCGTGCAGGCTCGTTGTTGCCGTTGCGCTCACGCAAAGCATTATAATACCAGCCCAGAAAACGACCAACCTTGTAGGCGTGGTCAGCGGTCAGAGTGATCCCAGCTTCGCCACGGAAGCCATCGGTTCCAAAATACTTTCCCATTATAGTTTTTTCCTTGTCCAAAGAGTGAATTGACGAATAGAAATGTGCCTTTAGCCGGATAAATATCCGTTGCCTGCTGCTCACCACGGAGAGGTAGCATATTTGAGCAGCACAGCCATGTGGCGGAACACATGGCCGTTGTGCGGAATTCAGTACTTTCTCCACACCATTTTATTAACTACGTTTACATAACCCTGAATGATGCGAACCACCTTCATGGACACGGTCTCGTCCACGTAGTCGGGGCAGGGCTTACCCAGAACGCCCTTCTGCTTCATCTCTCGATTGCCATATCGGTGGCGTTGAGCAGTTCCCGGGTGGTAATGCCAGCCAAGATGAAGTCACCGGCTTCCAGAGCCTCCGGACGCTCGGTGGAGGTACGGATGCACACAGCGGCGATGGGATGACCAATGGACAGATAGAAGCTGCTCTCCTCCGGCAGCGTGCCAGAATCGGAGACGATTGCCAGAGCGTTCATTTGCAGCTTGTTATAGTCGTTGAAGCCCAGCGGCTCATTGACGCGAACACGAGATCCAGCTGGAAGCCGCTCTTTTCCAGACGGTGCTTGCTGCGGGGATGGCAGGAGTACAGGATGGGCATATCGTACTTTTCTGCCAGAGCGTTGATAGCGGTAAACAGGCTCAGGAAGTTCTTTTCGGAGTCAATGTTTTCCCTCACGGTGGGCGGACAGTAGAATGTACTTATCCTTCTCTAGCCCCAGACGCTCCAGCACATCGCTTTTCTGAATTTTCTCCAGATTCATGTGCAGCACCTCCGCCATGGGGGAGAGCCGGTCTGGTAGGTGCGCTCTTGGGTAGGCCAGTATCTGCCAGATACTTCCGGGCGAACTCGGAATAGCACATATTCACGTCAGAAATTACATCCACGATGCGGCGATTGGTCTCCTCGGGCAGGCACTCATCCTTGCAGCGGTTGCCGGCCTCCATGTGAAACAGCGGATGTGCAGCCGCTTCGCAGAGATGGCAGACAGGCAGGAGTTGGTATCGCCCAGCACCAGATAGCCCTCCGGCTGCAATTCGCTGAGCAGCTCATAGCTACGTCCCAGAATGTTACCGCAAGTCACACCCAGATTCTCGCCAACCACAGGCACCAGAATGTCGGGACCGTATTCCCCGAAGGTGTTCTTTTCAGCTCGAAATCCTCCCAGAACACGGTGGAAAGGTTTCTGTCCCAGTTCTGGTTGTAGTAGACCACGCAGCAGTCAAAATATTCCCGGCAGCGCTTGATAACGGCAGCCAGCCGAATAATCTCCGGGCGGGTGCCGCAGCCAATCATGACCTTGGTGCGCCCATCGTTTTTCCATTTAAAGTTATGTTCCATATCATTCTCCTATCGACAACCAGTATTCTTCTCTTACACCGGCTCGAAGAAAGTGTCCGGATGGTTCGGGTTGAAAATCTCGTTGCAGTTCATCACCGTCACCAGATTTTCCGTTTCGGACAGATTGATGATGTTGTGAGTCCAGCCGGGAATCATGTGGACAGCCTCGATCTTGTCTCCGGAAACCTCAAACTCTACCGTTTCCCCGGTGTTAATGTTGCGCTCCTGAATCAAGCCGTGACCAGCAACCACGATAAACAGCTCCCACTTGGAGTTGTGCCAGTGCTGCCCCTTGGTAATGCCCGGGCGGCTGATATTGATAGACACCTGACCGCAATCGGCGGTATGCACCAGTTCCGTGAAAGAACCGCGGTTATCCACATTCATCTTGAGGGCGTACTTAAACTTGTCGGTGGGCAGATAGGTCAGGTACAGCGAGTAAAAGCTTCTTAGCAAAGGAGCCATCGGGCATCTTGGGCATCATGAGCGTAGTCGGCTGTGCCTTGAACTCTTGCAACAGATCCACGATTTCGCCCAGCGTGACCTTGTGGGTCACAGGGACACAGCAATAGTGGCCATCGGTCTTCAGAACGGTTTCCACACCGTCAAACTCACAGTGCTGCTCCTTGCCTTCCAGCAGGTCGAACATTCCCTTCTACAAGATCGTCGATGTACAGCAGTTCCAACTCGGTACTGCGGTCGTTGACAGTGAATGGGCTCGTCATTGGCGACTGCCCAGCAGAAGGTGCTGACAGCACTGTTGTACTTTTTAGCGGCTGTGTCCCATCAGGTTCACGAAACGGTAGACGGCCACCTTTGCTCCGGTCTCCTGAGCATACTGGAAAAACAGTTCCTCACCAGCCTTTTTGCTGCGTCCGTACTCGCTGTTGCCAAAACGACCAGCCAGGGTAGCCTGAATGGAAGAAGACAACATGATGGTTGCCTTTGTTGTTGTGCTTTTTCAGGCAGTTCAGCAGATCAGATGCAAAGCCAAAGTTGCCCTTCATGAAGTCTTCCGGGTTCTCCGGGCGGTTCACGCCTGCCAGATTGAATACGAAATCTGCTTTCTGGCAGTACTCGTCCAGCTCCGCCGGGGTGGAATCCAGATCATACTCGTAGATTTCTTTAATATCCAATGCCGGGCGAGTCTTGTTCTTCCCCCATCCCGGATGTTTTTCAGGTTGTTGCACAGGGCGGTTCCTACCATGCCCTTGGCACCTGTGACTAGAATGTTCATTCTCTCACCTCTTTAGTGTACTGCGGTGCAGTCCGGAATATCTGCGCCGTCCGGCACGGTTGCATGATTGCAGACCGTTGCGTTGCTGCCGATGCGGGCAAAACTGCCTACAGTTGCACCGGTGCGAACCACACTGTTGGTGTAAATCAAAGCGTAGTCCCCTACCGCTGCATCACAGTGGACCTCTGTTCCGGCATTCAGCAAAAACACCGTTACCAACGGATGCACCGCTTCTGGATGCAAGCGTTTTGCAGCACCACACAGCCGCATCCCAACTTGGCGTATGGACTGATGTAGGCGCTGGGCGCAACGATATTGGGAAAAGCAAAGCCAAGAGCTTTTCGCCTTTCATACACCTGTGCCCGGAACCGATTGTTGCCGATACCCACAACCAGCGAACCGTACTCCTTCCGCAGCTCCGGCAAATCAGCAAGACCGCCAACCACCGGAATGCCACAGATGTCAGTGCCCACAGGTTGCCCATCATCTACAAAAGGCACAGTCGTATTGGAGCATTGCCTGCTCTGCTACCATGCGCCCAAAGCCGCCGGCACCAATCAGCAGTAACTTTTTCCTTAGACATTGGGGATGCCCTTCAGCTCATTCTGAACATACTCTGGTGGTGAAAATCTTCTTGACGGTGCCTTCCACGTCCAGACGCTCGGTGTTGTGGCTGGTGTAAGACTCGTCCGCCATGGTATGTACCTCGCCCTTCACCACGAACTTGTCATAGTTCAGGTCACGGTTATCCGCAGCAACACGGAAATAGTGACCCATATCCTGGCTGCGCAGACGCTCCTCACGGGTCATCAGGGTCTCGAACAGCTTCTCGCCGTGACGAGTGCCGATGATGTTCGTACCGGTATCGCCGAACAGCTGCTGGACGGCCTTTGCCAAATCGCCGATGGTGGAAGCATCAGACTTCTGGATGAACAAATCACCGGGATTTGCATGTTGGAAAGCGAACAAGACCAGATCCACAGCCTCGTCCAGATTCATCAGAAAGCGGGTCATATTGGGGTCGGTAATGGTGATGGGGGTTGCCAGCCTTAATCTGGTCGATGAACAGCGGAATGACGGAACCACGGCTGCACATGACGTTGCCGTAACGGGTGCAGCAGATGGTCGTGCCGCCGCGCTCAGCAGCCACACGGGCGTTGGCGTAGATGACGTGCTCCATCATGGCCTTGGTGGTGCCCATGGCATTGATAGGATAGGCAGCCTTGTCAGTGGAAAGGCAAACCACTCGCTTTACTCCGGCGTCAATAGCGGCGTGCAGGACGTTATCAGTACCGATGATGTTGGTCTGAACAGCCTGCATGGGGAAGAACTCGCAGGAAGGAACCTGCTTCAAGCAGCAGCGTGGAAGATGTAGTCAACACCGGGCATAGCGTCACGGATGGACTGAGGGTTGCGGACATCACCGATGTAGAACTTGACCTTTCTTTGCAGTGTCAGGATGCTTGGCCTGAAGCTCATGGCGCATATCGTCCTGCTTTTTTTCATCACGGGAGAAGATACGAATCTCCTTCAGGTCAGGAATCCAGGAAAGTGCTTCAGAACGGTAGAACCAAAAGAACCAGTACCACCAGTGATCATAAGAGTTGCGTTATCAAATGCAGACATTTTTATTCTTCCTCTTTTCCATTTAATTTAATATTCATACACACTAATATATGTTCTTGGTATCATCGCATTATGGAAAGCACCATCATTTACAACATCAATGTAGTCATCATCAATGTAGATACCTTCAACCGCATAGGATTGATATAATTTATATTGAATTTTGATGTTTTCCGTTTGGGTGTCAAATACAACGCAGTAGTTTTCTTCGCCTTTATAATCAGCCCCCCTACCGTAATATAGATCAGACCGTCATACATATAAATCATATCCTGATCTTTCATATTTACAGGATATGATTTTAGTAGATTTCCTCCCGGTCAAAATGAAGCATATATTTGTTATAGCACAGTACCCAAAGCGTATGATCCTCATTATCCATACAAATACCATTCGCCTGATATTTTTTTGTATTTTCCCAAATCAATTACTTTGGTCAACTTGCCTCTTTTGGAGATTTCCTGAATGCTGTCGCCTACCGCTATCCAAATGGCATCATCAATTGTGTCATATGCAATTCCTTGCAAATTCAGTTTTCCATCATTGGTATAATTTTTCTATCTGTACCTCTTGCAAAACCCTTTTTTCAGATTGCTGTCCAACTCAATCAACCGCAATTTGTCTCCACTATCAGTTCCATGGTCTGCAATCCAAAAAGTTTGATTTGCGGAATCATAGGTAAAGCCGGTACTTGTAAAATTGCCAGTTTCAACTCATCCAGATAAATTATAGTAGTAGGTATCAGTTCTTTTGCAATTGTCTGCCACCATTGTAGATGCATCAATTTTAACATTCTCTAAGCGATGCTCTTTAACGACCAGCCCACTCACCACCACAATTAAAACAAGCAGTAGTAGTCCATGCCATTTTGTACATCGGGGGTAATCATTTCAGTCACTCCTTTTTGTTTTTTCTTCATCGTTCGTTTCACTTTTTGCAATGGCCCGCGAGGGAATCGTGCAGCCTTTAAGCCATGCATTTTCCAGCTGATACCCAGCTTTTTGCCGTTGGTATATCGTTTCATTGATTCTCCAGCTTTGTATTGAAAAAGGCCTTCAGCTCCGGCTGCAGCCAATGCGTTCCATCTGCGCGTTCCCGGTCACGGATATCCCATAGCGAACCTCAGTCGCACCCGGAATAGTTCCTAGAGTCAATAACGCATGACCATTATAACAATGTGCTATCGGACATTTACCAACCGGGCACCAATCAAACGGTTTTCTGGATGCTCAAATGCATTGTGTAATAAATGTCCGCAGTAACAAAGGCAAACGCCTCTCCAGTGGTCAAATCAATATACATTGACCATAGCCCTGCTAGCAGTAGTCCCCTGATGAATTCCGAAAATGCTCTTTTTGAACTTCAAAAGCCCGAATCAAACTGCGACCACACCTTTATCATATTCTTCGATTGACAGGTTTGTCAGGTAATCAATTCCGGCTGTTCTATCATCGCGTGCAATGGTCAAAGTGCGGAAGCGCTCCAAAATGCTCCATGGAAAAAGATTTCAGCTCATCAATATATGGAATCAATTCATCACTCGGTGTCACTTCGATATTGACCGACGCACCAGCTCTCCCAAGCACGATTTACATTTTCTGCAAATCGATTCAACAGATTCTTCTTTTTTAAGCTCTAAATAATGGAACGAGCATTTAAATTCAATATGTGAAAGCAGTGCCCGGTCCCATGCCAGAATTTTTATCCAGCATTGGATTGATCGTCATATTGGAAACGATCTCTGCGTAATGCCCTTCTTCTACCAGCTCTTTGACATATTGATCCAGATTTGTAACCAGAAGCGTTTCGCCATCTGCACAGAAGTTCATATACGCTGGACCACCAAGCCGTTCCTTACTCATTGCTTTCCGAACTTGCTCCGGGGTAAACTTCATTTCAGGCTGGATTCCCCTGATAATGCTCATCTCGCTGCGCAAGATAGCAATAATGACACCGAAAATTGCAAATTGACATTGGAATTCGGAACAAAATCAGCTTTTTATCTTATCCATTTTTTCTTCCCCTTTTTACCTTATTTATCAACTTTTTGCGTTCTTCTTGATTCAATACAACAAATAAATCCGCTGCCAGCGTAATTCCGCACGTAACGATGACCGCAACCGCAAGCAAAACCCATCCTCTAGCTGGAATAAGTAATTGAATCACAAGAGCAGCCACAAGATTCAGGGCACAGCAAAGTAGGGATATTCCAACATCTTTATAAAATTCATACCACGGCAATTCCAACAGCTTCGCCGTATAGGGAACTGTAATAAGCAGATTGCGGACAATCGTAAGCGAAGAGCTTACTCCTGCAATCGCATAAACGCCAAGTGATGTATGTCCCAACAAAAGTAAACAATCCCGAGAGATTCAGAATCCCCTGTGGTCAAAAATGCAACAGAATTCACCTTCAGATGATTTGTGGCCGTAAATACATTATAAAAGTGTCTGCGTTCCAGCACTTGGGATGAATGCCATGCAGGTCAAAAAGCGAAAAGAATCGTCAATGCTTTTGCATCCAAAGACGGCACCCACAAGGAATAAAACCGCACGCCAAAACTGCAAAACGTCATAATGGGAATGGAGATCAACACACTTGAAATCTTCATGTTGCTCCGCAGAGTATGTAGCATCTCAGCTTTATTATGCTTTGAATACTGCATTACAATCTCAGGAGCAAAGTTTGAGTTCAAGGTAGATGCCAGACTGATAATTGCATTGGGAACCACTTTGGCTACTGATAACAGCCCCATCATGGCCGGGCTGACAAACAGGTTTTGCAAGCAGCAAGTCAAGACCTGTCATCAGCATGTTGCCGCCCTGATTGACTGTGTTCCAGATACCAGATTTTTAGCATCTGGCCCACAGCCTTCACTCTGAAATCCCGGATGGAAAAGCGCAGTTGCGGCATAATCCGCCGTTGCAACACTCCATAGACCGGAATTGCTGCAAAGCGTCAGCACCATAGAGCAAAAGCGACACATAATAAACCTTCGGTTCCAGCAAGCTGAACATGACAAGCAGCAAAAACACCATTGAGCGCCGTCCGAATCGCGTTGATCATGTTTTGAAGATAGATTTCGATTTAAGACAAAGGTTGAGATGCTGTATACCGAAACTGCCAGATTGGCAAAAAGAAATTGACAAAGACACATCAAAACAGAATCTTTACATGTCCGACGTTCGCGTTCTCGATTACGATCAGCTTTTCCAAATTATAGATCGTTGCAACGGCTAAAAGGAGCCAGAATCAATATCATTGCCGTGTTGCAAACAATGACCGAGGAATAATATTCCTTCATTTTGTCCAATTCTTTCTCGTGATAACTCACCGAGATAAAGCGCGCGGCCATCGAATTAAACGCAAGCGTCAACAGCGAGGCGTATGTAACGAAGTTGTTCGCCAACTGTAAAGCCATTTGCCTCTTCGCCCAACTCTGCAACAATGTAAGAGGAAAGAAAAAAGTTAATGACCAGCGAAACAAGCATTGTAAAAATGCCTGTTGTCAGGTTAATCACCGTTTGTAACCTGCTCGACATTTTCAATTGCATTTTTGACAACATTCCTCATTTCATTTATAGTAGGGAAGCAACGGTTTCAAATCATAGTTTTGCGGCGGAAGTTTTAGGAGTTCCTTTGCAGCGTCTTCCACTTCGTCAATGCTGCTGCAAAAAGCGGAGATAGGGCAGATAGCTCAACCACTGATACGCTCCATACACCTTGTGACTGATGTTATCCAGTGCAATGCAAGGAGTTCCTGTAATTGCTGAGAACACCATACCATGGAGACGATCCGTCACCACTAATTGCACACTTGAAAATTCATTCCACTTTTTGAAGCACTTTTTTGCGCTGGAATTTCCAAACAGCATCCGTTATTACAGTAGAACTTTCTGTGACATTTAATCCACTCTCATTCAGTCTGCGCTTTAACGTTTCTAATTGGTCAATAGTTAAAACCCGCTCTGTATCCTTTTCGCAGACAAAGCAAAAATGCCTTCGCGCTGCTGGCAAGTATGAGCTTCATCGATAAACATCACCATATCTGGCGTATACATACAGCGCACCTCAGGCATATATGGTCTCTCATAGTATTTAAAGTAGCCTTATCTCGCGCAAACACAAAGAAGTTCTTATTTTTTCTCATAGGCTTTTCTAGAGCATACGAGTTCTTGTTGCCCAACTTCATCATTTGCATAGGACGCTGTTTGAGGGAAAACAAATACCGGATTATGCGAGAATCGTTTTGCAATATCCTGCATTTTATGTTCTTCCTCTGGCCATAATGACCCCATGTTGCCACCGCCATCTATGACTATAACATCAGTATAGGCTATCATCTTACTAAACTTTTTCTTTTTCCATCGTTCGTAGCAATACCGATGGATTTCTACAATCCTTTTACCCAACCCCATTGTCTCAAAGAAGCGATACTGTGAAAAAAACAATCGCCTGGTCTCCCAAATTTCCATGCGTTGGAGTTGAAATGAAAACTATGGCCTGCTTGTGGCATGCGTGTATGATTCTCAGTTTACTACATATGTAAAAAAGAATAAGATTGTCCCTTATATTTTGGAGTACTGTTTTTAATCTTTTCATTCACTACCTCTTTGTACTCGCATCTGTTTTCATAATGAAGTAGTACATTCTCAGCTTTGTTCGTAAAAAGACATGATAATCCATTCTGTATTTTTTTTTTCAGCAGTGTCTTTACTTCAAGAGCACTGTCACTGTCCCCTCTTGCTATTAAGACACCCGTATAGAAGTTTACCGTCTTCGCATATAAATCCCATTCTTTGCGTTCCCTAAAGTAAGCCACTCTTTCATAATACGCTACACTAATATCATGCTCATTCTTCTTACTTCGTGTATGCGTGATGCTCTTCACGTTCTGAAAATACGCATAAAGAGCGCAATTGCTAACTACGACCTTCTTACTATCGTAAAAAAAGAAATTTGTAGGTTGTTGCCTCATCCTCATGAAGGCGGCCTTTCGGATACATATTCTTTCTAACAATTGATGTTCTGTATAACTTTCCACAGGACACGACCATTTGCGCGTAATTACCATTATACAAAAAATCTGCACATGCTTCTTTGCCAGTTAGGACTCTAAGATGTTCTTTTTTCAACTTGAACGAATTTTTTCATCACCAGAAGTCACCGTCTTAAGAATACAGCAAGAAGTATCAGCGCCGGTCTTTTCAATCAAACCATATAGGTACTTGATATAATTAGTTGATACATAATCATCTGAATCCACAAAAGAAACATATTCTCCTTTCGCGTGGACAATTCCATAATTTCGTGCATCAGATAATCCACCGTTCTCTTTTATGAAGCACCTTAATACGAGTATCTCTTTTTTTCCCCATTCTTCACAAAAGCATAGGACAGCTATCCGGAGATCCATCATCCACAAGAAGAATCTCAATTTTTGGTATATGTTTGGTTTACCAATGACTTCACACAACGGTCTAAATATTGCTCTACGCGATAGATTGGTACAATAATCGTAATAAGTGGATGGGTTCTACTTTCATTCATTTCACAATTACCCTCCCGATGTCTTTTTAACATGAAAAAAAGAAGCGTAACCCTATAATCGAATGCCATTTGCAAAGTTTTCGAGGGAGTTCCAAAACACAGCGGCAAGCGAAAGTCCCCTTTGCAACTCGCAGAGAAGTCCCTTCCGTCAAGTAGCTTTAATGCAAGTGTTTTCCTTCTTTTTTAAGGATTTTCTGATGCAAATATCATTTGAAGCATATTTATGCCATTTTCGCATAGACGTTTTTCTAAAGCCGTTCCACAGCTCCCATCCCCACAAACTTCTTTTCAAACTTTTTTCCTTTTTTATAAAGTTCTACAATCTGATCAATATCTTTTCTCGAAATTTTTTTTGTTGCTGATTCTGTATTTGTACAGTCATAAATATAACTATCGCACTCAACAATTTCCATTGTCTTGCATTTTCGAAAATAATCCAGATTAAACAAGAAATCTTCCCCAAGGGCAACTGTTTCATCAAATCGCTGATTTCCTATAATGCTCCGTCTGTAAACTTTTGAAACAGGACTGTTTTGCCAAATTTGTTTCAATCATCTGCTGGAATACTTCGCCGATTTCTTCGATGGTCAAATATCTATCGGGCAACATCTGGGATCCTACGCTCGGGATACCCTCTACGGCATACCCACCCCACAATTACATCAGCTTCACTTTTTTACTAAACAACTTTTCTAGTAAATCAGGCCGTACCCAGTCATCTGAATCGACAAACATAATGTACTCATTGTTTGACTTTATCAATTCCCGCATTACGTGCTGAGGATACCCCTCCATTTGGTTTGTGAATCGATGTTATGTTGCTGTATTTTTTTCGGCATAGAAATCGCAAAGATTTCCGCTGTTATCTATTGATCCATCATCAACCAAAATCATATTCCAATTTGGATTCGTTCGCATTAAACGCTATTCACACAGCGTTTCAGAAATCTTTTCTGCATTATACACAGGAATGATTATATCAATCATTATGTTGATCTCCTCTTCAAGTAAGCATATATCAAGGATATAATAAAAATACGTCCACACCAATTTTTGCATCATATCTGTAAATAACCTCTAACAAACATGATCATCGCTGTCGAGATAATTGCACACCACGCCCATATAGAGCATTATGCTGCTTACTAAGAACGATTCCGAGGTTCAATTTCCCATGAATTTTCCTATGATAGCACTGCCAATGAGTCCAAGCCATGAAAAATTGTAATATAATTCTCCCAAATAGAGCCTCCCAAAGCAAAGTACACTCCACCGGTAATGATGAACAAAAATAGTTGCCTTTATCTAAAAAAATGGAATTTGTTTGACAACCAAGGGAATAATCGAAATCAACCCCTGCCAAATAGCTAGTTCCATATCCATAGGTAATATAAGCAGGAGTATATTTAACAGCAACTTCCAGCGTGTCAAAGGCAGATCCGAATTCACCAAGAGCACTTCCAAATATATTTGACATTTGACCACTCTGCATTAGCTCTTAATACATCCTTGATGCCACTACTACTTCCAGCTCTAAAACCGTTCCTATGGCACTAATAAAAAATAAAGCCAGCAACACACCCTGCCACTACCATTGTGATTTTCCCAACAGTGACGGTATTACAAACGAAAAAAATATAGATATAATAGCACAATCAAATATGCTACCTTTTCCTGCCGCGCACCAGTTGTCATCATCATCAAGCACTTATATAATAGAACAACAAACAATGTTGCTCGCATTTTTTCTTTTCCTTCAGTCCAAGGAGATATAAGATGATGCCTGCATCAAAGAAGAACGCAATACTTTGTATCATTTGGGAAAATAAAGTGAGTAAACTCCTCTATATCCTTGTGAAAAGAGCCCCAAGTAAAGAAGAGATATCAATATACAACCGTGGAATCACACCAACTATCATCAATGCTTTTCATATACTTTTTGTGTCAATTCATTTCTCTGGTTCCATTTGTCTGAAATGAACGAAAGTATTCACATCGGGCGTACTTGCCAGTCCAATAAAATATGTTGCTTGTGACATCAAATAGAATAGACACGCCTTTTGTATCACACCTTCATCTGCGTAATATTGAAAGGGCAAAGGAACTGTTCGCCCGGACATTAAAACCCTCCTTAATTATCTGTCCACAATGAAAAAAGAAGAGAGAAGACGCTAAACATATTAGGAATACAGAGAACTGGCAAATTGCATACAATCTTGAGCAAAATAATGTTTACAACACACTGGACAATTGCTAAGACAGAAATTGTATAATAGCTCAGATTCAATTGCATTGCCGCAAACATCGACAGCACAATTAGCTGTACGATGCCCAGTAAAACAAGTACTTTTCTTTTTTTGTCATCAACACATTCATATATTGTCAACCTAACACATCATTTTCTATTAAAATAAGCGTCAACGTAAAAAATTCAGCGAGCTGACCTGCCTCTATTTTGATATCATAGCCACATTTTCGTAATGCATCTTGAGCTTCTGTCGTGTTTTTCTTATGGGGAATCTGTTATTCAAAGCACTCACCCACTTTACCTATATCATCAAGCGGAAGTCTCTTCGCATAGTCAGTCATACAAATTTCTTGCGTAATAGTGTCTGCAAAAAGGCAAGGGGGAGCCCAGCGGCCTGCGCTTCAATGCCTGAAACCGGCAATCCCTTCGAAAAGAGAAGGCATTACAAAGACATCCATCGCCTGCAAAAGATTCCGGAATATCCTTACGCAGCCCCAGAAATACTACGTTTTTTTTTTTTCTATGTTTAATTGCCTTTGCATACTCTTTTTATTTGATCTATTAGTTCGCCTGTTCCAACTAAACAAAACTCCTTTGTTGTACTGCTGCCTATATGACGCAAAAATATCCAGCAATTGCTTATGATTTTTTTTTGATAATGGAATCTGCCAATATTAACAATTGCTGTTTCTTCTTGACTTAATCCAAATTCACTTCGTATCTTTTCTCTTTTGCCAGAATCTGGAGTATATTCTTAGCAATACGTAACTGGAACGAAGTACAACA
>VOFK01003562.1_pt1 | contig 30757 bp, 53 predicted proteins | sample 5384121 | NCBI WGS metagenome assembly VOFK01 (sample SAMN12384730, study PRJNA508395) | human gut metagenome | isolation source: healthy gut J | host: Homo sapiens | reverse complement strand
AGGTGTCGGGGGGTTCGAGATCCTCTGCGCACGATGAAAAAGAGCAAGACGTAAGTCTTACTCCTTTTTAGTATTCCAGCACGTAAAAGTTCAAATATAAAAGAAAATGACGGGAGAAGAATATGCTTTTACTTACAATCTGGAACAGAGAAATGATGAACCGAAATATTATTATATATATAAAATGATCCGGCGGGATATTGAGCGCGGAAAACTGAAAAAAAGGAGAAAACTTCCATCCAAGAGAAGTCTGGCGGAACACCTCGGAATCAGTCTGATCACGGTAGAGAATGCGTATCAGATGTTAAAAGATGAAGGGTATATAGAACCGAGAGAACGCAGTGGATATTATGTATGTGAAATACATGTAATCGGAGAAATGAAAAAGCAGAATCAGCAACTGCATATGCTTCCCGAGATACCGGAAGAAATCGAAGATGGACGATTGCAGAATGCAGCACTTTCCAGCTTTCCATATTCCCTGTATTTTAAGACCGTGCGAAGTGTTATTACAGAATATGGAGAAGAATTGCTGTATCGTTCACCAAATGAGGGCTGTGCGATTCTGCGAAACAGTATTGCATCCTATCTGCTGCGTTATCAAGTGGATTATTTGCACAGCCGGAACAGATTATTATCGGATCGGGGAGCGGAACATCTGTATGGTACGGTTGTGCGTATTCTTGAGCGGATAAGATTTATGGAATTGAAGATCCGTCCTATCATCAGATCCGGAAAGTCTATGAGGGAACGGGTGCGGTCTGTGAAATGCTGCCTATGGGGAAGATGGAATCAGGAGTGATGTGCTGGCACAGACAAGGGCGGATGTGCTGCACGTGACACCGTTTCACAGTTTTCCGTCCGGGGTTACGGCAACCATAGGGAAGCGATACGAATATCTTGAATGGGCAAGAGAAAAACATCATTTTATTGTGGAAGATGATTTTGACAGTGAGTTCTTCATGCCTGGTAAGCCGGTAGAGACATTGTTTATGCTGGATGACAGCAGTTCGGTCATATATATCAATACATTTTCTAAAAGTTTGTCACCGTCCATTCGTATGGGATATATGATTTTGCCGGAGACTGATGGAACGTTACAAAAAACTTCCGGCGGATTTTCCTGTACCGTACCGGTATTGGAACAGTATGCGCTGGCAGAATTATCAATAAAGGATATTTTGAACAGCATCTGAGCCGGGTACGGAGAAAACAAAATCATAAAATGGAAGTATAGGATTGACAAATATATGCATATGCTGCAGACACTTCTTGCTGTAGAAGATGTGTAGACAAATTTTGATTATGTTTGGCTGGAGCATTTTTCTGCAGGTAATTTCCTGCATGATTTCCGGAAAAAAATTTTGCGGATCAGGGGTAAAACTTCTTATGACCGGTATGTGGGCATTTGTGATTTTACTTTTTACCGGGGTATGTTATAAATTTTTTGTGGTATCGATGATTGTTATGTACATTTTTATGTTTGGAGTCGGAATGCCGTTGGAAATCGGACTGCATTTTTTTATCCCAAAGGGATTCATTCATCCACTGGTGGCTATTGTTGGCAGATATTGTACTGGTTCTGACCGGAGGAGTGATACAGTATGGACTTATGAAGCTGTTTTATAAGTTTCCACTGTCAAAAGTAGCCTTTGGTGCGGCTATCAAACGGGAAATGAATGCATAAATATAAATGAAAAGCATATGAAGAAAGTAAAAAGAGCCGGTCGTCTGACCGGCTCTTTTTTTGAGGAGTATAAATAATTAATAAGAGTATAACATTGAAAAGAAGAAAAACTTCTTTTCAAAAGTTATTATAATGGATTGCGGTATGGATTGCAATCAAATAATGAATATTTTCTCGAAAAGTTGAGAAACTATTCCTGTACTAAATAATTGTATTCGTTGAACCATGCAGTTTTTGGGGAAACGTTAAAGGAGGAAAAAGTATGTCAAAAAACAGTACAGGAACAAACAGTGCAACAAATCGCAGCGGAAGCAATCGTGTCTCTGATTGTTATTCCAACAAGTCTGAAAACAGAACATCCAACAAATCTGTGAATAAGACATCAGACAAGACAGAAGACAGGGTATCAGATAAGGCAGGAGATGTGTCTGATTCCGCATCTGATAATATGCGCTAGGCAGAAACAAAAATGCATAAAATTGCATAATATAATAAAAAACAGATTACACGAAGGACAGCGTGTAATCTGTTTTTTTAATGAAAACGGCATATTCTGGAGGATATTGTGAAAGATTTTTGAACTGATTTACGCATCGCAGCTGAGGCAGAAACAAAGGGAGAGCAGGGCACTGGTAATTGATATCCGTGACAGGAAAGAGTATGAGAGGGAACACTGGCCGGGGCCGTCAGCTATCCGTATGATCAGCTGGAACGAGGAACTGCCCGTCTGCCGAAAAACCGCAAGCTGATTTTGTACTGCGACCATGGGGGAGGAAGCATGCAGATGGCGCGTATGCTTGGGGAACAGGGGTATCATGTGGCAAGTGTGGTTGGTGGTTATGAGGCGATGAAAAAAATTTCGAAAAACTATTTTAAAAATCGTGAGAATATGTAACAATAGAACTGCAGACCATGCAATACATTATAGTAGAAAAGAGAATATTTATGGATACATATGAATTGGTTGTACCGTGTCATTTTGGACTCGAGGCGGTAACAAAAAGAGAAATTTATGATTTAGGATATGAAATTACAAGAGTAGAAGATGGCAGAGTGACATTTGCGGGAGATGCGGAAGCCATATGCCGTGCAAATATATTCCTTCGCAGTGCAGAAAGAGTGCTGTTGCAGGTAAGGACGTTTTAGGGCAACAACATTTGATGAACTGTTTGAGGGGATAAAAGCTCTGCCTTGGGAAGACTATATTCCAAAGGATGGAAAATTCTGGGTAAAAAGGCATCTTCTATTAAAAGTAAACTGTTCAGTCCGTCGGATATTCAGTCAATTGCAAAAAAGGCGATGGTAGAGCGTCTGAAGAATGTATACCGGCTGAACTGGTTTCCGGAGGATGGAGCACCTTATCCGGTACGCATTTTTCCTGTTAAAGGATGAGGTAATGGTTACACTGGATACTTCCGGGGATTCCCTGCACAAGAGAGGCTATCGTCTGATGACCAGCAAGGCTCCGTTGACGGAGACGCTGGCAGCAGCACTGATTATGCTGACACCGTGGAAAAAAAGGACCGTATTCTGGTAGATCCGTTTTGCGGAAGTGGAACGTTCCCGATTGAGGCAGCCATGATTGCAGCAAATATTGCACCGGGAATGAACCGGCAGTTTACCTCAGAGCAATGGAAAAAATCTGATTCCGAAACAGTTGTGGTATGACACGGTAGAAGAGGCACAGGATCTTATGGATGCAGATATCCAGGTAGATATTCAGGGATATGATATCGATGCGGAAGTGGTGAAAGCAGCCAGAGAGAATGCAAAGCGTGCGGGCGTGGATCATCTGATTCATTTTCAGCAGAGAGCGGTTGCGGATCTGCATCATCCGAAAAAAATATGGGTTTGTCATTACAAATCCGCCGTATGGAGAGCGCCTCGAGGAGAAAAAGAGGATCTTCCGGAGCTGTATACGCAGATCGGACAGGCTTATGCAGGACTTGACAGCTGGTCACTGTATATGATTACCAGTTATGAGGATGCGGAGCGTTATATAGGAAGAAAGGCAGATAAAAACAGAAAGATTTATAATGGTATGATAAAAACCTATTTTTTATCAGTTTATGGGGCCAAAACCACCGAAACGCAGAGAAGCAGCAGAGAAAACGATCGAAAGGAAGGAACAGCAGTAATATATGAAATACTCGAAACGGTATATTGCGTTTACAATTGTGCTGGCGCTGGTTTTTATTTTAAAATTTCAGATTCTGGGCGTGGACAATGCACAGGTGGGACGGTTCCGCGGAGGAGAACTGGATACACAGGTATGGAATCCGATGGTGGCAAAGGAAGTCAACGGGCAGACCATTCATGCCGTAATCGATAACCAGACTTACAATAACAGTAAATCGAAATTTTACATGGACAAAAACCGCAATATTATGGTTCCTGTCAGCATGTTGCGGGATGCGCTGAATTGCAGTGCACATGTGTACGATAAAAAACGTCTTCTGGTGGAAAAACACAGTCAGTCCGTATCGATGGATGTGGGTCAGAAAAAAAGGCGTATTTAAATGGGGATGAAGTAGATATTTCATCCGCTTTAAAGGAAGTCAGAGGCCAGCTGGGTTGTCAGTCTGGAAGATCTGTCCAACCTGTTAGGTTACAGTTGCAGTTTCGATATCGCAAAGTAATACAATTACGGCATCCGATAAAGATACTTCTGCGATTGTTCCGGCTTCCTATGATTTAAGGGGAGCGTGACCGGGTATCAACGATATACAATCAGGGTTCCTATGGTACGTGCTGGGCGTTTGCCGCAACCAGTGCCTTGGAGTCTTCCTGCGACCGGAGGAAAAAAGTTAATTTTTCCGTGAACCATATGAGTATGAGCAATTCTTTTTCATGCCAATCAGTATGATGGCGGAGAATATACCATGGGAATGGCTTATCTGGCAGCATGGCAGGGACCGGAGTATATGAGAAGGACGATCCGTATGGGGACGGGATGACGGATGATTCGCTGAAAGCAGTGCGTCATGTGCAGGAAATGCAGGTTATTGACGGTAAAGATTACGAAGGAATAAAAGAAGCGGTATTTAAATATGGCGGTGTGGAATCGTCCCTTTTACAGTACCATAAGAAGTTCACAGGGGAGTTCGGTGTATTATAATCAGAATACAAGTGCGTACTGTTATATTGGTACGGAAAAACCGAATCATGATGTAGTGATCATTGGATGGGATGACAATTATTCGAGATCCATTTCAATACTCCGCTGGAGGGAGACGGTGCGTTTATCTGCCAGAACAGCTGGGGAGATGGATTTGGAGAAAACGGAATTTTCTATGTGTCCTACTACGATACGAATATTGGCACGCATAATGTGGCATATACGCGGGTAGATGATGTACATAATTATGATCACATCTATCAGAGTGATCTGTGCGGCTGGGTTGGAAAATTAGGATATGACAGTGACCAGATTTACGGGCGAATGTGTTTGAGGCAAAAGGGAGCGAAACATTGTCTGCTGCTTCTTTTTATGCGACCGGTGCAAACACACAGTATGAAGTTTATGTGGTGCACGATTTTGAAAATGAGAAGTCTTTTTGCGCAGAGAGAACAGCGCTTGCATCCGAACGTTACAGAAAAAGCGGGATATTACACCGTTGATTTTGATACAAAGGTTTCTCTGAAAAAAGGGAACGTTATGCCGTGCTGGTATACCTGAAAACACCCGAACCAAACATCCGATGGCAATCGAATATGATACCGGAGAGAAAATTTTTACAGGGTGTGGATCTGGATGACGGAGAGGGTTATATCAGTTTAAATGGAAAAAAAAACTTTGTAAACGTAAAAGAGAAAAAGGATTGCAATCTTTGCATTAAAGCATTTACGAGGGATTAAGATGGACGAAATCGTTTTTTAAAGTGGGTGACAGTACTGTCGGGAATCCTGACGGTGATTGTCTGCGTGTCGGTTTTCTTTTTCCCGGATATACATGAACGGGCTGTTCTGGCAGCCGAGCAGCAAAAAAGGAAGTCGGCGGAGGAAATCTGATCGCTACAACGGCGAATCCGAAAGCGGTGGTGGAGCAGTCAAAGGATTTGAACGCGCAGCTTAAGATTGCTCTACCGGAGGGAATTTCAAAAAGCAGATGTAGAAATTGAAAATGATTATGTGACGCAGACCATTTATATCAAATTTGCGGGTGGTGTGGATGATTATTTCGAGCAGTATGCCATCAAGGGAAGCAGTGATCATATAGCATCCATGGCTTATTATAAGGATAAGGAAGAGGGCGTGATCGCACTTCAGCTGGATCAGGTGTATGAACTGAAAAACCGGTTCAAAAAAGGGAAGCCTTTTACCTTGATTTTATTGATCCGCACGATATCTATGATAAAGTCATTGTGGTGGATGCCGGACACGGAAGCCACGCAGCAGGTGCCGTAAAACTTGGAATTTCTGAAAAAAGCCTTAATCTGGCGATCGTGCAGCAGTTGAAAAAACTGTTTGATGAGGATAAACGCAGGATCAGGGTGTACTATACACGTACATCGGATACAAGAATCCGACGCTGGATCAGAGGGTTCAGCTGGCAAATAAGGCAAATGCAGATCTGTTTATCAGCGTACATAACAATTCGGATGCAACCGGAAACTTTACCAAAGTGAAGGGAACCCAGGTAATGTACAGCGAATCGGATGACGCAAAGCTGTCGAGTAAGAAGCTGGCGGAGATTTGCCTGAAAAAATGTCGTGGATACGACGGGCAGTGAGAACCGGGGGCTGCTAAAAGGAGACAGTATCTATATTATCCGCACAAGTAAGGTGCCGGTGGCACTGATTGAGGTAGGATTTATGACAAATTATAAGGAACTGGATCTGCTGAACAGTACAAGTTATCAGAAAAAGGCAGCTGAGGGTATTTATAACGCAATCAATGAAGCATTTCAGGAGGGATATTAAATTGACAGAGATTATTTTTGCAACGGGAAACAAGGATAAAATGCGTGAGATCCGTGAGATTATGGCGGATTGTGATGTACATATTGTATCCATGAAGGAAGCCGGCATCAGGGTGGATATTGTGGAAGATGGAACTACTTTCGAGGAAAAATGCAAAGATCAAAGCACGGGCCGTGGCTGCACATACGGATGCGATTGTTCTGGCGGATGATTCCGGACTGGAAATCGATGCACTGAATAAAGAGCCGGGCGTATATTCTGCCCGTTATATGGGAGAGGATACTTCTTACGATGTGAAAAACAAAAATCTGATTGACCGTCTGGATGGCGTACCGAAAGAAAAACGTACCGCACGCTTTGTCTGTGCGATTGCGGCTGTCCTTCCGGATGGAAGGGAACTGGTGACCCGTCAGACGATGGAAGGATATATCGGCTGGGAACCGGAAGGGGAAAACGGCTTTGGGTATGATCCGATTTTTTATCTGGATGAATATGGATGCTCATCGGCAGCGATTTCTCCGGAACAGAAGAATGCGATCAGTCACAGAGGCAAGGCATTGCGTGCGATGAAAGAATTGCTGAAAAAAGAAATTTAAAATTAATGAAACATTTTTACCGTCCGATCTGTATAGTAAGTAGAACAGCAAAAAAAGCTGGAATACACCAATATGGAAAGGATGGTAATTTTTTATGAAAAAAGAAACTGTTTGTTTCCGACAGTCGCAGGGGCAGGAGGATAATTTCGGAGTTTATACAGAGTATCCAGAAGAAAAAAATAGTTGTTGTGGGAAAATATTCTGTCACTTTTCAAGGAGAAAAAGAAGACCAGTATATGCTTGCAACCTGGTCAGATGGCACATATTCCTTCTCTGTATCTGTTGCGCAGGCATGGAAAAAAAGCCGAGTTTCTGGGGCTTATTGAGGAAATTGAAAAAAAAAATATTTGAAAAATTCAAAAAAAAGTTGTTGACTTTATTGCCAGGCTATACTATAATCTATCTTGCGTCACGGATGAGACACAAACAACACGGACGCAACAACATAGCCTTCGGGGGTGTGGCTCAGCTTGGCTAGAGCACCTGGTTTGGGGACCAGGAGGTCGCAGGTTCGAATCCTGTCACCCCGACTACATGCGGGTGTAGTTCAAATGGAAGAACACCAGCCTTCCAAGCTGGATACGTGGGTTCGATTCCCATCACCCGCTTTGCTTTTGCGAAAGCGATATTGATGAGTCTTCGTAGCTCAGCTGGATAGAGCAACGGCCTTCTAAGCCGTGGGTCGGGGGTTCGAATCCCTTCGAGCACATGCGCGTTCCTGCGAGCGATGTTAGCGCTCTAAATGGTACGATAACATCTCTATGGTGGGTATAGCGCAGTTGGTTAGCGCGCCAGATTGTGGCTCTGGAGGCCCAGGGTTCGAATCCCTGTATCCACCCCTGTTGCGGTAGCAACTATCATTGTTGGGCTATCGCCAAGCGGTAAGGCACAGGATTTTGATTCCTGCATTCGTTGGTTCGAATCCAACTAGCCCAGCTTGCTTAAAAAATTAAATTATGGGATACTAGCTCAGTCGGTAGAGCACCTGACTTTTAATCAGGTTGTCGGGGGTTCTGAATCCCCCGTGTCTCACTGGAAGATCTATAGTAGTTTTGCTATAGGTCTTTTTTTATGCTAAGAAGTATACAAAGTGGATAAAAAAGAGGGTATACCTATGGATAAACAAAATTTTTATCAGGAAAAAGTATGAGTATTATAGAACTTTGAATTTGTGGGCTGTGTTCGGAATCAGTATTCCATCAATTGGATATTTTTTCTCGGATTGCTATCTGCTGGGTGGATTTTCCACTGAAACGCTGATCTCACGATCTGCAATTATCATTCCATTTCTCATTTACTTAATTTTGCATAAGTATACGAAAGATTATCGGATTATGGTACCGATGAGTTATGCGATTGGGCACAGTGTAATGTGGTGTACGATCTGGGCATGTACCTATCTGGATGACCTGAGTTTTGCATGTGTAGGATTTTTTTATCATTCTGTTTATTTTTATGGCATTTGGCATTGCAGCACCGCTTCCATATGAGGTTATAGGACATGGGCTGTTGTTTGTGGATATTGCGATTGCAAATACTTTTTACACTATCCGGCCATTACGTGATGATGTTTCTTCTGGGAATCCCGTTGTATATCGGAATTTGTGTATTTGATGTGGCAATGGAAAAACATACCGGGATCAGGTTGCCTTGAAATTAAAACTGGAAGATCACCTTCGGCATGATGCACTGACGGGAGCGTATAACCGTAATGTGTTTGAGTCATTAGTTGGGGAAAATCACACGTTTATCTGCGCAAAGGGTGAGTATATGGCGATTGCAATGTATGATCTGGACAGGTTTAAGCGTATTAATGATATGTATGGACATTCGGCTGGAGATGAAGCATTAGTTGCGGTATCGGAAGCTGTGAGGTCCAGATTATGCGAGACGAGATTCTGGTCCGCTGGGGAGGGGAAGAGTTTATCGTCATCATGAAACAGAATGAGCGGAGATTTGAGGAACATGCGCAGGAAATCCGCGAGGCTGTGGAACAGTTACAACTGGAAACCGTGTAGTGATGTACTGCAGCGAAATGGACTCCGCAGATAACGGTTATTGTGGATAAATCAGATGATAAAAAGAATCCAAAAGGTATCATCAATCATACCTTTTGACCGGAACAACTTATGAGATAAAAAAAAGGGAGCGGTGACGCTCCCTTTTTCCGACATGGAAGAATAGTTATTTGATGCAGTTCATGGTGGCATTTTCTGCGTTTAGCTGTTTTTTGACACGATGTTTCCAAATCATATAAGTAACAATCAGTAAAATACCGGTTGTCAGCCAGGCAGCAGCATCAGCACTGCATACACCCATGTATCCAAAAGGCTTTGTGGCGATCAGGATAACCGCATAACGGCTGAACAGTTCAAGTACACCGCTGAGCATGGGAACCAGACCACGGTCTAAGCCCTGCAGACCATTACGGTATACAAAGATCCATGCCAGAGGCAGCATAAAAATACTTGCAATGTGCAGATACTGCATTGCTGCGTGCAGTGTCTTTTCAGATGGGTTGTGGATGAACCATCCGACCATCGTAGGTCCGGCAAGGGCAGCAGAGCAGTGCGGCGGCTCCGGCTGCAAAGAAACATAAATAAATGCATCTTTCATACCGCGGAAAATGCGGTCATGTTTTCCAGCACCGAGATTCTGTCCGCAGTAGGTGGCCATGGCTGTACCGAGTGTCGGCATGGTCTGGGTGGCGATGTTGCTGACTTTGGAAGCAGCAGTAAAAGCAGCTACCACGCTGGAACCAAAACACGTTGACGGCACTTTGCAGGATCATGGTTCCGATTGCTGTGATGGAATAGTTTAAAGCCATCGGAATTCCCACAGACAGCATCCGGCGGATCTCATGAAAATCACAGTAATAATCTTCGCGTGTGGTCGCAGGATGTCATATTTGTGGAACATGACAATGAAACATAAAACTGCGGAAACCGCCTGCGAGATAACGGTGGCATAAGCGGCACCGGCAGTGCCGAGTTTTACCACAACAATAAGGAAGATGTCCAGAAAAATATTGAGACCGCTGGACAGGATCAAAAAATAAAGGTGGTGTCCGGCTGTCACCGATCCCGCGTAAAGTACCGGATGCTACGTTATATGCCATGGTAGCAAAGATACCGGCAAAGATGACCCGGATGTACCGGTTTGCCAGTGTGATGATATTTTCCGGAGTATTCAGCCACAGAAGCAGCTGGCGGGAAAACGCAACCGTAGGAACGGTCAGAATCATGGAAATTACAACCGTTAAAAGCAGTGAAAGTGCTACGTAATGACGGAGAAGCTTCATGTCTTTGGCACCGAATGCATGGGATACCATGACACCGAATCCCTGGGCAATTCCGTTGGCGAAACCGAGAACCAGAAACATCAGGCAGCCCGTAGAACCGACGGCGGCCAGTGCATCCTCCCCAAGATACTGGCCTACGATCACGGTGTCTACCATGTTGTAGAACTGCTGGAACAGATTTCCAAGCAGAACCGGAAGGGAAAAAAGAAGAATGATCTTCATTGATTTCCGATCGTCATGTCTTTTTCTCATAGTAAAAAAATCTCCTTTTACCTCTTATTCATTTGTAATTGTAGTCAAAGAAAGAGACTAACAGTAAGGATAGTCTCTTTTTCGTGCGGGCAACAGGACTTGAACCTGCACGGTCTCCCACTAGAACCTAAATCTAGCGCGTCTGCCAATTCCGCCATGCCCGCAAGTTTATGTAGTTTTTGTATCTTTTTATTATAGAAGATACTTTACTAACTATAACGACATTGTGTGCAGATGTCAATTACTTTTTACTTAAAAAAAATGACAAAATTATGGGAAAACTACTTGACGAATAGAAAAAAAATATTGTATTGTATATTACGTGTTTTTTGCACAAGGGCTTATAGCTCAGCTGGTTAGAGCGCACGCCTGATAAGCGTGAGGTCGGTGGTTCGAGTCCACTTAAGCCCATATCCTACAGGATGTCTGGGATGACCGGACATCTTTTTTGTTTTATTGACAAGAAGAAAATATTCTAAATAGGGGTTACAGTTCACAGATTACCCTGCAAACCGTAACAAATAAGGTACAAAGCATACAATACCCATTTTTTGTATATTGACAAAATATTTTATGAAGGTATAATACAAATTATCATTTGTATGATCCATTGAGGTAAATTGGTACGCAAATAATGTCAAAGGGGGCATGTTTACGTGCTTTTTTTTGGAAACACTTTAACGTGCTACAGAGCTAATGAAGCAATGAGATAATACGATGAAATTACTAAATACTCAATAAGAGGTAGGAGAGAAGAACATGAGTAAATATCTAGTAAAACGTGTATTGTTAGCGATATTATCAATACTCATTGTAAGTGCCATTACGTTTTTCGTAATGAACCTGATTCCTGGCAATGGTTTAATAAGGAGAAAGCGACCAGCAAGGAAGCACAGCAGGTATTGGAGGAAAGGTACAATCTGGACAAGCCGGTTCCGGAACAGTATGTATTGTATATGAACAATCTGCTGCATGGCGACTGGGGCGTTTCACTTCACAGTGGAAGAAATATCGGAACAGAGATTTCAGAAAGTTTGCAGTATCTGCAAAATTAGGTGGAATTGCGGCAATTGTTGCCATTATCATCGGTGTGATATTGGGCAGTATCGCAGCACTTACAAGAAATAAACTGCCGGATCGTCTGATCGTATTTTTCACGACACTGGGTACGGCAATGCCGTCTTTTGTACTGGCAACGCTGCTTTTACTTGTATTTTGTTTAAAACTCGGATGGATTCCGGTATGGTCTTCGAGCAATCCGGAATTATTTGCTCCCGATCATTGCACTGGCGGCATATCCGATGGCGTACATCACGCGTCTGACAAAGACCAGTATGCTGGATGCGCTAAATCAGGATTATATCCGTACTGCAAGGGCAAAAGGGCGTGCACCGGCTCAAAGTTATTTTTAAGCATGCGCTGAAAAATGCCCTGATTCCGGTTGTAACATATGTTGGTCCTATGGTTGCATACATTTTGACAGGTTCCATGGTTGTTGAGAATATTTTTACCATTGGTGGTCTTGGAACCGAATTCGTAACAAGCATTGTCAACCGTGATTACACGATGATTATGGCAATCACGATTTTCCTTGCGGCTCTGATGGTAGTTGCAAATCTTCTTACAGATATTGCATATAAACTGATTGATCCAAGAATCACATTTGAATAATGATGGAGGAAGGAACTTAGAATAATGCAGGGAAATGAAGAATTAAAAAAGCGGCAGATGCTGTCCGCACAGATTGATTTAAGTAAATTTAATAAGGGCGATTTTATAAAGGCAACGGAAGAAGAGAAGAAGCAGCAGGATGTCATGGGCGAGTCAACGACATTTTTTTAAAGATGGCATGAAACGTCTGAAAAAGAATCCGCTGGCAATGGGAAGATATTGTGATTCTGGTTCTGATTCTGGCACTGATCATTATTGCACCGTTTTTTTGTACCATACAGCTATTCGGATATCATTACAGTGGACGGCAAGCGTGACAAGACCGCAGCCAATATGGCACCGTTTGAGTACTCGAAATTAGAGCAGCAGTACATGGATCGTACCGGCGAGAAACTGTTTCCGCATATTTTCGGAACCGATAACTTAAGCCGTGACTACTTTATCCGTGTAATCTACGGAACGAGAGTCAGCCTTTCGGTTGGTGTGATCGCTGCAATCATGGTACTTATCATTGGACTGGTTTATGGTTCGGTTGCGGGATATTTTGGTGGAAAAGTGGATCTGATCATGATGCGTATCGTGGATATTGTGTATTCCTTTGCCGGATATGCTCATTATCATTCTGCTTTCGGTTGTGTTTCAGGAACGGTTAAAAGCCATTGATTGAGGGAACCATGTTTGAAAAAACTCGGAACCAATATGATCTCCATGTTTATTGTGTTTGGATTGCTTTACTGGGTAAGTATGGCGCGTCTGATCCGTGGACAGATTCTTACAATTAAAAATAATGAATATGTACTGGCAGCACGCTGTATCGGTACCAGAAACAGCCGCATCCTGACCCGTCATATTCTGCCAAACTGTTTATCCGTTATCATTATTACGACAGCACTTCAGGTGCCGAGTGCAATTTTTACCGAAAGTTATCTGAGTTTCCTTGGCCTTGGTGTATCTGCACCGCTTACTTCCCTGGGAAGTCTGGCAAACGATGCGCGTTCAGCAATGCAGTCGTATCCGTACCGTCTGGTAATTCCGGCAGTGCTGATCTGTCTGATCGTACTTGCGCTGAACCTTCTGGGCGATGGATTGAGAGATGCATTTGATTCAAAACTGAATTAAGGAGATAAGCAAATGAGTGAAGAAAATAAATATATATTACAGGTAAAAGATCTTCATACCAGCTTTGCTACGGATGCTGGGGAAGTTCGTGCGGTAAATGGTGTCTCCTTTAATCTGGAACCGGGAAAGACACTGGGAATTGTAGGAGAGTCCGGTTCCGGTAAATCCGTTACTTCTTATTCGATCATGCAGATTCTTGCGGAAACCGGAAAAAATTACCGGAGGGGAGGTACTTTATCACGGTGAGGATATTACCAAATGGAACAGCAAGCAGATGCAGAAGTTCCGTGGAGAAAAATGCTCCATCATTTTCCAGGATCCGATGACCAGCTTAAACCCGGTATTTACGATTGGAAATCAGTTGATGGAGGCAATTCTGCTCCACACAGACAAGGATAAAAAACAGGCGCGTGAGCGCGCCATTGAAATGTTAACACTGGTCGGCGTCAATGAGCCGGAAAGCCGTATGAAGCAGTATCCGCATGAGCTGTCCGGTGGTATGCGTCAGCGTGTCATGATTGCCATGGCACTGGTCTGTGAACCGGATATTCTGATTGCAGATGAGCCGACAACGGCACTTGATGTGACAATTCAGGCACAGATTCTGAACTGATGCAGGACCTGCAGAAAAAGCTTGGAATGGCGATTATCATGGTAACCCATGATCTCGGTGTCATTGCAAGTATGTGTGATGAGATTCTTGTCATGTACGGTGGACGTGTCTGCGAGCGCGGTACAGCGGATGATATTTTCTATCGTCCGGCACATGAGTATACCAAGGGACTGCTTCGTTCCATCCCAAAGGCAGACAATATGAACGAAAAACTCATCCCAATCGGCGGAACTCCGATCAACCTGCTCCAGATGCCGGAGGGCTGTGCGTTTTGTCCGCGTTGTGAGTCGGCAATGAAGATCTGTTTAAAACAGCAGCCGGCGGAGTTTCGTGTGGGCGAAGACCATCTGGCGAGCTGCTGGATGAATGTAAAAAGAAATTTATGAAGCACAGGAGGGCGGCAGCAATGAGCAGTGAAAAGAAAAACAATGATTATCTGCTGGAAGTAGAACATTTGAAGCAGTATTTTCCTGTGCATCAGGGTTTTAAGACGATTCCGTTAAAAGCGGTGGACGATATTTCATTTGCCATCCGCCCGGGAGAAACACTTGGTCTGGTTGGCGAGTCCGGTTGTGGAAAGACAACGGTAGGGCGGACACTGCTTCGGTTGTACCAGCCAACGGCAGGTAAGATTACGTTTGACGGAAAAGTTCTCTTTGACAGTGGAGAACAGTACGATGAAAACGGAAAAGTGACCGTGGATACGAACGGGAAACCGGTCATGGGCAAAAAAGTGGATGTCAATATGATGCCATACCGCAAGGAAATGCAGATGGTATTTCAGGATCCGTATTCCTCATTAAATCCCCCGTATGACGGTGGAAGATATTATCGGGGAACCTTTGATGTGCATAAACTCTACAGAAATAAAAAAGAGCGCCGTGAAAAGATTCTCGATCTGATGGAACTGGTCGGTCTGAATGCAGAGCATGCCATGCGTTATGCGCATGAGTTTTCCGGTGGACAGCGCCAGCGTATCGGTATTGCAAGAGCACTCGCGGTAAACCCGAAGTTTATCGTCTGTGACGAGCCGGTTTCTGCATTGGATGTGTCCATTCAGGCGCAGGTGGTAAATATGTTCGAGGAATTACAGGAAAAACTTGGAGTTGCCTATCTGTTTATCGCACATGACCTGCTGGTTGTACATCATATTTCCGACCGGATTGCAGTTATGTATCTGGGAAAGATGATGGAAATTGCGGATGCCGATGAGTTAAACGGCAATCCGATGCATCCGTATACACTGAGTCTGCTGTCCGCAGTTCCGATTCCGGATCCGGAGACAGCAAGAAAAAAAAGTCATAGAATCGTGCTGGAGGGGGATGTTCCGAGTCCGCTGAAAATGCCAACCGGATGTCCATTCCGTACAAGATGTAAGGTATGCAACGGAAAAATGCGGTCAGGAGATGCCGCAGCTGACCGACAGGGGAATGGTCATATGGTTGCATGCTGGAATAAATAAGGTTTTTTCCCCGGCAAGGGTGAAACATATAAATAATTTTCAGGAGGAACAATTATGAAGAAGAAACTTGTATCAATCATGCTGGTTGCTGCAATGGCTCTTAGCGTAGCTTTGCATGTGGTTCATCAAAAGGAAACTCTGCAAAGACGGACGGAACCGAAGCAATGGCTTCCAGTGTAAGTAAAACACCGGACAACCAGATAAGCATTAACCTTGCTTCCGAGCCACAAACCATCGATCCGGCACTGAACTCTGCCGTAGATGGTGGATGTATGATCGTGAATTCTTTCGCGGGTCTTTATACCTACGACAAGGACGGCAAGCTGATTCCGCAGCTGGCATCTGATATGCCGGAAGTATCCGATGATGAAACTGTTTATACGGTAAAGATGATAAAATCCCAGTGGAGCAACGGGGAAGAGGTAACAGCAAACGACTTCGTATACAGCTGGAACCGTGCTGCGGATGAAAAAACAGCAGCTGATTATGCGTATCTGTTTGATATTATTGCAAGAAATGATGACGGCTCACTTGCTGTAGAGGCAACTGATGATTATACGTTAAAAATTACACTGACCAATCCATGCCCGTATTTCAATGACCTGATGGCATTTCCTACTTATTTCCCGGTATACCAGAAGGATGTGGGAAAAAGCGGATCCTGATGGAAAGAATCCGGGTAAGTGGTGTCAGGAGGCTGGCTTTGTATCAAACGGTGCTTATACATTAAAAATCATGGAAGCACAACGAGAGCATGGTTTATGTAAAAACCCGAAGTATTACGATGCAGACAATGTAACTATGGATGAGATCCACATCATGCTGAGTGCAGATGATACTGCAACCTATGCAGCATACAATAGTGGAGACCTTGACTTTGTAGATACTGTTCCAAACGATGAGATTTCAACATTAAATGGAAAGAACTCTGATTTCCATATCATTCCAAACCTTGTAACTTATTATGTTGGTTTTAACGTAAACGACCCGGTTTTTGACGGAAAGACCGTAGAGCAGGCAGCATCTATGCGTAAAGCAATGAACCTGCTGATTGATCGTGAGTTTATCGTGGAGAATGTAGGACAGACCGGACAGATTGCCGCAGATTCTTTCGTACCGGCAGGTATGTCAGACGGTAACGGCGGAGTATTCAAGACCGATGATACAAGCTACTATGATGCAGACAAGACAGGTGCAGACCAGGTAGAGGAAGCAAAGAAGCTGCTTGAAAGTGCCGGTTATACATTTACGGATAACGGAGATGGTTCATACAAGTGTGATCCGGCAATTTCCATGACGTTCCTGACCAACGATGACAGTACGCATATTGCAGTTGGGGAGTCCCTGCAGCAGGATTTCGCACTGCTGGGGATCAATATGGAGATTAAGTCGGAAGACTGGAATGTATTTATTGAAGACCGTAAGTCCGGCAACTTTTACCATCGCCCGCGAGGGATGGCTGGCAGATTACAACGACCCGATCAATATGTTAGAGATCTTTACCTCTGATTCCGGTAACAACGATATGCAGCTTGGAAAGGGAGACAAGCCTTCCGATTCTGCACCGGACTGGACAGATTATAATAAGCTGATCAAAGAGATCCGTACAACTGCTGATTTCTCCAAACGTGTGGATCTGATGCATCAGGCAGAGGATATGCTGATGGATACCGGTGCAGTAATGCCGATTTACTACTACAATGATATTTATATGTTAAAGTCAAATATCAAGGGCATTTACTCTACCATCTATGGTATGAAGTACTTTATGTATGCAACAAAAGACAAATAAAATCATCCGGATACAACCGCGATGAAAACATGAAAACTCCGGGAAAGGCTCCCGGAGTTTTTGTGTTTTGTTAATACAGATTTTTTTTCTCATGTGACCATTTTTCCGGATGATCCTCATACTGTGCGTTAATCCAGTCAACGACCTGCTGCTTGCCTTCGTTTGTAAAGGGCGCAGTAAAATCCGTTTTGAGGGAATCATCCGTCAGGGAAAAGATAAGAAATTCCAAAAGCCAGACCCATGCATGAAAAAGGCGTCCCCTCCTCGGGGGCTTCCGTCTGATCAGAAAGCGCATGCCGTTGATCCAGCCGGTATAGCTCGTTTTTTTTGTAATAATTTAAGTTTAATACTTCGTCAGAGGTTAACATAGTATCTCCCGGTTTCATTATTTTGTAATAATTGTAACACATTTCCATTAATTTTGGTATAATGTCAGTTAGAGTGTTTGAACGAAGGTGATAAAATATGTTTGGGAGAAATGATTTTATAGAAAATATAAAAGATGCACTGGCAGCGGCCGGTTGTGATATGGGGGCATTTCGCAGCTGGCAGAAAATGTATGACAAGCTGAAAAAGAAGAAAAGTGAGCAGGAGGATCGCTACCGGCGATGCAGAGAGCAGACAAAGCGTGTGCAGGAAGATGCACAGCTGATGGAACATATGCTTACCACTGCGCAATCGGTAGACGGAAAGGAATTCGGCAGACTTTTTAAAAGATCTTCGTCAGATGCAGAACAGTTTTGATCATGAATTTCTGGTCAGCAAAGAAGATCAGGAGTTTCATTCCACGTACGATACGATTCTGCGGCTGGGAACGAAAGCGTTGAATGCCCCGGATCAGAAACTTCTGCTGCAGAGTGAAATTGAAAATCTGCTCGCGCTTCTTAAGGAAAATCTGGAAAAAGAGGAACCGGAGATTGCGGCACTTACATTTTATTATCAGTTTGGATCGGATCAGGAACTCGCGCAGCTGCCGCCGGCAGAGAAGCTGTCGAAGATTACGTATTTATATGAATGTGAGTTCCGGCGACCGATTCTGCAGCTTTTGGAATCAGGTATTTCCGGTGCCGGAGAGCAGAAACATACATATGAAACTGCAACAGACCGTGGCAGCAGAAAAAAAAAAATATGAAACGCTGCAGATCTTTTTGGTGCACATCCGGAACATATTTTAGAACAGATGATGGAAGAATAAAGAAACAGGAGGATTCCTATGGAACGCAGACCATTGCCGGGAGAAAAAATACCGGCACTTTAAAAATAAACTATATCAGGTGATTACCATTGCAAAACATTCCGAAACGGGAGAGGAACTGGTGATTTATCAGGCGTTATATGGAAGTTTTGGCGTGTATGCAAGACCGCTTTCCATGTTTGTGAGTGAAGTGGATCATGTCAGGTATCCGGATGTACATCAGAAATACCGGTTTGAGCGTGTGGATGAGTCGATGGAAGAAACCGGGAAAAACGCAGAACCAAAGGCAGAGACGGCGCAGCCTGTTATGCAGAAAGCAACAGCGGAAAATGCCGTGACGCCGACCAGACACAACCGGAGGTGGAACCGAAACTCATGGAGTTTCTGGAGTCAGACAGTTTTGATGAAAAAATATAATATTCTGACGTCCATGAGGGATGTTATTACAGACAGTATGATCGATACGATGGCGGTTGTGATGGCTACGGTGATTCCGGAGGGAGATCTGGATAAGAGATATGATGATTTAAGGTATGTGATCCGGACCAGACAACAGTATGAATTTGCCAACCGGCTGCGTTGATTAACGCAGTCCGTGCCGGCTTAAATAGCTGTTGTGATATTTTCCGGAATTTGTCACGTCTTCTCAAACCCAGTCCGGGGCGGTGAATTGCTCAGCTTCTTCGACCGAATCAAATTCCACTTCCACCAGAGTCAGCGGAGCGAGGTCTTTTTCAAAGATATCGAGTTCTGCGGTCAGACGCTCGTTTAAAGGAATCAGATAGCGGGTTTTGGCAATTAAAAGCCCGTCAATTTTCGGAAGCAGATGCCCGTAGGACTCTTTGGTGAGAGGAAGATTGTATTCTTCCCGCACCATAAGCCCATCGCCCTTGTAGGTGAGATAATAATCGTCGTTGGAGCGGCGGATGCGTACGACCGGTTCAGTGCACAGGTAACCCTGTGCTATTTTTTTACTTTCATACTGATCCAGATGATCCGGTAATGTTTTTACAAGATATTTTCGTTCGATTTCCATATGATTTTCCTTTATTTAAAAATAAGTCAGCAGTTTTCTGTACGGCAATGCTCTGCGGTTTTCCACTGTCTTCCACAATGGTGATCTGGCGCTCCGAATTTCTTCTTCGAGTTCGGATCTCGAAAACCTCTTTGTGCTCAATGGCCGGTCTTGCAATGCCTTCCGGACAGAATCCGATGCCAAGATTACAGCGGACCATCGGAAGAATCTGGTCTGTGGTAGCAACTTCCATATCCGGAGAAAACCGAAGGTGGTTTTCGTAGAAAAAACCGGACATACAGATCATTGGTTCCGGTGCCGGCAGAAAGGGAAACAAAGGAAAAAATCCGCAAGTTCCTTTAAACTGCGGTTGCGGCTTTGCAGTTGTTTTATAGGCACTTCCTCCGATCAGAATGTCGTGATAGCTGCGAAGTGCGGTTTTTCGCAGAGGCTTTCGGATTTCCAAAGGAGAGGTGACCATGGCGATATCAACAAGTCCTTTTTCTAAGGCATCAATGGCCTGCGGGGTGGAATGATTGGAAATTTTCAGACGGACATGTGGATAATCTTTATGAAATTCCTGCAGTTTGTCTAAAAGGTACAGACGCATGGCGGTTTCGCTGATGCCGATATTGATCTGCCCGCTTTCGAGGCTCTTGTTTTTGTAATTTCTTTTTCTCCATAGGTGAGCTGTTCAATTGCAATGGCAACGTGGCGGAACAGGTGCTCGCCCTCGGTTGTCAGCTGAATCCCTTTGTGAGAACGGATCAGCAGTTTGCAGTCAAGCTCATTTTCCAGAATATTCATACAGCGGGTGATGTTGGGCTGGTTACTTCCGAGCATTTCTGCCGCGTTGGAAAAGCTTTTTATAACGGGCAACATAATAGAAAATGCGGTAATAATCTAAAGTCATGATATTCCCTCCTCATAAACTATCGAAAGTATAATACAAAAATGGCAGGTGAGTCAAATGGAAATCCTCCGATTGTGTGCTTGTCGTTTTTGTAAGAAATTGCTACAATAGATCATAGCAATTACCGAAAAGGAGAATGATAAATATGAGCAGACTTGGAATTTTTATTGCAGACGGATGTGAAGAAGTAGAAGCACTGACGGTTGTGGATATTGTGCGCCGTGCAAAACTTGAAATTGACATGATTTCCATCAACGGAACAAAGCAGGTGACCAGTTCCCCGCAATGTGACATTTATGACAGACACGACAAAAGAGGAGGCTGACTTTTCCGCTTATGACGGGATCATTCTGCCGGGCGGTATGCCGGGAACGGTTCATCTGGGAGAAGATGATACGGTCAGTCAGGTGATCCGTGAGTTTGAAAAAAGAAGGAAAACTTGTTGCGGCAATCTGCGCAGCACCGAGTGTGCTGGGACAGGCCGGAATTTTAAATGGGAAGAAAGCTACGTGTCATCCGGGATTTGAAGAAAAAACTGACCGGAGCAGAAGTATTCTTTTCCCCGGTAGTATGTGATGGAAATGTGATTACAAGCCGCGGCATGGGAACTGCCGTACCGTTTGGTCTTTGCAGTTGCCCGTTATTTTACCGATGATGCAACCATAGAACATGTAAAAGCCGGACTTGTATACGCATAAACAGGTTCCAGAAATTGTCAGCTTTTTGTTCTCATAATTCCTCTGGTTCTGGTCACACTATACTCAGGCACATGAGAACAGCAAGTTGACCCCAAAAAGCCGACCTGCCTTCTTGTGTGCAGGCCGGCTTTTTTTATGCAGGCATATAAAAATACAGGAGGTGAAGAACTATGGCAGGTAACAACAATTCATCAAGCGGTACAAACCGTATGGCAGTACCGGAGGCAAAGGACGCAATGAAGCGTTTTAAGGAAGAGGTTGCAAGCGAGCTTGGAGTACCTTTAAAAGATGGATACAATGGGGATCTGACTTCCAAACAGGCAGGTTCTATTGGTGGAGAAATGGTCAAGAAGATGATCATGAAGCAGGAAGAACAGATGAAATAAGGACTTTCTGCCGGAAAACAAAAACAGCGTATGGCTTTTTGACAGGCCATACGCTGTTTTTTTATTATAGGAAATAAAAAAACACTTGGCAAATATGTATTTCGTATGCTATAATGCTTAAATGACTGTGGTGGTCGTAGTATGCCTGTTTGTACCATCACGGAAAAATAGATCGTACATGGAATTGATATATATAAGGAGGAAACAATTAAGATGAGTGTACAGGTGGAAAATTTAGAGAAGAATATGGCGAAGCTTACCATCGAGGTTTCAGCAGAGGATCTGGAGAAAGCACTTGAGTCAGCTTACCAGAAGCAGAAGAAGCAGATCAGCGTTCCGGGATTCCGTAAAGGGAAAAGTTCCGCGTGCCATGATCGAGAAGATGTATGGAGTTGACGTATTCTATGAGGATGCAGCAAACGCACTGATGCAGCAGAATTATGCAGCAGCTGTTGACGAAAGCGGAATTGATATTGTGTCACGTCCGACTGTTGACGTTGTACAGATTGAAAAGGGCAAGCCTTTCGTCTTTACCGCAGAGGTTGCTCTGAAGCCTGAAGTTACTCTTGGCAAATACATGGGAGTGACCGTTACAAAGATCGATACTTCTGTATCCGATGAAGAAGTAGACGAAGCTCTGGAAAAAAGAACGCAATAACAATGCAAGAACCATCAATGTAACAGACAGACCAGTTGCACAGGGAGATACCGCTGTGATCGATTTCGAAGGTTTTGTAGACGGTGTTGCATTTGAGGGCGGCAAGGGAGAAAATCATTCATTAGAGATCGGTTCCCACACCTTTATTGATACATTTGAGGATCAGCTGGTTGGAAAGAATGTTGGCGATGAAGTAGATGTAAATGTTACTTTCCCAGAGCAGTATCAGGCTGCTGATCTGGCTGGAAAGCCGGCTACATTCAAGGTTAAGATCAACGAGATCAAAGCAAAGGAACTTCCGGAGCTTGATGATGAGTTCGCAAAGGATGTATCTGAGTTTGATACATTAGCTGAGTACAAGGAAAGCTTAAAGAAAGACTTGGAGAAGAAGAAACAGGATGAAGCAAAGCGTACAAAAAGAAGACGAAGCCATCCAGAAGATCATTGACAAGTCCACCATGGAGATCCCGGAGGCAATGATCGATACACAGTGTGAGAACATGGTCAATGAATTTGCTCAGAGACTGGCACAGAGCGGTCTTTCCATGGAGCAGTACATGCAGTTCTCCGGTCTTACCGTAGACGGATTAAAAGAGCAGGTTCGCCCGGAAGCTGAGACACGTATCAAGAGCAGCCTGGTATTAGAGCAGATCGCTAAGGAAGAAAATATCGAAGTATCTGCTGCAGATGTAGATGCAGAGATCGAGAAGATGGCAAAGAATTACGGTATGGAAGCTGATAAGCTCAAAGAGTACATGGGCGAAGGCGAGAAAGAATCCATGAAGAGAGAACTTGCCATCACAAAGGCAGTTGAACTGATCATGGACAACATCAAAGAAAAGAGCAAAGGCTAAGACAAAGAAAGAAAAAGAAGCTGAGGCAGAAGCAGAGGCTTAATATTGAAAACTACGACAGAGAAGGACTGGTCTGGGAGAATACCAGACCGGTCTTTTTTCATTCGAGGTGCATCTGCAGGATGCATGTAATAAATACAGGAGGCGATTTTTCTATGAGTTTAGTACCTTATGTCATTGAACAGACCAGCAGAGGCGAAAGAAGTTATGACATTTATTCCCGTCTGTTAAAAGACAGAATTATCTTTTTTAGGGGAAAGAAGTAAATGAGACAACCGCAAGTTTGGTTGTTGCACAGCTTTTGTTTTTGGAAGCGGAAGATCCGAACAAGGATATTCAGTTATATATCAATTCTCCGGGTGGAATGGTTACTGCCGGTATGGCAATTTACGATACAATGAATTATATCAAATGTGATGTATCTACAATCTGTATCGGACTGGCAGCCAGTATGGGTGCGTTTCTTCTGGCTGGTGGTACAAAGGGAAAACGTTTTGAACTCCCTAATTCAGAAATCATGATTCATCAGCCTTCCGGTGGTGCAAGAGGACAGGAAACAGAGATTCAGATTGCGGCAGAGAATATTTTAAAGACAAAGAAACGTTTGAATGAAATTCTTGCTGCAAACACCGGTAAGCCATATGAGACAATTGCAGCAGATACGGAACGTGACAATTATATGTCCGCGCAGGAAGCTGCAGATTACGGCTTGATCGATGGAGTGATCACGAATAGATAGTTATGTGGAAACCTCCGGTCATTGCCGGAGGTATTTTTTTTTCATTATAGGAGTAAATAAATTATGGCAGGAAAGAATGATGGCAAAATCCGCTGCTCTTTTGCGGAAAAACACAGGATCAGGTCGGAAGAATGATTTCAGGTTCAAATGGGGCATATATCTGTGATGAGTGTGTAGAGGTCTGCGCAGAGATCATTGAGGAAGAGAATCTGGAAGAAAAAGCTCCGGCTTCTGCAAAGGAAGAAATCAATCTGATTAAACCGGAAGAAATGAAAGCGTTTCTGGACGATTATGTAATCGGGCAGGATCAGGCAAAAAGGTACTTTCGGTTGCGGTATACAATCATTATAAGAGAGTGCTTGCAGATCAGGAAAATGATGTGGAACTTCAGAAAAGCAATATTCTGATGCTTGGATGAAACCGGTTCCGGAAAGACGCTTCTGGCGCAGACACTTGCCCGTGTTACTTAATGTACCGTTTGCAATTGCAGATGCCACGACACTGACAGAGGCCGGTTATGTGGGAGAGGATGTAGAAATATTCTTTTTGAAGCTGATTCAGGCTGCAGATTATGATGTGGGCGTGCACAGCACGGCATTATCTATATTGACGAGATCGATAAGATCACAAAAAGAAATCGGAGAATGTATCCATCACGAGACGTATCCGGAGAGGGTGTTCAGCAGGCATTACTTAAGATTCTGGAAGGAACGGTTTGCATCGGTTCCGCCACAGGGAGGACGTAAACATCCGCAGCAGGAACTGATTCCGATTGATACGACAAATATTCTGTTTATTTGCGGCGGAGCATTTGATGGTCTGGAGAAAATTGTAGAGGCACGTATGGACGCTTCTGCGATCGGATTTAATGCAGAGGTGTAAAGTCAAAAGTCTGACATCAATGTGGGGGATGCATTTAAGCGTGCACTGCCACAGGATTTTGTGAAATTCGGTTTAATTCCGGAGTTTATCGGTCGTGTGCCAATTACCGTATCTTTAGATTCGCTGGATCGCGACGCACTGATCCGTATTTTAAAAGAGCCAAAGAATTCTCTGATCAAACAGTATACCAGACTTCTGGAACTGGATGGGGTAGGATTGGAATTTGAGGACAGCGAAATCGAAGCAATTGCAGATAAGGCATTAGAGCGCAAAACCGGAGCGCGTGGACTGCGTGCCATCATGGAAGCGGTAATGCTGGATCTGATGTATCGTGTCCCATCGGATGATTCCATCAGCAAGTGTGTGGTAGATAAAAGATGGTGGAAAAACAATCTTGCTTTAGATGGAGAAAGATTCTTGGAATCGAGCAGGACCCGAAGAAAAAAGAAGTAAAAGAAAGAACTTGCTTCATAAAAGACCGGATGCGTCTGGAAATATAGGAGCAGATACAAGTGGAAGATAAAATATTGACAATTCCGGCAGTGGCACTGCGGGGGAATGACGATTTTGCCGCATGGTGGCTCATTTTGATATCAGCAGGGACAAATCCTGCGTGCTGTCGAGAAGCCATGAAAGGAGACCAGAAGCTTTTTATCGTCACACAAAAAGATACAGAGAAAGAAGATCCTCAGGGAGAAGATCTGTATGAAGTGGGGCTTCTGGCTGTGGTTCGTCAGGTCGTAAAATTACAGAAAAATATTATGCGTGTACTGATCGAAGGAATCGGGCGCGCAGAGATATATGAATATACACAGACAGCCGATTATATGCAAGCGCGTGTGATCGTGTATGATCAGGAAGACGATGAACAGCTTCAGAGCAGGCAAAGTCTGCAATGCTTTTGAGTGTGCAGGAAACGTTTGCAAAATATGCAAGAGTACATGGCAAAATCGGGCAGGATGTGATGCGCCAGGTTCAGGAAGAAACGGATCTTTTAAAAACTTCTTGATTATGTGGGAAACAGCCTTGTAATCAGTTATAAAAAAAGAAACAGAAACTGCTAGAGGCTGTCACGCTGACAGCACGTTATGAGGCGGTGCTTTCTTCTTTGCTGCAGGAGACAGAGATTCTGGCTTTAAAGCGTGATTTCAGAAAAAAGTGCAGGAACATGTGGATAAAAACCAGAAAGATTACCTGCTTCGGGGAGCAGATGCAGGTAATCCGGGAAAGAGCTGGGAGAATCAATACAGAAACCGATGCACAGGAGTATGAAAAGAAACTGCAGGAACTTCAGGCTTCCGGGGAAGTGAAAGCAAGAATTCATAAGGAGATTGAGCGTTTTCAGGGAATTTCAGGAAATTCATCCGGAGAGTACGGTAAGCCGTGGTTATATCGAAACCTTACTGGAACTTCCGTGGGATGCAGTATCGGAGGATAACAAAAGACTTAAAGCATGCGCAGAAGATTCTGGATGAGGATCATTACGGTCTCGAAAAGGTAAAAAGGAACGTATTCTGGAATTTCTTGCAGTCCGTAATCTGACCGGAAAGGGGAGAGAGCCCGATTATTTGCCTGGTGGGGCCTCCGGGAACCGGAAAAAAACCAGCATTGCGCGTTCGATTGCCCGTGCGCTGGATAAAAAATATGTTCGTATTTCACTCGGAGGTGTGCGGGATGAAGCGGAGATCCGCGGACACCGCAGAACCTATGTGGGAGCAATGCCGGGAAGAATCGTCAATGGACTGCGGATGGCGGGAGTCAAAAATCCACTGATGCTGCTGGATGAAATTGACAAGATGAGCAGCGATTATAAAGGGGAGATACAGCTTCTGCCATGCTGGAAGTGCTTGACTCGGAACAGAATCATAAATTCCGGGATCACTATGTAGAGCTTCCGGTGGATCTGTCCGAGGTACTGTTTATTGCAAGTGCCAATTCCATGCAGGATATTCCGGGACCGCTTCTGGATCGTATGGAAATTATAGAAGTCAGCAGTTATACGGAAAACGAAAAGTTCCATATTGCAAAGGATCATCTGCTGGCGAAACAGTTTGAAAAAAACGGAGTTGCAGATGGCAAACTAAAGATTACGGACAAAGCGCTGCGAATGGTGATTTCTTCTTATACCAGAGAAGCAGGTGTACGTTCTCTCGAACGGCAGATCGGGAGAAATCTGCCGCAAAGCAGCCCGCAGAATCTACGAGGGCGATGAGAAAATGATTCGTGTAACCGGCACAAATCTGGAAGATTTTCTCGGAAAACCGAAATATCGTCCGGAGAAGAAAAACAAAAAGAATGAAGTAGGCATTGTGCGCGGTCTGGCATGGACCAGTGTGGGTGGTGTAACTTTAGAGATTGAGGTGAATCTGATGCCGGGCAAGGGCAGTGTGGTGTTGACGGGAAAACTCGGAGACGTCATGAAAGAGTCTGCACAGACCGGAATCAGTTATATTCGGTCCATCAGTGAAGATTACCATATTGATCCGGAATTTTTCCAGAAACATGACATCCATATCCATGTTCCGGAAGGTGCGGTTCCAAAAGACGGACCGTCTGCCGGAATTACCATGGCAACCGCAATTCTTTCTGCGGTCACCGGGAAGCCGGTACGGGCAGATGTTGCCATGACAGGGGAAATTACACTGCGCGGACGTGTACTTCCGATTGGCGGATTAAAAGAGAATTGCTTGCGGCAAAGAATGCCGGAATGAAGACGGTCTGTATTCCAAAAAGAGAATGAACAGGATCTTGCCGAAATTTCGGAAGAGATCGTTGGAGATATGGAGATCATACCGGTAGAACATATGGATCAGGTAATTAAGGCTGCATTTGTATAATGCAGCCCAAATTCTTTTTTTTGCAGGAGAATAAATATGATTATCAAAAATGTGAATTTGGAGACAGTTTGTGGAATTACAAGTGCGATTCCGGACAACCTATTGGATGAAGTGGCTTTTTGCCGGAAAAATCCAATGGGGAAAGTCATCGCTGATCGATGCGCTGGATGAACCGGAAATCGCTTGCGCGTACTTCTTCCCAGCCGGGAAAAACGCAGACCATAAATTTTTACAATGTCAATGAGGCGATGTATCTGGTGGACTTGCCGGGATACGGATACGCAAATGCAAATATTGAGATTAAGGCGAAATGGGGACAGTTGATCGAAAATTATCTGCATATAGCTAAACGGCTGAAAGCAGTTTTTTTCTTCTGATTGATATCCGTCATGAACCGTCGGAAAATGATCAGATGATGTATGAGTGGATGGTTCATCAGGGATTTGCGCCAATCATCATTGCAACAAAATCGGACAAATTAAAAAGATGCAAATCCTGCAACATGTGCAAATGATAAAGGATATCCTGCAAAGTAGAGCCGGGAACGATCGTTATTCCGTTTTCTGCGGAGTCAAAACAGGGCCGGGAAGAAATCTGGCAGATTGTAGAATCCGTTATTGAACTTCCGCAAGGGTACATCGAGGCGGAAAAAAAATGCCAAAAAGAGAGGCAAAAAAAAAGCAGCCGGCACCGCAGGAACCGAAGAAAAAAGAACGCTGGAAAAAGACAGACCGCCCGGTAGCCAAAAAAAAAAAAAAAGACACTTCGAAAAGAACAGAAAAAGAAAAGTGAAAAAAAGTAGAATGAAGAAAAAGTATTTGTATACTGCAATCATGCTTTTTGCCATTCTGGTGGCAGGAATGGGACTGACCGGATGGTACGTCAGCCAGACACAGGAACAGACGGATGGACAGGAACTGACGGTTGTGACTTCCTTTTTATCCAATGTATATTGCGGCTGAGAATGTAATCGGGGATGCAGACGGAGTGCGTCTGGAAAATTTGAGTGAGCCGCAGACCGGCTGCCTGCATGATTTCCAGCTGACACCGGAAGATATGAAGTTACTCAGTACGGCGGATGTGTTTATCATCAATGGTGGTGGAATTGAAAGCTTTATGAAGGAAGTTGCAGAGGCTTACCCGAATCTGAAAATTATAGAAGCCTGTGAGAATATTTCTTTGCTCTCCGGGGAGGAGGACGATACATCATCATGAGGGGGGAAACAGAAGAAGAACATGCCCATGGGGATGTCAATGCCCACGCATGGATGAGCGTTTCTGCTTATGAGACACAGGTACAGACGATTGCCGATGGATTATCTGGAGCAGATCCGGAAAGAAGCAGTGCCTATCAGAATGGGGCAAAGGCATATCTGGAAAAACTGGACGGACTGAAAAAACGTCAGGAGAAATTAAAACAGGAAATTTCCGGTCAGTCGGTGATTCTGTTTCATGAAGCATATGCCTATGTCGCTGAGGACTATGGACTGCAGGTAAACTATCTGCTGGATCTCGATGAGGAACGGCAGGTCAGCGCAGGAGAAGTATCAGATGCTTTCTGCTGTCCGCAAAGGGGCATGTAAAAATACATTCTTGCAGAAGAACTGTATGGAAAGAGTATGGGAGATACGATCCGGAAAGAGTCCGATGCAAAGGTATTATGCATCTGGACCGCTGAATCGCGGAACTTACGAAAAAGAACAGTTATATTAACGGTATGAAAAAAAAAAACATGGAGATACTTGAGGAGGCATTTTATGCGAAAAGATCATTAGTCCGTGTGGATTTCACTGCATCAAGGTGAACCATCTGGGGGTGTGGTTCAGTGAGCAGGAAATCTTAAAAGATGTGAATCTTCATATGCACTGTGGATCGCTGAATGCGATTATCGGAAAAAACGGTGCCGGAAAATCGACATTGATCCGTGCCATGCTGGGGGGACATCCCGCATACGGGAGATATTGAGTTTCGGGATACCAAAGACGGACGGATGCAGAATTTAAAAATCGGATATGTCCCGCAATCGATTAACATCGAAAAAAATACACCGGTCAGTGTCTATGACCTGCTGGCAAGCTATGAGTCGAGATATCCGGTGTTTCTGCCGAAAAAACGGAAATTATATGAAAAAGATCAAAAAACATCTGCGCATTTTTGAGGCAGAAAGAACTGATCGACAAACAGGTTTGTAATCTGTCCGGAGGACAGCTGCAGAGAGTGCTTCTTGCACTGGCGGTGATGGATGAGCCGAATCTGCTGCTTTTGGATGAGCCGGTATCCGGAATTGACCAGAATGGCATGGAACTTTTTTTAAAACGATGGATTATCTGAAAAAATTATGACCTTGCGATTATTCTGATCTCACATGATCTGGATTACGTGGCAAGATATGCGGATCATGTAGTGCTTCTGGACAAGACGGTTACTCAGGCAGGGAACGGTAAAAAAGAAGTATACGAAAGTTCCGAATTTGAACGGATTTTTTCTGCGGGAAAAAGAAGAAACATGGATAAAGGAGGATGAGACAAATGATTGATTGGACCTCCTGGATGGATTATGGTTTTTATGAAGATGGCATTGGCCAATACTGATCATTACACCACTGTTTGGGCTGATGGGAACCATGATTGTCAATAAAAAATGGCATATTTTTCGGATGCCCTGGAGGCATTCCGCACTGACGGAATTGCTGTAGGAGTGGTATGCGGAATTCCGGATACGAATATTTCCATGGTGATTTTTGCAGTTGTATTCGCGCTGCTGTTAAACAAAATCGGAAGCAGAAGTACCGTATCAACCGATACGATTATTTCGGTTTTTTCCTCCTGTTCGGTTGCGATTGGTCTGGCAATCCTGTCAAAAGGCGGAAATTTCAGTAAATATTCGAGTCTTTTAGTCGGGGATGTTCTGAGCATTACCAAAAGGAAATCGGGTATCTTGTTATTATTTTTATCGTTACGATTTTGTTCTGGATCACCTGTTTTAACTGGCTGAATGCCATCTGTATTCACCGGGCACTGGCAAAGAGCAAGCGGATTCCGGTACAACTGATGGATTATGTTTTTTTGCGGTACTTGTAGCACTGATTGTCATGCTTTCCATCAAGTGGGTAGGTATTCTGATCATCAATGCATTGCTGATCCTTCCGGCGGCATCGAGCAGAAA
>VOFK01000630.1_pt1 | contig 30935 bp, 50 predicted proteins | sample 5384121 | NCBI WGS metagenome assembly VOFK01 (sample SAMN12384730, study PRJNA508395) | human gut metagenome | isolation source: healthy gut J | host: Homo sapiens | reverse complement strand
TGTGCCGCTGTGTTTGCTGTACCCAAAAATTCAGCCAAAATAGTTATTTTTTTGCGATTTGGCATAAAGAGTCGAGATTTCCCGAAAAGTAGGAAATCTCGACTCTTTGAGCGCTGTTTTTTACAACGCCTTTTTATTTTGCATTTATGTTGATATATTCGGGCTTTGTCTTTGAGTACATTATTTTCTGGCTGGAATAAAGTCCGTAATAGCCAGAAAGCATATAGCTTACTCCGCAGGCGACTGCAAAAAGCACAAGCCCACTTCCACCGAAAAGCTCATAGCTGAGAAGTATGGAAGCCACAGGGCAGTTCACAACGCCACAGAAAAGTGCCACAAGACCTATAGCCGCACCGAATGATGGGTCAAGCCCCAAAAACCTGCGGCTGTACAGCCGAAAGTTGCTCCGATAAAGAAGGTCGGAACTATCTCACACCGCCCTTGAAGCCTGTATTTATAGTTATGGCGGTGAAAAGCATTTTCAGGGCAAAGGCTTCTGGGTGCGCCTTACCTTTCTCTAAAGCCGCCACGATAACGTCTACGCCTGCTCCGTTATAATCCCTTGTACCTACAAGCAAAGTCAATGCAATGATCACAACGCCACCTACAGCTATCCTGAGATAGGTGTTAGGCAGATACATCTGAAATCTTGAATGTGAAAACCCATTACCATGCAAAGGAGTATGGATATCACCGCACAAAGAGCCGCAAGCGCCGCTATCTGGGTCATAGACACAAGGGAAAGCCTTGGTATGCCTGTTATGTTGAACTTTGTTGGCGCAAGCCCTGCCAACAGCGATATTTTTATATGCGATAAGAGGAAGCTATGCAAAGGCACAAGACCCACATAGTATATAACGCCCACGCTTATTACTTCCATAGCGAAAAAGTCGCAGTCAAAGGCGTTCCGAAAGTGCGGCAAACACTGCGCTCATTCCGCACATTATCACAAGGCTGGAGTCTTTTTCATCAAGCTTTAAAAGCTCGCCTGACTTTGCGCCAATGCTTCCGCCAAGTTGCAAAGCCGCACCCTCACGTCCTGCCGAACCGCCCGTAAGGTGGGTGAGTACAGTGCCTAGAAAGATGAGAGGCGCCATAAGCAGCGGCACTTTGATGTTTCCACGAACAGAGCTTATGATAAGATTTGTACCGGTCTCCTCGTCCACCTTTTGCAGACACGATAGCTGAAAATGATAAACAGACCTGCCAACGGCATAAGATACAATGTCCAGCTATGACACTCACGGAAGCCTGTGGCAAAGTTTACCGCCATATGGAACAGCGAGCCGACTACTCCCCCTATTACACCCACTGCGCAGGCGATAAAGACCCACTTTGCAAAGGCTATGGAGAATTTTTTCACCGTCCGCATTTTTGCTTTTTATAAACTCACTGCTTATTTTCCTCACCCCTTTTTACAGAAAAACAACGGGCGACATATGCCGCCCGAAATATTTGAAATACAGCTCCACAATAATGGGACGTCGCATTTCTGTGAAACAGAAATTCAGCCGTTCCACTACAAGATAATATGCTAAATTATACCTCAGCGATTACCTCTACCTCAACGAGAACGTCCTTTGGAAGCTCTTTTGCGGCAACGCATGAACGTGCAGGCTTTGATGTGAAATACTCGCCGTAAACTCCGTTAAATGCACCGAAATCTGACATATTCTTAAGGAAGCATACTGTCTTTACAGCCTTGCCGATAGATGTTCCTGCGGCTTCAAGAACGTTTGTGAGGTTCTTGCAAACCTGATGTGTCTGCTCCTCGATAGTTGTTGCCTCAACGTTGCCTGTTGCTGGATTTATTGCTATCTGACCTGATGTGAAAACAAGGTTTCCTACCTTCATTGCCTGTGAATATGGACCGATTGCGTCCGGTGCGTTCTTTGTTAAACAACTTCTGCCATTTTTATCTACTCCTGTCTTAAAAATTACTTATTGACTATCTTAAAGCCTGCGGCTGTAAGAGCCTGTCTTATCTCTCTGATATGATCGAAGTTTCTTGTTTCAAAGAACAAGTCTGAGCAAGCAATCTGTGATATCCGCTGTCCTCGCTTGCTCTCTCGTGGTGAACAGAAACGACGTTTCCGCCAAGCTTTGAAATTATCTCTGAAACATCTCTAAGCTGACCAGGTCTGTCCTCAAGCTGGATAGTAAGAGTATCAGATCTGCCAGACTTGAGCAGACCTCTCTTGATAACTCTTGAAAGTATAGTTACGTCTATATTTCCGCCTGAAACAAGACATACAACCTTTTTGCCCTTGATGTCAGGTATCTTATTAAACATTACTGCGGCAACAGGTGTTGCGCCTCCGCCCTCTGAAACGAGCTTTTGCTTCTCGATAAGGTGGAGGATAGCTGATGATATCTCGTCGTCTGAAACTGTAACAACGCCGTCAACATACTTGCTGCAATACTCAAAGGTATGCCTCGCCAGGCTCTTTTTACCTTGATTCCGTCTGCGATAGTGTGAACGCTTTCAAGGCACTCTATCTTGCCGTCTTTAAGTGAATTTACCATTGAAGGTGCGCCTTCAGCCTGAACGCCGTATACTCTAACGCTTGGCTTGAGCTGTTTTACAGTGAATGCAACACCTGAGATAAAGTCCGCCGCCGCCAACCGGAACAACGATAACGTCTGCGTCAGCCACCTGACTTAGTATCTCCAGACCGATAGTTCCCTGACCTGCGATAACGTTCTCGTCATCGAACGGGTGAATAAATGTATAGCCGTTAGCGTCACGAAGCTCGATAGCCTTTGCATAAGCGTCATCATAAACGCCAGGCACAAGACATACCTCTCAGCGCCATAGCCCTTGGTTGCCTCTACCTTTGAGATAGGTGCGCCGTCAGGAAGACAGATGATAGACTTTATACCGTTCTTTGTTGCGGCGAGAGCAACGCCCTGTGCGTGGTTTCCTGCTGAGCAGGCGATAACGCCGTGTGACTTTTCCTCGTCTGAAAGCTGTGATATCTTATAATAAGCTCCTCTCTTACCTTGAAAGAACCTGTTACCTGAAGATTTTCTGTTTTCAGATAAACGTCACAATCAGGGTTTACCTTTGGCGCATGGATACACGCTGTTGGTCTGATGACCTCTTTAAGCACGTTTGAAGCGTCAAAAACCTTATCCAATGTAAGCATAAAAAAACAACCTCTTTTTTCTATGTAAAAAAAGCCCCTCGCCTGACTAGAGGCGAAGACATAATATCTCCGTGTTACCACTCTGATTGCAGACCATAAGCCTGCCACTCATATCTCTTTCTAACGGTGAGAAACCGTATCCGCTTTTTAACACATCTGCTTAGGCGGATCAGCTCAGAGATGATCCTGACGGCGTTATCCCTGCGGACTTTCACCAAACGTCCGCTCTCTGCGAAGTATTCGCACCGTCACCTTTCTCGTCACAGCCTTTACGATATTCAATACAATCATTATTATATCACCATAAATATGAATTGTCAACAGCAATAAAATGAATTTTTCTCTAAGACATTATACAAAAATAAAAACCCGCACGAGCGTGCAGGTTTTTATTCATTAAGGAAGTATAGAAAAAATATGAAGAAAACAATCATGAAGTCTTTTTAACTGTCGGTCTTTCCTTTCCGACTGTAATAATATTACCACTGCAATGTGATAGAATTATGTGCAAAGAGAGTGCATTTGCAAAAATATCACCTTTTGTTTGCGTAATGCACAACGATATGACAAGCTTCCCTGTGGTCATATCCCTGCCCTTTATATCCGCTCCGTTGTGGCTCATAAGCTCAGCGCAGACTATGCCGTCGGTACTGCACCTGAAAACCTCGTGTCCGTCACACACCACCACAAGCTTTTCACTATCAACAGATATTCCGCCTGTTCTTCCGATAACATTTTCCTCTGCGCCCTCACGCTCCACCACATAGGAAACTCGTTTCCCATGATAGCGTTCAAGCTCTTTCAAAGGGGCGTACCTTTAGTTTTTTTCTGAAAAAAAGTCCCATTTTACGCTCCTGTATCAATTATCTGCTATATTATTATCATTTCCTGCACAAAGCTGCCTTGCGGAGACGATAACGTCAAGCGACTTCGCCCACCGACTGCAAAAAGGCTGACAGCAACCCAAGCTGGTCAACGCTCAAACCCTCGCCAAGATAATTTGCAAATGCCGCAGCCATTATATTAAGCTGCTGACCGCAGCACGATCCCCGGTTTTCCACTGATACCGCCCCTTTCCTGCTCACAACGTTTCTCTGTCATAATATGCGTCAGAAGAATAATACGTTCGCATATGCAGATAATAAGGGCATATTCTGAAAGGGGTCAAACACCTATGAACATCACTCACACCATACTTGCCACAGTCGGCTCTATAATCGTTATGTTTGCCATATCAAAGCTTCTTGGCAACAAGCAGATATCACAGCTCACGCTTTTTGACTACATCAACTTGGCATCACCATAGGCTCTATCGCCTCTGAAATGGCTGTTTCGCAGGAAATGGACGAGCTTATAGTGCCTGTTATCGCAATGGTGCTTTACGGACTGACAGGCTTTCTGTTGTCGGTGCTTACGATGAAGTCTATCCACTGCCGACATTTTCTTTCGGGCAAGCCTATCCTGCTTATTGAAAAAGGCAAAAATATATCCCGAAAACCTTAAGACCGCCAAGCTTGATGTGAATGATCTGCTTTCAAGAGCAAGAACGTCAGGCTATTTCGACATCTCAAAGATATACTACGCTATTCTGGAAACCAACGGCACTATCTCTTTCATGGAACGTGCCACAGAAGCACCTCTCACTCCAAAAAGACTTAGGATATGAGAAGCATGACGAAAAGCTTTGCACCGACCTTATCCTTGACGGCGTTATTATGGAGGACAACCTGAAATACGCAGGCAAGGGAGATAAAATGGCTCACCAACGAAATAAGAAAGCAAGGCTGTTCATCACCTGACAAGGTCTTTCTCTGCATAGTTGACGGAAACGACAAGGTGACAGTGTTCCCGAAAACTCAGGAGAGCAACAAGAAGATCTACTTCGACTGAACCTTCTTCAAGAACTCGTGCAGCTCCTCTGCAAGCCTGCTCACAGGCAGACCAACAACGTTATAAAAGTCCCCGTCTATCTTTTCCACAAAGTGCTCCAAGCCCTTGTATGCCGTAAGCCCCGCCTTATCCATAGGCTCGCCGCTTTTTCACATAGGCTTTTATCTCCTGGTCGGAAAGCTCTCTGAAAGTCACTGCGGTATCAACGGAAAAGCTACTGTAACGACAGCCTCTGCCAAGGGTAACGCCTGTTACAACATGATGAGTCTTGCCTGACAGCATTTTTAACATTCTTATGGCATCAGCTTCGTCCACAGGCTTACCAAGAACTTCCCCATCGCATATTACAACAGTGTCACAGCCGATAACAACACTCAGGTCATAGACCGAAGCGATACATCTGCATTTTATCCCTGAAAGATACTCAGGGGCAAGCTCCGGTGTAACGTCCTCCGGTATTTTTTTCGTCACAATCAGAGGGGATAACCCCTGAAATTCTCACACATCAATGACAGCAGTTCTTTTCTTCTTGGCGACGCTGAAGCAAGTATAACATCATAATCCATAAGCTCGCTTGAAATATTCACTGACATAAAGATCTTCCTTTACTTCTTTTTACTTCTTACTCAAAAAGGCAACGCACTTGTTATCCTGCGCTGCCTTAGTTTTTTATTACAACTTCATTCCGCACTCTGAGCAGAACTTAACGCCTGCAGGCTCTTTGTGGCCGCACTGAGAGCAGAATACAAAACTGCTGTTTGCAGGCTCTTGCACCGGAGCTTCTGCTATCACCGGAGCAGGCTGCGGCATTGGTGCAGGCTGAGGTGCTGTTTTCAGGCTGTGGGATAGGTGCAGCAGTCTGTGCCACAGCAGGCTCAGGGATAGGAGCGGCTGTCTGAACATTCTGCTGAGCAGGATTGCCATAAACAGGATTAGCCTGTGGCTGAGTATAAGCAGGTGAAACAGGGTGATTATGATAGCCCTGACTGTTTTTTGTATAACAGGCTGTGCGCCCATTGAAACCGCACCGCCCCTGAGCAGGCTGCTGATAAACAGGCTGAGCCATTTCAGGCTGTTTTGTTCCGCAGTTAGGGCAGAACGCCATATTCACTGGTATCTCGTGGCCACAGCCGGAACAAAGTTTCATTCCTCTGATGGTAAGAAGCTGTTCATTAAGATTTTTTCAGTTCTTCAAGAGTTGCGTCTATCTGAGCAATAAGGTTTTTCACCTCCGGCTCTTCTATCTTGTCAGCCATTCTGAGCTTGACATATCTGCCTATCTCGGTATACTTATCGTTTATAAAGGCAAGCTTTGCGTCTATCTGTGCCTTTACTGCATTTTCAGGTGTATTCTTAGGTGAAAAAAAATCCCATTTTTATTCTCCCCTTTCGGTTATAATATTTCTTCTGTATTTTGCTCTATGGCGATATTATCCTCAGGCTGATCGTCAAACGAAGTTGTTGTAGAATCAGGTGCTTCTGTAGCAGGAGCGGTGGTAACAGTGCCGTTCTCGGTCGGCTGAGTCTGTGCAGGCTCACTGGTCCTCTTTGCTGTCGCCTGAAAGCGTTTCCGCCCTCGTCAACTATCTCTGAATCCTTTATCTCCTTATCTATCTCGTCCTGCGACATCTGACCTCTCTTTACAGCTTTGTCATTTACAGCCGACAGACCAAGATAGCAATTCACATAATAGTGAGTAAGTATCTGATCATATGTATAGCCAGCCTCGGCATAATAGCAAGCGCCCCACTGCGACATTCCAACACCGTGACCCCAGCCATAGGGACTTGAAAGTGAACACACCGTCCTTATAGCTTATCTCCATGGCGTTCGATTTCACATCAAAGAGGTTGCAGAGGGTGATACCTGTTATCCTAGCTTCACTGCCATCATAGGTACAGCTCGTATGGCCGTCGATAGTCACTCCGCTTATATACTTTCCGCTGTAAGCAGAGTCTATTTTAAACCAGTTCTTCACGTCGTCGGAAAGCTTTTATATCAGTTTGGCTCTCGATACGCTCCTTGACCTCGTCTTTTTGTATATGTAGCTTCAATGCCCCAGTTAGGATCTTTATCGTCAAACTCGCTCTTTACACGCTTGAGATACGGGTAAGAAACACCCCATATATCCTCGCTGGTGGTAGAATAACCTGCTGTTGAAGCAGAATAAACTGCATTTATGATGTTGCCGTTATACATAACGGTTTGACCCGCAACGGCATTTACACATCTTTCTATCTTTGAAGAATAACCGCTTTTTAAGTCCCACCATAGGTATAGCACCGATAGAATCGTTAAATCTGACCCATGTATAAGCCGCCACGGCCTGCGCCTTTATGGCTTCCTCGCCCCATTCACCGCCTATCTCGCTGTTGACTATCTGACAGAGCAGTTCATGACCATTAAGAGTGACGATATTTCCTGAGATTATATCGTTGACAGTATAATACTCATCAGCGACGCTTCTTGTATCTGTAAAGTTAGCAGGGGTCGTTCTTTATATCGTAATACTCGCCCTTATCCTCAGGCATTTCCACAGTAAACTCACTGGCTGAAGCCTTTTTATTTGTGGTCTTTGCCTGCTTTTTCTGCTGAACATAAGACATATCATACTTATCCACAGAGGACTTTTTTGAACTTCACAAAGTCATAGACCTCAGTAGCGGCAGTGGTCTTAACGCTTTGAGCTTCAACGTTTTTGACCTGCACCGCAGGGGCTTTTTCTGCGCCCACGCTTTTATTATCCAGCAGCAGTTCACCGCATATACCAACGGCAGTTATGCTCATTACTGCTGCACAGACATTTGCACATATCTTTTTTGTCATCAAATTCATCGTCAAGACACTGTCCTTACCTTCAAGCGGTCACACCGCAAAACATTCCCAATGGCAGCAAAATACTCACTGCATACCTAAATAATAGTTTATCAAATACTGAAAAAAGTCAAGACAAAGCTAAGTTTCGTCCTGACTTTTCAGCATAATATACAATTTTTACATCTACAATATCGACATTTTAGCCAAAAACTTCAAATATTACTTGAAGTATCTCTGACCATCAAACTCCATGCAGAACGTGAGTGATTCAAACCAAGACGCTGTGCTTCCACCGCAATACTTTGGAGCGTAGTAATAAACTGCACCGTTTGAATTATCCTCGCCGTTAAGCGCTCTCTTTGCACAATCAATAGTGTTCTGAGTTGGCTTGTTTCTGCCACTGTAATAGCCGTTTATTGCAGTGAACTGATTTGGCGCTGTAAGAACGTCGCTTATAGAGCTTCCAAATCTGCCTGTCTTCACTCTATTGATAATAACATTTGCAACAGCGATCTTGCTCTGCTCTGAGCAGTTTCCTACCTCGCCCTGAAGAACGTAGCAAAGCATATCAAATTCTTCATCTGTTATAGCTTAGCTTATAACAGAACTGTTCGAGCTTGATGTTGTTGCTTTCTTTGTTTCTGTCTTTTTTTGTTTCAGACTTTGTTGTCTTAGCCTTTGTTGTCGTAGTCTTTTTTTGTTTCAGACTTCTTAGCTGCTGTTGTAGTTTCGGACTTCGCAGCGGAAGTTGTTGTTACTTCTGCCTTTTAAGATAGTCCTTCATTACATATCCGCTGTAGTCGCCGTATGTAACCTTATACCAACCGTCGCTTGTTTCAGCCGTAACGATAACTTCCTCGTCTGTTGCAACGATAGCTTCTATCTCTGAGTTCTTGTTAGCCTTTTCTCTGACGTTCACGATCTCAGTTGCGACCATTGTTACGTTATTGACCTTTGTTTCTTTTGCTGCATTTTTAGTAGTTTCTGTCTTTTTTGTTGTAGTGGCTTTGGCGGAAGTTGTTGTCTCAGACTCTGCCTGTGCCATTTTATACTCGCTGATACCCGCTTTTCTCCATGTAACGGTGTTCATTGAAGTATAGGTCTCATCTCTCTCAGTTTCTGCTTCTGTCACAGAAGTGGTCTTAGTGTTGGTTATTGCAGCTTTTGTGTCCTTCTGAGCCTCGTTGTTGCCGCTTGTAAGTGCAAAGATACTTACTGTACCTATCATCAGCACTGCCAGCGCACCGCTGCCCAGCATTGTTCCTACTTTCCTGACCGACGGCTTAGCTGTTCGCTTTATGCTGTCTTCAGTTTTTTTTCTGCTTCATTTTAATCACATTACCCTTTCCGACCGTCTGCACGCAAACCGTCTTCACTGCCGTCCGTGAGCTTGACGTCAGCTAAAATTTATTTTACACCGATTTGGTGTAATAAACATCAATAATCCCAGCCGAAATACTTCTTATTGTTTCCGTATACGTTTCTCCAGCATTTAGGGAAATAAATATCCTTATTTGCCTTGTCCTTATAGGAATCTATTATAAGCTCCAGGTTATCGTCAGCCGTCATTTTCTTTGCCACGATCACCCACCTGAGATTTGAAGTTTCGTTTGTACAAGTTGAGAGCGATATATACTTATCGTCTGCTGTACACTCGATATCGTTTGAATACCACGAACGCTTTCTCACTTCTGAGATCCAATCGTCAAACTTATAGTCAGCGTCGTCAAAATATCTGGTAGTCCAGTATTTGAAGAGCTTTCCGTCGTCCTGATTTTCAAGTATTCCCGTCACGAACGCACCCACGATAACATACTTACAGTTGCTGTCATAGATAGTATTGAACTCGATAACAGGATATTTCTTAAGAAAATCAACTCCCTTTTATACTCAGTAAGATGAGTAAAAGAAGTTCCCACATATCTCATGTTATGACCATATATCGTGATATTGTCAGACTGCCCGTCCTTATTTATGGTAGACCAAGCGTCTGCATAAATGCTTCCCGATTCGTAATACTGCTTGTCTATATTCTTGTAAAGATAATATTCATTATCCTTGCCTTTAAGAACAGGGAAGTTTATATATATTCATCACCTGCGGAATTTTTAAAGCCGGGGATCTTTATCCAGCCTACGACGTCCTTGTTCCTTTTCAGAAGCTTCTTAGCCCAACCCTGAACTTCTCTGACCTTTGTTGAAGCCTCAGGGTCAGAAACGTCAATATCGTCTGAGCCGTTATTCTTTGCTCAGGTCAACGTCATCGCTAAAGTCAGGCTCGTAATTTACGATCTCCTGCATATAGTTCTGATCCTGCTCGTCGGCTTTCAGAAAATCAGAAAGCTCATTAAGAGAAACACAGAAAAGCATGATAGAGAACATGAACACTATCTTTCTGAACACTTCTCCTGCTCCGTCGCCCTTCCACGGGATAAAATATCTTACTACTCTTACAAAAAGTTTGTATCGTCCTTTTCGGACAGATTCATTGTTTCATTAGCCATTGACATTTATTTCAAGCCTCCGCCTTTTTGTTCATACAGCTCAAGCACCATTCTCAGTGCTGTTTCTGTTGTAAGCATACGGATCTTTCTTCTGTCCAAATTCTCATATTCTTTATAAAGCTCAAGCCGTCTGACTATTTCTTTCTGACGACTTCTCACTGAAACATACACAGTTCCCACAGGCTTTTCCTGAGAGCCGCCGCTTGGTCCTGCTATACCAGTAACAGCCACTGCACAATCTGCACCGAAAAGCTTCAGCGCACCCTTGCTCATCTCACTGGCTGTCTGCTCAGAATAAACAGTATACTGCTCCAGCGTTTCCTTTTTCACGTTCAGAAGCTTCATCTTTATTTCCTCCGTATAGGTGCAAGCACCTCCGAGGAACATTTCCGACGCTCCCGAAACGGAAGTGATCGTCTGGCTTACCATTCCGCCTGTACAGCTTTCCGCAGTACACAGCTTCCGACCGCTCTTTATCATATATTTTACTACACTTTTTGTAACTATGTCAATACTATCTGTAACCACTTTTTGTCACCTTCAGCAAATTTCATAGTAATAATCACCCCTTTTAGTTATATATTGCACATAAAAAATCGGCTCTTTTTGTCCATTTTGTTAATTCGACGATTTTCAAAAACCAATGTTAATAGCAAATTCTGCAAGCAGATGTTACACTTTTGTTACCAAATTACTGATTTTTTCATTATTAGCAAGCCCGTTCAACACCCTTTTTGGACGCAAAGAAAAAGCCCTGAAAATTCGGGGCTTTTCGGCATTTTCACCATGGAAAGACACAATATTCGGGTACAAAAAAGCGTACAATTAAGCTACAAGCTGTTACAGTTTTAACCCGTTTGTAACCTTTTCACAGACACCATGCAACGGGTGTACGCCATGAAAAATACGCTATGCGTTTTTGATAAGATAAGGCTTTGTTCCCTCGATAGCTTTCTGGATATAAGGCTCCCAATCGAAAGCGTTCTGAGCGGCTTCAACGTCTGCAAGATTTGGTCTTGTCTTAGGGTGCTTTGGCGTGAAAACTGTACAGCAATCCTCATAAGGGAGGATAGAGGTATCAAAAGTATCTATCTTTCTTGCTATCTCCACTATCTCAGATTTGTCCATACCAACGCATGGTCTGAATACAGGCATACGGCAAGCGGCGTCTGTGCAGACCATTGCATACATAGTCTGGCTCGCTACCTGACCAAGGCTCTCACCTGTGACAAGGGCTTGGATATCCTCTTTCTCGCATATTCTCTGTGCTATCTCCATCATAAGTCTTCTCATCAGGATAGTGAAAAGCTCCTCAGGGCAGTTATCTCTCAGAAGCTCCTGGATCTCCGTAAAGGCACGCAGAAGAAGTTGATATCACCGCAGTAAGCAGTGATTATCTTGGCAAGCTTTTCAACTTTCATCTTCGCTCTGTCTGAAGTATACGGTGGAGCTTCAAAGTGGATAGCGGATATTATCGCACCACGCTTTGCCATCATATAGCCTGCAACAGGAGAATCTATACCGCCTGAGAGAAGAAGCATTGCCTTTCCGCTTGAGCCGACAGGTATTCCGCCAGCGCCCTCGATAGAGCCTGCGTGAACATAAGCGTTGGTTTCTCTTATCTCCACTGTTACTACAACGTCAGGGTCATGAACGTCAACTTTAAGGTGTGGAAATCTTTCAAGTATCTTTCCGCCCATTTCTATACATATCTCAGGGGACTTGAATGGGAACTTCTTATCTGAACGCTTTGCGTCGACCTTGAAAGTTCTCGCAGTTTCCATTTCGTCCTCGATATAGTCAAAGTGACTTTGTGAGTATCTCGTCCATATCCTTTTCCAGAACGCAGCAGCGACAGAGCTTAACTATACCGAAAATTTTCGACAGCTTTTCCACCGCCATGTCAACATCGCTGTCATCATTAAGTGGCTCAACATACAATGTGGACTGCGCCTTTGATACGCTGAACTGTCCGCAGCTTTTAAGTCTTCTTTTTTACGCTCTTTGTCATCATGCTCTCGAAGCTTGATTTGTTAAGACCTTTCAGAGCTATCTCGCCATATTTGCAGAGAATGATTTCTTTCATAAATTTTATCCTTTCTTTACGAAAACTGCACAAAAAAAGTCCTCGTCAAAAACCTGTCAAAAAGCGACCTTTTTCGCCGTTCCCCTTTATAAATAGTACAAAACATTTGTTTGTGTGTTTTTACCTTACCTTGCACAGGTCATTCTGCGCGAGACTTTATGCCCTCCATAAAGAGCGTCGATATCGGCCTTTGTGGTGTCGATGCTAAAGCTTATCCTGATAGTGGAGTCAAGGCTCTGCTCGGGATATCTGAACTCTTTTAGCACAGAGCTTTTTCTTGCCCTTTGAGCAGGCTGAGCCGCTTGAAACATATATCTCACGCTTTTTCAAGATAGTGGAGAAGCACTTCGGACTTTAACCCATTGACGGCAATGCTTGGACATAAGGCGAACCGCCTTTTCGTGAATTACGAAAACATCGCCGTTTTCGTTACACTTTTCTATGAGATAGGCTTGGATGTCAGCCGCCTTTTCAAAGTTCGCAGAAACATTCGGCGCAAGCTTTTTCACCGCCGCACCGAAACCGCATATGAGCGGCACTGACTCAGTACCCGAACGAAAACCTTTTTCCTGTCCTCCCCCAAGCATAAAGGCGGTATATGAATGCCCTTTTTTCACATACAGCGCACCGATACCCTTTGGAGCATATATTTTATGACCGCTGAGGGATATTATATCGGCATTCAGCTTTTTGGCTTTCACAGGAATTTTCATAAAGCCCTGAACGCAGTCGCAATGAGTAATCACCTGGGGATACTTTTTTCTTTATCATGGAAAAAGCCTTTTCCACAGGAAGTATGTAGCCGTTTTTCGTTGTTCACAAGCATACAGCTAACAAGGAAAGTGTCCTCGTTCACAGCGGCAAAGATATCACGGGCGTTTATCTCGCCGTTCTCGTCAGGTGATATCCTTATGACCTCACAGCCCATATCTTCAAGCTCCTGCGCAGGATTTTTTCACAGCAGGGTGTTCAACAGAGGATATGACAACACGCTTTTTACGTTTTCCGTGAGCCTTGTAAGCCCCGAAAATAGCGGTATTGTTGCTTTCAGTAGCGCCTGAAGTGAAATAGACCTCATCAGGGGTAACACCGAGGCGTCGGCAATGATCTCACGAGCGTCAGAAACAAGAAGTTCAGCGTCAAGACCTGCTCTGTGCAGAGAAGATGGGTTTCCGAAGACCTCAAGCCTTTCATTACAGCCGCTTTAGCTTCATCACAAGGTTTTGTGGTGGCGGCATTATCAAGATATATCAATTATTACAAGTCCTTTCATGTTTTATCGCAATTATTTTTATTATAACATATAATTGTGAATAATGCAAACAAATCGGGAAAGTAAGGAATGAGGAGTGAGGAGTGAGGAATTATGGTATCGCCTGCGGCGATGTATTTTTATAAAGCACAATGCGGCACGGCATTTTCAGCCGCACCGCACACCTCACTATTTATCACAGTTACAATTACTTCCCCATGAAGCCATTGAAAGCCTGATATAATATCCCTGCGCTTCTCCGCAAACAGGACACCTCTCAGGGGCTTTTGTGCCCTCCACGATATAACCGCAGTTCAAGCATACCCACGTTTCAGACTGGGAGGAAGAGAACAGCTTTCCCTCTTTCATAAGCTCGCCAAATGCCGCAAAACGCTTGCCGTGAACATTCTCTATCTTGGCGATATTCGTAAAAAGTCCTGCGCTATCTTTCCATAGCCCTCCTGCCTTGCGACCTCAGCAAACGCAGGGTAAACATCTTCTGATTCCTGACGCTCGTTGTGGTCCGCCATACCAAGCAAGGTACACATATCCTCCGAAATATCCACAGGATAACCGCCGTCAACAAACACGCTCTCCCCTGACAGCTCTTTGAGATGCTCGTAGAATATCTTTGCGTGAACTTTCTCCTGATCGGCTGTGAATTTGAACAGGTCGGCAAGCACATAAAGCTTCTGCTGTCTTGCCTTTTTCCGCCATTGTGTAGCGGTTTCGAGCCTGACTTTCCCCTGCAAAAGGCTCTCATAAGGTTATCCTTTGTTTTTGAATTTCTGAAATCTGACATTTTTTATCCTCCTACTTTATACAGTCAGTGTTCCTGACTTGCTTTCCACAAGAATGAGTATCTGCTCCTCCTCAGCGGTCTGTGCATTTATATATACAAGCACGTTCCTGCCGTTTTCTGCCCTGCACCTGAACTCATAACACAGCTTCTCCTCAAACCGTCGGTAGGGATAAGTGCAAGCCTGCCGGATACTATTTCAAGGCGCGGGGACACGCTCTCTTTCGCTCGGCTTTGGGATATATCCGCTTCAGGGGATATCTCTGTCATAGTGGTTCACCAAAAAGCCCTTTGCGTCAAAGCCTAATATCTCACCGTCGTCCATTGCTACTGATACCTTTATAAGGTCGGTGTAACAGCACACGTCAAGGTCGTTGTAGGCGAAATTCACTGTGAGAACGTTGTCGATATTCTCATAGTAGGTGGTTTTCATGGACAGTATGCCGAGGTCATCGAGAAAAATCCTCTGCTGCCTTTACTCCCTGCTCGTTTGTAAGCTCTGTGCTTTCGCTGATACGGCTTTTTGAGGAAATATGAGATATATCCACCCTGCTTTGTCACCTCGCAAGCCACCGTCTTATACTCATTTGAAAATCTCCAGCATGGCATCTTGCCCTCCACCCCTGAGATATCTGTGAACACTGTGGAGTTCATGTTAAGCCCCAGGAACAGCGTTCAAGGGCTTTGGTCTGTGAAACGTTCTCTGCCTCAGATGTCATGCGTGGGGTACGCTCCATGATATTGTCTGAGAATGGGCCGTCATAAATAAAGGCTTGGATAGCTTTCAAAGCTTCCCTCAAAGTCTGAGAAGCCCTCTGTCACTGTGGGCGGGTCGCTCTGCTGTGAGCCTGTTTGGGTGAGGGCTATCTCACCGCTGTTCACTGAGCTTTCAAAGCTCCCACATATCCTCGGAAAGTTCTTTGGAAAAAGTCACAGAGCGAGGATATGTTCTCATACTCCTCGTCTGTTATCTCCTCGCCGTTCATGAGCCTCTCGCTCACTGCCATGGAGTAGTTTCCTACCTGTGAGAGAAATTTGTAGGTGTTTTCAAGCTGCAGCTCTTCTATGGGAAGCTGTGCCAGAGCCGCTTTTGCCGAGGACGCTTCTCTGTAAAGCTTCACCGCAAGCGACTGGTGCATTTTTCCTGAGCCTGCATAAAGCTCCTTTTCAAGAGTGTCGCTCACGTTCTCTACTGTCGTCACAGGGTCGCCCATGGCTCTTGAATAGGTGTAGTTCACACTACGCAACGCCCTTTTTCACTGCTCATAAGTTGTATATTTCTCACCGCAAGCACACCCACGACAGCCACTGTGAAAGACACTATCCTAACTGCGTTTCGCTTTGATATATCCATTTTTTATGCTCTCCTTTTTCTTTTTTCTCCATTATTATGCCAGCTAAAATGCTGATTATTCTCATTAACTGTGCCTTGCAGTTAGTGCCATTTCAGGCATATCATGATACACAAAAATTTCTTTCCTAATCTTGTGTATCATGAACATCTTTATTTACTTATTATTACATAAATCTCAAAATAAGTGTAATGATTTAACTTTAAAATTACTGAATTGTATTTATTTGTATAAAAGCAAATTTGACAACGTTCTGAAAAAAAAGGGCTATAATAAAGGGTGTGTAAAAATTATCGTGTAAAATGGCAGAAAAAAATGTTAACTCTGCCTACAATTCTACGGGAGGAAATTATGAAATTTATTCCAAAGCTGACTGGTGTGGTTTTGTCAGCGGCAATAATGGCTCAGTCTGTTCCATTCGTGTATGCGGCAGAGAAAAGCATTGCGTCAAGTGAGCTTTCAAATGATATCCAGATATCAAAGCCTGAATATGCTACAGGCAATATGGAGGCTGATGGTCTTTAGAGCCTGTCACTGAGGACGACCCTGAGTATCATAAATATCTTGAAAACAACGACCCATACGGCATTATGACAATGTCTGCTCTGTGGGGCTGACAGCCTTACTCATCAAAAAACAGATTCAGCGGTGTTTCAAAGGTCTATGGCATTGACGTTTCCTATTATCAGGGCAACATAGATTGGAAAAAGGTCAAAAAACAGCGGTGTGGAATTTGTTATCATAAGAGTAGGCTACCGTGGCTATGGCAGTGCAGGAACGCTTGTGGAAGACCCTAGGTTCAAGACCTATCTTGACGGAGCTACCAAGGCAGGGCTTAAAGTTGGCGTATACTTCTACACGCAGGCGATAACCACAGCCGAGGCTAAGGCAGAGGCTAAGTTCGTTCTTGACAGGATAAAGGGTTATTCTCTGCAAATGCCTGTTTATTACGATATCGAGTCTGTTGACTATGACACTGGCAGACTTGACAGCGCAGGGCTTTCAAGGCTCAAAAAGACCGCTCTTTGCACAGCTTTTTGCGACACTATCATAAAGTCGGGCTACAGCGCAGGTGTTTATGCAAACTACACATGGCTAAACTACTACATTGACGGAGCAGGACTTGGCAAGAAATATCCTATATGGCTGGCTCACTACACAAGCAACACCAATTATGACCAACGCATGGATATGTGGCAATATTCAGGAAGCGGTACTGTTTCAGGCATTTCAGCCTACACTGACGTGAACGTATGGTATTCGGGCAAGCTTCCACTTTATGTGTCCGACCTTATCTCAGTGAAAAACACCTCCACCTCCAACACATTTGCCTGGAACGGCGCTCCTGACGCAACAGGATATGAGGTATATCAGGGAACAAGCCCTAGCGACCCTAAAAAGAAAAAAAAAAATAGGGGATACAGAGAATACATATTTTACAAACTCCAACAAGTCCACAGGCACTATGTACAAATACATGGTGAGAGCCTACAGTGACGCTTCAGGCAAGCGTGTTTACGGGGATTACTCCGAGGTTTTCACCACCTGTACTCTTCCTGCGAACATCTCAAAGATATCCGCTTTCTGCAAGGGGAACTTCTGTTACCATTAGCTGGAACAAAGTTTCAAAGGCGACCGACTACATCGTGGAGCATAATGTGAATGGTGCATGGGAGCAGGTCGGCACAACTTCAAGCTTATCATACAAGGTGAACGGTATCACACAGAACGGCGTTAATAAGTTCAGGGGTAAAGGCGAGAAGAAATTACAGTGGCGTATACTACAATGGTGGCTACATATGTAAATGCTGAGGTCACTGACATACCAAGTGCAGTAACAGGCATAAGAAGCACTTCAAACACTTCTACATCAAACACAATAACATGGAACGCTTCCAAAAAAAGCGGAAGGCTATGAGATCTATCAGTGGATAGGTACTACCGACAGCTACAAGCTCATAGGCACGACCACGTCCACAAAGTTCACAAACTCAAAGAAAAGCTCAGGCACGATGTACAGATACAAGGTAAGGGCATTCAACAATGTTGACGGACAGCGTATCGAGGGTGCATATTCCTCTGAGTTTTACCACCTGCACTCTTCCTGCAAACGTATCATTCTCCCTTTGCTCCACTGACGTTGATTACATAACACTCAACTGGAACAAGGTATCAAAGGCTACAGGCTATCAGGTAGAGATGTACACAAACGGAAAATGGAAAACGCTCTCCACCCTTTCGGGGAACGAGCTACACCGCAAGCGGTCTTTCACAGAACACAGCGTATCGTTTCAGAGTGAGAGCCATAAGATATTATAACTACATAAACTACTACGGCGGCTACACTGAAAAGGACATCACAATTCGTCCTGCAAACACACCAGAGGGGCTTTCCTCATCAGTGAACACATCAAGCTCCAACACTATCACATGGGAAAGCATGAATGGAGTATCCGGCTACAGCGTTTATCAGTGGATAGGAACATCAGACAGCTACAAAAAGCTCGGTGACACTGCTTATCCATACTACACCAACTCAGGCAAGTCATCAGGCACTATGTACACATACAGAGTAAAGGCATATTATGTAAGCGACAATGTTATGCAATACAGCAAGCCTGCACAGGTGGTCACCTGCACGCTCCCTGCAAACGTCACTGTCACAACAGCAAAGCGTTCGGGAAGCAATATCTCACTTGCATGGAACAAGATATCAAAAAGCCACAGGATATGAGATATATGTGAAGTCAGGAAGCAGTTGGAAGAAGCTCACCACAACATCAGGCAAAAGCTACACTGCCAAAAAAATCTGTCAGGCACTAAAACATTCAGAATAAGGGCATACAGAAAATACAATGGTGTGAACTATTATGGTGCTTATACTGAAAAAGACGGTTAAATAGTCACTGCCGTGACGGGCATTTTACGCCATACATTGTGATATGATACAAATTTGCACCGCTGAATAAAATGAGGGGCGACCTTAGGTCGTCCCATATGATTCATCACTTCACAAAATGTATATACCGGGTCAGTTGTTTCAATTATTTTTTCAATTTCTATTGGAAATTTTAATTGATATGGTTGTATAATATTCTTGTGGTTGGTTATTCATGATACTTTAATTATACCAAAAAAGACTGCTGTCTTGCTTTTTGGCAAGATTGCAGCCTTTTTTCTTGGGGACTTTTTTTACAGCCTCTTTTTTTTTCACAATTTTTCAATATCCGCACAACATTATTGTAGGGGGCTGGCGCCCTGACAGCCCGTCCCCTCGACGTTTCGTCTGCAATCTCATTTGTATTATCCGCACAATGTTGCTCTACACAAATTCTGGATAATCCAAACCATATCGCCCCGAGTGGGACGTCGTATTTCTGCAAAGCAGAAATTGCGCCGCTCCCCCACATAGTTTGTGCGTTAAATCACAATACTTTGCTTCCATTTGCTGTAAGCTTGAACTTTGCTCCCAGAACACCTGCCGCACCTCTGCACATAAGCATACGCTGCAGGAAAATGTCAAAATAGTCATACATGGTGCAGATACTTTCGTCTATCTGCAAATTAAGGGATATGACCTTTTTTATCAGCATTTATCTTTAAGCTCGCTTCTGTTACCGCATAGTTCACCCTGTCATGGATATCAAAAAAGAGGACTTATCCTTATTTGACACACGATTTCTTCGCACGTCTGTTTTATCACCTATTATCACTGCGGCTGACACCGGGTCTGTTGCGCCCCTGTTGATTCGTCATGGCTTCCAATGCAGGAAACTATCGTCACCCTATCTTCCAATGGCATATCAGTGTCTTTGAGAATATCGTTTGCAAGTATTGCACCATACTCTGCATGGTGTGTACGATTGACAGCGTTGCCGATATCGTGCATATACCCTGCTATCTTTGCAAGCTCTATGGTATGCTCATCATAGCCGAACTCTTTAAGTATTGCGGCGGCTCTGTCTGCCACAAGAGTGGTATGCACCTCTGAATGGTCTGTAAAACCCAGAGATGTAAGATTTATCCCTGCCCTTTTTATAAATGCTTTTATTTCCTTGTTTTTTCTTATCTCTTTGTATGTAGTCATTGATTTCTCCTGTTGGTTTATGATTATATTTATCTACGCAAGGCTTTTTACGTCCACATAATGTATTGTAGGGGCGAACAGTGTTCGCCCGCATTTGCTCGCCTGCATGAATTTGCGATTATACAAACCATGTCGCTCTCCGAACGGGACGTCATATTTCTGCAAAGCAGAAATTGCGCCGCTCCCCTACAGTCACTCGCCGTGACGGGCATTTTACGCCATACATTGCAGCATGAGATACACTTGCACCGATCTTTAAAATGTGTAATTATAGCCTGCAATTATCATATCACTATCCAAGCTTATATACAATACATTCCGCATTTATTTTACAATATTTTGACACTATACAGGCACAAAATAGCCGTCGATGTGCTCATTGTCAAGCCCCTCGCCAATGACGATAAACACCGCCTGACCTCGCTCTATAGGCTTAACAGTGATGTTCTTGTGGGTGGCGTTAAGCTCAAGCCACTTGCCCTCAGCGTTTTGCATTAAAGCCTTTTACACGGAATATCCTTCCGCACTTGCTGTCGCTCATAAGCCTGCTCACAGCATCTTCCATAGCATTATCAGGAAGCTTCATATTCATAAAATACAAAAAGAGGTATAAGCTTTATCTTGGTCGAACCACAGCTTTTCGTGGGAATCAGGCTCATAGCCACTGTTGGCTATCCTTTCCATATCCTCATCTGTAAGCTCCGACCAATCTTTCATTATTATCTCAGGCTTTGTCATTCTGTGGCAATGGAACTTTTTCTGCACGGCTTCAAGGGGTGTTAGAGTATCCTCCAGCTCCTGCTTTGTGGCTTCCTGACATCTGCTCATGAGAACTATGCCTGCTTCCGAAAGCTGAGAAGCAAGAAGATAATCAGAAGCTTCCGACAAGTTGGTATCAAGGCAGGCATCTGCAATAGTTATAACGCTTCCTATCTCATACCAATTATCAAGAGGTTCTTCTCTGAGCACATCAAAGAACTCGTCAGCTTCATAGATACCTGACGGCTGCACAATGACCCTGTCAAGACCACGCATACCCATAGCGATAAGCTTAGTCTTAAAACGCCGTCTATGGCAATCCTTATCAGCCGCCGAAACCATTTCAAGGTCGCAATTCTCGTCCAAAAGCTCCTGCAAAAAAGCATATCCACATTCACTGCACCGAAATCATTCTCCAACACGCCAATTTTACAGCCCTTATCCAAAAAGATAACGGGCATATTTTTTTTTATAAAAGTGGTCTTCCCTGCTCCGAAAACCCCGTCACAAGGTCTACCTTGGTTTTCTTTTTCTCTGTTTTCATAGTTAATGCCTCCTATGGTCATATTATACCACATTGACAGTGCTTTGGCAATGACAGAAATAAAAAAAACGCCCTTACACTAAGTAAAGCGTGTTTTTGTACAGGGACCCGCCCTACATTACAAAGTTGACAACAAAAAACGCACCCTGCAAGCCCGCAAAGTGCGCGTAAATACGCTGGTGCGCCAGAAGGGGACTCGAACCCCCGACCTACTGGTTCGTAGCCAGTCACTCTATCCAAAAAATAAAATCACAAATTTTTCTTTCAGTTAAATAAAATATCATGAAAATTGCTGCTAAGACTTCTCTGGCAGCTTTTTTGATATTTATACATATCATCAAGCATAGACAGGGTAGCTCCCTGTGCGGCAGGACGTTCTCCCCTGCCGCTTTTTTCTGTGCTTAATACGGAGAACTTAAACATTTTCAGAAAGGGTGTTTTTTAATGGAGAACACAAAAACAAAGATCGTATCCGTGGCAAATCAGAAAGGCGGAGTTGCCAAAACAACATCGGCATTCAATATTGCAGCTATTCTTGCACAGCGAGAGAAAAAGAGTCCTTATGATAGACCTTGACCCTCAGAGCAGTTTGTCGGTATCGTGCATGAAGTACGAATATGACCCTGACGATATCACTATCACTGAGCTTATGTCATCTATCATAAATAAGAAAACCGTTGATTTCAAGACGGCTGTACACCACAACGAGCCGAACAACATTGACTATATTCCTGCGACTATAACACTTTCAGGAATTGAAGTTGACCTGTGTAGAACACGCTGCTGTGAAATGGTGCTGAAGCGTGTCATTAGTAATTACATCGGCTGCTATGACTACATCATCATAGATTGCCCTCCGTCACTGAGCAACTTGCTCTACAATGCGCTTTCCGCCGCAGATATGGTCTTGATACCTGTGCTTGCTCAGGAAATGGCATTGAGCGGAATACCGCTTCTTCTTGACAGCATTGACGATATCCATGAGTATGCTAACCCTGACCTTGAAATACTCGGAGTATTCGCAACATGGACAGAGAAAAAACAACACAATGTCAGCTGAAGTAATTGAGTCAATAAAAAAGCCGCATTCAATGATAAATACCTTGGCAGCATAAGCAAGTCAAAAGCAGCTCAGGACAGCAGCCGTGAGGGCATCGCCCTTTGCAACTATAAAATCAGCAGCACAAATAAATACAAGAATATGCTCGCAGACGAGTATCGTGTTATAGCGACAAAATAGAGTGTGTCACGGTGACACACTAAGGAGGTTTCAATATGATAGATATAAAACGCTCCGCAAATCGTCCAAGAGCTAACTTCTCAAATAACTTTGAGGAGCTTCTCATGGATAAGCAAAAGGTGGTTTCACTGCCTATGTCAAAAATTGAGCCTTTCAGCTTTAATGGTGATCCACAGCCCTTTGCAATAGATGAAAATGAGATATCTGCACTTGCCGACTCTATTTCAAAGTGTGGACGTATCACACCGATAATAGTTCGCAGCATTAGCAGCAACAGCTATCAGATACTCAGCGGTCATAAAAGATACGCTGCTTGCAAAAAAAGCTTATGCACCTTGACATTGACGCCGTTGTTATAGAGGTCACTGATGATAACGTGGCTTTCGATATAGTCTGCCAGGCAAACATTCAGCGCAAAGAGCCACGTCAAGCGAGCTTTCAAAAAAATGTTCAATACATACTTAAGTCTGAGGAAAAACGTTTCAGCAGACCTTACAGTAAATGAGATAAGCAATATGTTCGGTATATCCAGAAAAACCATTTACCGTATGCAAATATCTCAAATCTTAATAATGGGTTAGCAGAGCTGATGGACAGCAAATCTATTCAGATAAGATTCATTGAGCCGCTTGCAAAGCTCAGTCCTGAGCAACAGAAAGCCATAGCAGACTATTACAATTATGACGAACGGCTCAGTTCAAAAGAGCTGACATTGGTCATAGAGCAAATGACAAACAGTGGAAGCAGTGATATCTATGATATCATAAAAAGCTATAAGAAATCTGTCTGAAAAGAAAAAAAGAGCCATACAAGAACAGCTTATACAATGAGATGTATATCAAAAAGCCGTTATGTATGCAGAACATGACCGAAAGTGAGCTTTGACAAGATAGTGTATGAGCTGCTTGATAAATATCTTGAAAAATAATTTCAAGAGTACAAAAAAAGTCACCCACAAACGAAAAAAATAATATGATATAATCATAGCACAGGAGGAAAAGTAATGAACATGACGTTCAAAATAGACATAGACCGCAGAAAAAGTTGAAGCTATCCGCTGCTATATGCCAGACGGAAACATCGAAGAGTTGCTCAATGAGGAGATAACCAAAGCCGCAGAAAATGTTGTGAACAGGCTTTACAGCAAGACTGTTCCGAAAAAAGGTTCAGGAATATCTCAGAAAATCAGCGGAGATTAAAACTGATAGCAAGAAAAAGACGGAGCAAGTCAATGAGTAGCGGTGTCATAAAAACATTTGGCAGCAATCATCAAACCGCTTTATATATGGCTAAAGACAAACGGCTGTATGAGATAGTATCAATAGACAATGATTGTGCTGTAATGGCGGCGTTTAATGATACATTTGCGGTGGCTGCGAAGCCGTTCCTTGACGAAGTAAACAATGTAATAGACTATTCGAGCATTGAATACTTTGACCGTTTATCACAGGTGGCGAAAAGCTACAGTGATAGACTTCTCATAAATGCTTTGACAGCTCCAAAGCAGAAGAAAACATCAAAGAACAATGTGTCACGGTGACACACTCAGATAACATCACTCAAAAGCATAAAAGTTTGTAATTGAAAGAGGAGGACCATTATGAACGAAAACAGGAATTTTTAACGAAGATTTTGAAATCGAGCAGGCAGGACCAGAAGATGTTGGCTGCGATCTTTTTGAGTATGAGCTTTACTCCAGAGGGTACATACGTCCCGAAAGATAGCATACACAAAGTGACCCCGAAGAAGAAAAAGCTGCTTAAGAAGCCTATCCGCAGATGGGGGACGTGCATGGATGAAATGGATGGAAGCAGAACACCCAGCAGACGTTGACATTTCGTGTGCGAATGCCGTTGGCAGATCATTCCGAGAGAAATAGATATCGAAGCTGAGGAAAGGTTTGACGAGCTTGACGAAATCTACAGAAAAAAGATCACCCACGTCCTACAGAGTTCAAAATGCTATACGCAAGTGGGGAAAGGGAAAGGCTTATGATGCTCGAACATCAGGTAATGGAGGAGATCGTTTATAAGCTCCGTGAATAGGCTCAATAAGGAACACATGGCACGTTGAAAACGCAACAGAAAACAGGTAAAGGACACTTGATATTTCAGGTGTCCTTTTTTTAAAAAAAGGAGTGATTGGACAATGGAAAAAAATAATTTATGGTTCACTGGGAATAGCTCTTTGTATAACAGGAATTTGGACTATTATAAGCGCATTTATTCCTGAAAAATACAGACTTTTCAAGAAAGGTGGAAAGAATAATGATATTCTATGATGAAGAACACGAGGAAATGTTCAATAAGCTGTGTGGCAAAATGCCCTATCTTGACGGCTATCACTTGTCGCTTGCGTATCTCCTCACGATGGACGCTTTGTTTTGCGTTATCATATTGGCGCACTGTATGACGTTAAAAAGACGTGATTATTTTCGAGGGCTTGAGCAAGCCTTTTCAGACGCATACGAGCTTGAAAAAACAACACGCCTTGCATTTAATCTTTGAACGGCACGGTTTATGACTCAGATCCACCTGAAACGTATATCAACAAGGACGGAGAGAAAGAATATGTGCCAAGCAAGTATTATGCGCCCGACAATATTTTCAACTGCACCTATGCACCGTACTACTTTGAAGCGCTCAAGATGAGGTTCGAGATTTTTATGTAAGAAGATTTTAATAAAAAGGAGTGATATGACAATGGCTGAATTAAAGTGCAAAAAATGTGGAGATATTCTTAATGATGATAATTGTGATGAATTGTATCACTTGCATATAAACAATATAGACGTTGATAATTCAACCGAGCTGATGTGCAACGATTGTGCTTTTTAGAGAAGATGCAAGAAAACACGTTCAGGAATTTATATGTGATGATGAAAGTCTTAAACTTGATGAGCGTATGTTTATTTCATTCAAGCGTGTTATGGAAAAAATATAAGATAGAGGAGAAATGGCGAAACTATCTTAATGAAGTCTTTTCGAGTGGCGAAGATCCGACGAATTGTAGTTTTGACAATATTGAAGAATTTATTTGTGACTCTGACCAAACAGGCAATGCAGACGATAAGCTTGATTACCTCGCAGACTACTATTATGGCGAGAATTGGGAACTTTATGCGCAATTTCAAGATTGGTACTATACATACTTTGGTGGCTTTTGGGTTACGGACTTTGAAGATGATTATGTTTAATATAAAAAGAAAGGCATAGTGAGCAATTATGAAAAACAAATATATCATTATTGACACAGAAACAACTGGCTTTCACCCATATGACGGGGACGAGCTGCTGCAAGTATCTATCATAGATACTGACGGAAATGTATTATTCGATGAATATTTCAAGCCGCAGCACCGTACCGAATGGAAAGAAGCTGAACAGGTGAACGGCATAAGTCCTGAAATGGTCGCTGATCGCCCTGCTATTTCTGAAAAAATATCAGAGATAAATGCTATATTATTGAAAATTCTGATACTATAATCGGGTACAACACGCAGTTTGACATTGGTTTTCTTAAAGCAAATGGTGCAATAGTTCCTGACGATTTAGAAACGGTCGATGTTATGGAGGACTTCGCCAAGATATATGGTGAATGGAATAGTGCCCGTGGCAGCTACAAGTGGCAGAAGCTGACTAGAGCCGCAGAGTACTACGGCTATGACTGGTCACAGAGAGCTGAAACTGCACACAACAGTTTGGGCGATTGCTATGCAACGCTTTTTGTGTATCATAAAATACTTAGCGAAGAATAGCAGCCCTGAGCAATGATATCGCAAACGTGATAAACGCTCAGAATTAAACAGTAATATTTGACATCACAAATCAATTGTGATATAATCTAGTTTGGAAAAGGTAAACTTAAACGGTAGGCGGTGTCCTCCCCACACGGAATGGTCTGAATATTGTCAGCCGAAAGGCTCAGGCAAAATAGGATATTCGGGAGGTGATAGAATGGACTTAGCTTTCTTTGTCTTGACTATCGTGCTGATTGTCGCTCTCAACGAGTTGATAAAAAGCATAAAAAAAAAAAACTAACCGCCCTCGACCAAAAGTTGCGGTTATTTTTTACATAATCAAAAACTGAGGATAGCCGTCTATGCGGTTTACCTTTTCTATATATAAGTATACATCACTTTAAGATATATGTCAAGTCTAAAAAGGAGGAAAACCATATGAAGAACACAATGAAAGCCATAGCCGCCCTGCTCATCAGTGCGACAATGATAAGCATAACCGCCTGTGGCAACACAGACACCACATCATCAGCCGCACCGAAAGCCACAACAACGGCTTCAAGCACAGAAGCTTCGGCAACTACCACAACGGAAGCCACACTGACCTCTCAGAGTGAGGAAACAACGTCCCTTTCGGCTACCACAACTACATCTGGAACGAGCAACACTTCTACAAGCAGTGGTAAATCTTCGACAACTACCAAAGGGTGGCTCGACCGCAAAGGCGAACAGCTCTAAGGCTAGTAATGGTGGAACAGTAAATAATCAGAGCTACAGCCACAGCACCGCAAACAATGGCTCAGGCAACAACAGCTACAGCAATGACAATAACAATGGTGGCAACAGCTATCAGCCACAGCAGACGGAACGTCAGACAGAAAGAAAGACAGAGCGTCAGACAACAACTACAAGACAGACCACCACAACGGCAAAGAAAACGCAAGCTCCAAAGCCAAAGCCGACTACAACAACGGCTAAGCCAAAACCAAAATTCGAGCTTACTCAGAGTGATATAGACAGAGCGGTAAAAGAGCTTCAGCAGTACAGCAATGAACAGTGCGACTTTGACGCTATCTTCTATAATGAGCAGGAAATGTGGGATAACATAGCCACAAGAAATCTTGACAACAGCTCATGGGGAACACCTGACACTGTTTCGCCTGATACTTATTCGTCTTATGATGAACTTTATCGCAAAGTAAAAAGGACACATTGATTGTTCTATATGACAGAATAGGCAAAGACCAAGCACATATAGTTGTGTATCAGCAATGGCATGGTGACGGCTCAGCTATCAACAGTGACGGCAAGCCTGCATGGGAAATATACCTCCTTTTACTGATATATAAATAAAACTGAATAGAGTTTAAAAGCAATTCGATTTTCTTTCGGGTTGCTTTTTTTTTGCCCGAAAATCAAGCCTTATGGCTTTTTAGATAGATAAAAAATTTTTTAGGAGGAAAACAAATGAAAAAGAAAAAAGTCTTTTCAAACGTCTTAGCAGTGTTGCACTCGCATTTCTGCTCAGCTTGTCGGCTCTTACACAAGGCATAACAGCCAGTGCGTTCTCCGACAAAAAAACCAAGCCACACAGCAGTGGCTGTCAACATGGAGCTATGATTTCCGTGGTTCAGGTCTGCCAAATGGCTATGATATTGAAACAGGGAAATACAATGACACTCACTTCACTGGATCCTTTGCATCAGAAGTGCCGTATTTCACAACATCTGATAACAACTACGCTTACTGCATTAACTTTGATAAGCTGCATAATAGCGGAACAGTTTCAAAGCAGCAGACACTTAATGATTACATGAAAAACGGTCATATTCCTGATGATATGCAGTATCAGATAAAAGAGTTCTGTATTTACAGTTACAAAGGCAAAACTCAGTACGGCTATTCTAAGGACACCGAACTGTGTGCGTCAAGTGTTATGTCACAGGCGGTTTCTGCACGTTTTTTTGATGAAAGCACAACAGGACTTTCAAGCAATGAAACAAAGCTTCTCAACGCCTACAGCTACAACGGCAGCAACGCAAGCAGTCATCACAATGACCTTGTCGATTGCTACAAAAAAGATGAAGTCTGAAATGCTTTCGCACTACAATATTCCTAGTGGTACGTCAAAAAGGCTTCTTACGGCAAGCCACTTGACAAAGCTTCATATCCTGCAAAATATGATGTCAAGACAGGCAAGTGGACAGCAAAGCTCAAGCTTGACAGCCTTTCACAGTTCAGCGTTTTCAAAGCCGAACTCAGTGACTGTTACACACTCAGGCTCAAATATGACTATCACAGCAGACAATGAGAAAGATCTGAAAAACGTTGTTTTCACGCTCACAAAGACAAAGGGCAAGTATGTTGAACACATAGACGAGTGTTCACCTCTTATCCTTTCGGGCGGCTCAGACGTTCAGGAAATGGTGGTTTCCTGCTATGAGGATAAAGACCCTGTTAAGGCTTATCTGAAAATAACAACGCCAACAGGCTCAGCTCACATCAACAAAACATTCACAGATTACTTCGGCAACGCTCAGACAGCCACAGCGGATATGTACAAAGTCCGTTAAGTTCCAGTTGGCATACAAGGACGGCAACAGCTATAAGTTTGTAAAGGCAACTGGAAAGGACGGAAGCTTACAGCTTCACTGATTTGGCTTCACAGGCTACGAGAGCTTACGCCGAACAGTAAAGACGGCACTATTGATATCACCAGGACTGCCAGAGGGCAGCTACGAGTGGCGTGAGATATCCACAGCAGACGGATATATGATATCATCGAAGAAAGCTATCACTGTTTCCGCTGACAAGACGGCTACAACTGAGTTCATCAACAAGGCTTCTGCTCCTGACAAGGGCAAGATAACCATTCATAAGCGTGACGCTGAAACAAGAGCTGACCTTGCAGGCGCTAAGTTTGAAGTGGCAGCAGCCGAGGATATCTACGTTGGCAACGGATATTGTATCTACCCGAAAGGAACAGTTATTGACACCATAACCACAGGCACAGACGGCATAGCTGAAACAACAAAGGCTCTCTACAAGGGCTACAGCTATACAGTGACAGAAATCGAAAGCACCAAAGGGCTTCATTCGATATCCGATGAGCCTACACAGACTATCAAGCTTGTTGAACAGCAGGCTGAGTTTGTTGTTGATTTTGACAATGAACAAAAACACTATTCCTTTTGAGATAACAAAGACTGACATTTCAACAGGTGAGCTTATCCCTGATTGCACTTTTGAGATTTTAAATGAAAATAACGAGCAGGTCATCACAGGCACAACCGATGAGAACGGCATTGCACATTTTCAGCTCGCCATAGGAAAGTATTTCTATCGTGAGATTTCAGCACCTGATATCTACGAGATAGACGATACTCCTTATCCTTTTGAGATAACTGAAAACGATGATATCGTCAAGGCTAAAATGACCAATAAGAAGAAAAGGGCTCTATCAAGGTCACAAAGTCTACTACAGGCAATCTCAATATTGAGGGCATTAAGTTCTTTGCAACAGGTATTTCCGATACAAACAAGGACATGAAGTTTGAAGCTACAACAGACGAGAACGGCGTTGCACTCTTTGATAAGCTTGTTATCGGCAAGTACACACAGTAACAGAGGGACGGCTCAACAGTTCCTGCGGCTTACCTCACTGCTGATGAGCAGGAAGTAACTGTTGAGAATAACACAACCGCAGAAGTCAAGGTCACTAATGAGGAAAAAGACAGGCTCTATCAAAGGTTCAGAAAAGGACTGAGGGTCAGAAGAATGTTGAGGGTATCACATTCTACCTCAAGGGTACATCAGACAGCGGCAGAGAGATAAACGTTCCTGCAGTCACAGATAAGGACGGCGTAGCGGTCTTTGAGAACGTACCGATCGGCACATACACTATCACAGAGGACGGCTCAACAGTGCCTTATGGATATCTTGTCGCTGATGAAAAAGAGGTCATGGTAGAATACGCTCAGACTATCGACGCAACGATAATCAACGAGGAAAAAGACAGGCTCTATCGTAGTCCATAAGACTACAGAGGGCAGAAGAATATCGAGGGAATCAAGTTCTATCTCAGAGGTACATCTGACACAGGACGTGAAATTGATATCCCTGCTACAACTGATAAAGACGGCATAGCCAAATTCGAGAACATTCCTATTGGCACATACAAAGTTATCGAAGATAAGGAAACAGTTCCGTATGGCTATCTCGTAGCTGATGAAAAAAGAAGTCAAGGTTGAGTATGCTCAGACAATTGATGAAACAATTCTGAACACTGAACAGATGGGTACAGTTCAGGTACACAAGAAAACTGACGGCATGACGAACATTGAGGGCATTCGTTTTATTCTTTCGGGAGTTTCCGATACAGGTAGAGAGATACGCATTGAAGCTGTTACCGACAAGGACGGACTTGCAAAGTTTGATGGCGTACCTATAGGTACATACACTATCACTGAGGACGGCTCAACAGTGCCATACGGCTATTTGGTAGCAGACTCAAAACAGGTCACTGTAACATATGCTCAGACAGTAGACACAGAAATGTTCAATCAGAAAGTTCCTGACACGCCAAACACTGGCGTTTCCGACAATGACATTGACGGCAGAACAGTTCTTGGCGGTGTGGTAGTCATACTTGCAGGAGCTGCTATCGTGATGTTCAGCCGAAAGCGAAAAAGATAGTGATGCTGTCTAGCAATACGTAA
>VOFK01004276.1_pt1 | contig 30943 bp, 33 predicted proteins | sample 5384121 | NCBI WGS metagenome assembly VOFK01 (sample SAMN12384730, study PRJNA508395) | human gut metagenome | isolation source: healthy gut J | host: Homo sapiens | reverse complement strand
GGCTCCAGCCACCGCACCTCGTCATCGCTGCCGCTGGTCGAAAAAAGGCCACCCTTCCGCCACTGTCCGGGCCAACGTCGAAGATGCGGGCGAACAGCGCACATATGATTACCATCGCCGCGCGAGGCGCCAACAGGGCGCGCGTGGACGGCGGAAAATCGCAATATATGAGGGATATCGTGGGTTTGGTCCCCTCCGTGTCCTTTACCCCCGAAGACCAGCGGTTGGTGTCTGGCGATCCGGCCACCCGAAAGGAACTTCCTCAACCAGGCGGCTTCGCTGCTGTTGCCCCGTTATGCGCAGTCGTTGCAACAGTTCACGCACGTTGCCAAACAGCGTGCCGCATTGCTCAAACAGCTGTCCGACGGCTCCGGCATCGATCCCGAATACGGGCGTCAGGCCGTGCTGAGCGGTCTGGAAGTGTGGACCGGCCAATTCATCGCCCTCGGCGTGCAATTGACCAAGGACCGGAACGATGTGATCGGACTGCTGCGCGAGCCGTTCACCCGTATCTATGCTTCGTTGGCGGGCGAAGAGGAACAGGCCGACCTGGTGTATGAGCCGTCCTTCGACGAGGTGCTTCTGTTCGACGAGCCGGCCGCGGAAATCAGCCGTCATTTCCAACGCATTTACCCCGGCGAAGTGGCCCGTGGGCAGAATCTGATCGGACCGCAGCGCGATGATCTGACATTGCGGCTCAACGACATGCCAGCCCGCGAATTCGCTTCGAACGGCGAGATGTGGACAATGGCGTTGGCCTTGAAAATGGCGCTGTACGAAGTGGTTTCGGCGCAGCGCGACGTCAAGCCGATCGTGATACTCGACGATGTGTTCGCCCAGCTCGACGAGTCCCGTCGCGGGCAGATCCTCGACTTCGCGCGACGGCAGGACCAGGTGCTGATCACCGTCGCCGCGGCAAGCGATATTCCGCAAGGCGAGGCGCATGTCATCGACGTTGCCGCGCTGCGTGCGCAATCGCAGGAGACGGACGGTGATATCGCGGCGATGGCGGCCATGCTTGCCGCCGGACGTGGCGCGCAATCGCAAGGAATCGAGGCCGAATCCTAATGCCGAAACCACCAATCTGCGAACTGCTGAACCTCGACCAACGCAAACTGCCGGCCGAAGTGTTCGACCGCATCAGCGACCGTGCCGGGGCGGCTCAGGAACGCGAGGAACGCGCGCGCAAGGCGTGGGAAAGCTTCGGTAAACCCGGACGCGATCCGAAACCGTCGGCAGCCTGTTCAATCTGCTGGCATCGAACGGCGCATGGATGCCCCACCTCAAAATGGCGCAGATGCGCGACCATTGGGACCAGGTGGTGGGCGTGGAGAACGCGAAGCACTCCCTACCCCGCCAGCCTGCGAGACGGCGTGCTGACGATACGTTGCGACAGCCCGGCCTGGACCACCACCCTGTCGTATATGACGCCGTTGCTGACGGACACCATCCGCAGGAAACTCGAAGGTCTGACCATCAATGAGGTGAGGGTCACCGGCCCGCAGAGCCAAGGGTTCAGCCGTGGGCGTATCTCAAGGAAGATTCGCTACTGAGGGCTATTGCGAAGTCGACTTACAATCGACCTCTCTGACAGGAGAGATCGATTGTGGCGCGCGTGAAACAGGCCGTTGCGACGGGGTTTACGGAGGTTTTCCGGCTCGTCGGACGCGTTCGGAACCATGCCGAAGCCGTTGAAAACCGTTGAATTCCAAGGACAAATGTCTATAGCGCGCTGTCCCCCCCTCCATGAGTAGAATATCCAGCAGTGTATGTAAACGCCTAGAAAGGGGCCTTTATTTGCGTTCTAGGTGGTATCACCTGCGGAAATGACCCTTGATGGCGGGAAAAAATGCAGGAAGGAATCTCTGTGGCAGACCTTGATGCGGATTCGCTGAACGAATCAGCTGAAAACACGCAGGAAGATCAGATTCAGGATCAGATCCAGAACGACCAGCTCGAAGATGCGCAACTTGACGATTCGCTGTCTCCGGAACACTACGACGCGTCCGATCTGAGGGTGCTGGAAGGCCTTGAGGCGGTGCGTATCCGCCCGGGCATGTATATCGGCTCCACCGGCCCCCGCGGCCTGCACCATCTGGTGTATGAGATCGTCGACAACTCCGTCGACGAGGCGCTTGCCGGCTACGCGTCGTACATCGAAGTGACGATTCTGCCGGACGGCGGCGTGCGCGTGGTGGACGACGGCCGAGGCATCCCGGTCGACGAAGTGCCGGGCGAAGGCATCTCCGGTGTCGAAACCGTGATGACCAAGCTGCACGCTGGCGGCAAGTTCGGTGGCGGCGGCTACGCGGTCTCCGGCGGCCTGCACGGCGTGGGTATCTCCGTGGTGAACGCGCTGTCCACCCGCGTGGACATCGAAGTGCGCCGTCAGGGCTTCCACTGGACCCAGACCTACATCGACCAGAAGCCGACCGCGCGTCTGCTCAAGGGCAAGCCGATGGAGGAAGGCGAGTCCACCGGCACTTCCGTGACCTTCTGGGCCGACGGCAAGATCTTCGAAAACCACCACCTACGATTTCGAGATCCTGCGCAACCGCTTCCAGCAGATGGCGTTCCTGAACAAGGGCCTGAAGATCTCCCTGACCGACCTGCGCGAGCCCGACCAGGCTGGCGATGAAGTGTCCGGCGAGGATTCCGGAAACCGAAGACAAGTTCCAGACCGTCACCTACCAGTACCTCAACGGCATCAAGGACTATGTCGACTACCTGGTCAAGGTGCGCAAGGCCACGCCGGTGGAAGAGGACGTCATCAGCTTCGAGGCCGAAGACCTGAAGCTCGGCATCTCCGCCGAACTCGCCATGCAGTGGACCACCGCCTACTCCGAGGCCGTGCACACCTTCGCGAACACGATTTCCACCACCGAGGGCGGCACTCATGAGGAGGGCTTCCGCGCCGCGCTGACCTCGCTGGTCAACCGTTACGCCCGCGAGAAGAACATCCTCAAGGACAAGGACGAGAACCTGTCCGGCGACGACGTGCGCGAAGGCCTGACCGCCGTCGTGTCCGTCAAGCTCACCAACCCGCAGTTCGAAGGCCAGACCAAGACCAAGCTCGGCAACTCCGAAGCCAAGACCTTCGTGCAGCGCGTGATGACCGACAAGCTCGGCGACTGGTTCGACGCCCACCCGGCCGAGGCCAAGAACATCATCCAGAAGGCCATCGAGGCCTCCCGTGCCCGTCTGGCCGCCAAGAAAGCCCGCGAGAACACCCGCCGCAAGTCCATCTTCGAGTCCGCCGGCATGCCCGACAAGCTCAAGGACTGCCAGTCCAACAACCCCGAAGAGTGCGAGCTGTTCATCGTGGAGGGCGATTCCGCAGGCGGCTCCGCCATCCAGGGACGCAACCCGATCACGCAGGCCATCCTGCCGCTGCGAGGCAAGATCCTCAACACCGAGCGCGCAAGCCTGGACCGCATGATGAAGTCGGACACCATCGAATCGCTGATCACCGCGGTCGGCGGCGGCTACGGCGAGGACTTCGACATCTCCAAGGTCCGCTACCACAAGGTCATCATCATGGCCGATGCCGATGTGGATGGTGCGCATATCGCAACCCTGAACCTGACGCTGTTCTTCCGTTACATGCGCCCGATGATCACCGCCGGCTACGTGTACGTGGCCATGCCGCCGCTGTACCGCCTCAAGGGACCAAGGGCCCGCACGACTTCGTGTACACCGACGCCGAACGCGACCGCGTGCTCGCCGAAGGCAAGGCCGCCGGCCGCCAGCTGCCGAAGGGCGAAGGCATCCAGCGCTACAAGGGTCTGGGCGAGATGAGCTACCAGGAACTGTGGGAGACCACCATGGATCCTGACCATCGCATTCTGAAGCAGGTGCAGATCGAAGACGCGGCCGCGGCCGACGAGACCTTCTCCATGCTCATGGGCGACGAAGTCGAACCACGTCGTCTGTTCATCCAGCGCAACGCACGCAACGTCAGCTGGATCGACGCGTAAACGCGTAGGGTTTCGCAGGACTTCAAAGCAAGGATTAGAAATTGGCAGACGAAAACAACAGCAACGAAGACGGCCAGTTCGTGCCTGACGGCTCGATGGAGCCGTTGAGCCCGCAGGAGGCGGACACCACCGATTATGGCCGATGGTCGGCGAACGCGTCCAGAAGAAGGACCTGCAGCAGGAGATGCGCGAGTCCTATCTGGCGTATGCCCTCTCCGTGATCGTCGAGCGTGCCCTGCCGGACGTGCGCGACGGCATGAAGCCCGTGCATCGCCGTGTGATCTACGCGATGTACGACGGCGGCTACCGCCCCGACCGCGGCTACTCCAAGTGCGCACGCGTCGTCGGCGACGTCATGGGCAAGTACCACCCGCACGGCGATTCCGCCATCTACGACACCTTGGTGCGTATGGCGCAGTCGTGGTCGATGCGATACACGCTCGTCGACGGCCAGGGCAACTTCGGCTCCCCCGGCGACGACCCGGCAGCCGCAATGCGTTACACGGAATGCCGTATGGCGCCGCTCGCCATGGAAATGGTGCGTGACATCGACAAGGACACCGTCGATTTCCTGCCGAACTACGATGGCAAGACGCAGGAGCCGACCGTGCTGCCGGCCCGCTTCCCGAACCTGCTGTGCAACGGCTCGTCCGGCATCGCCGTCGGCATGGCGACCAACATTCCTCCGCACAACATGCGCGAGGTGGCAGAAGGCGTGCATTGGGCGCTCGACCATCCGGACGCGAGCCGTGAGGAACTGCTCGACAACCTGATCCGCATCATCAAGGGACCGGACTTCCCTACCGGCGCCACGATTCTCGGCCATAAGGGCATCGAACAGGCGTACCGTACCGGCCGTGGCCTCATCACCATGCGAGCCGTGGTGAACACCGAGGAGATCAAGGGCCGCATGTGCCTCGTGATCACCGAACTGCCGTACCAGGTTAACCCGGATCGTCTGGTCGTGTCCATCCGCGAAGCGGTGCGCGACGGCAAGATCCAAGGCATCGCCGACATGCGCGACGAAACCTCCGGCCGTACTGGCCAGCGCCTCGTGCTCGTGCTCAAGCGCGACGCCGTGCCGAAGGTCGTGCTCAACAACCTGTACAAGCATTCCCAGCTGCAGCAGACCTTCGGCGCCAACATGCTGGCGCTGGTCGACGGTGTGCCGCGCACGCTGTCCCTGGATGCGTTCATCCGTCATTGGGTAAACCACCAGCTCGAAGTCATCGCACGCCGTACCGCCTACCTCAAGCGCGAGGCTGAGGAACGCGACCACATCCTGCAGGGCTATCTGAAGGCCCTTGACATGATCGATGAGGTCATCGCCCTCATCCGTGCCTCCGAGTCCGCGGAGACCGCCCGCACGGGCCTTATGGACCTGCTTGACGTGGACGAGGTGCAGGCCGACGCCATCCTCGCCATGCAGCTGCGCCGACTGGCCGCCCTGGAACGTCAGAAGATCCTCGACGAGCACAACGAGCTCATGCGCAAGATCGCCGACTACAACGACATCCTCGCCAAGCCGGAACGCCAGCGCAAGATCGTCGGCGACGAGCTCGACGAAATCGTCGCCAAGTACGGCGACGAACGCCGTACCAAGATTCTGCCGTACTCCGGCGAGATGAACGTCGAAGACCTGATCGCCGAAGAAAACGTGGTCGTCACCGTGACCCACTCCGGCTTCATTAAGCGCACCAAGGCCGACGAATACCGCTCCCAGCACCGCGGCGGCAAGGGCATCAAGGGCGCCAAGCTGCGCGAGGACGACGTGGTGGATCACTTCTTCCTGACCTCCACGCACAACTGGCTGCTGTTCTTCACGAACAAGGGCCGCGTGTACCGCATCAAGGCCTACGAGCTGCCCGAGGGCTCGCGCGACTCCAAGGGCCAGCACGTGGCGAACCTGCTGCAGTTCGGCCCGGACGAGACGATCCAGACCGTGCTGTCGATTCCGAACTACGACGTGGCCAAGTACTTGGTGCTCGCCACCCGTTCCGGCAAGGTCAAGAAGACCGCGCTCGCCGAATACGACTCCCCGCGCCAGGGCGGCCTGATCGCCGTGCGACTCATGACCGACGAGAACGGCGAGAACGCCGACGAGCTGATCGGTGCCGCGCTGTGCAACGCCGACGACGACATCATCCTCGTCTCCAAACAGGGCATGAGCCTGAAGTTCGAAGCCAACGACGAGCAGCTGCGCCCGATGGGCCGCCAGACCGCCGGTGTGCAGGGCATGAAGTTCCGCGACGGCGACGAGCTTTTGGCCATGGATGTGGTGCAGGGCGATTCCGACAGGGATCTGCTCGTGGTCACCAACGAGGGCTTCGCCAAGCGCACCGCCATCAGCGAATACCGTCTGCAGGGCCGTAACGGCTACGGCGTCAAGGCCGTGCAGCTCGCCGAAGGCCGTGGCTCCCTGGTGGGTGCCGTGATCGTGGAGGAATCCGACCAGATCATGGCCATCATGAAGTCCGGCAAGGTCATCCGCTCCAACGTCGCCGAAGTCAAGCGCACCGGACGTACCACCCAGGGTGTGACGCTCGCCAAGCCTGACAAGAACGACGAAATCATCTCCATAGCACGTAACGAGGAGACCGACGAGGATGACGCCGAGCAGGCCGCCGCGGAAAACGGAGCAGTCCAGAACGACGCAGCCGCGCAATCGCAAGCCGAAACCACTACTGAAAACTCCGCTGAAACCGGTACGGAAGCCACTTCCGATGCCGGCGATGGTGAGAATGTAGCGGCCTGAGACACAGGCGGGGAATCGTCTGCGAAAACTGGTAGCCTCGGCTAGAAGTAGGCAAGATTCTGCAAGGAGCAACGATGAGCGAGAACAATGAAAGCCATCAGGCGCAGGCAGGGGCGCAGGCCCCACGTGTGGCCCGTTCCGCATCCAGCCAGCCGTTGAGCGGTACGGAACAGTCTCAGGCGCATGAGAACATGGCCGCCGCGTCCGGCGGTGTGAAGGTTCGTGAAAAAGCGCGTCGTGGCGCGCCTCGCGCCCGCCGCATGAGCCTGTCCCTGACCCGCATCGACGCATGGTCCGCGGCCAAGGTGGCGTTCATGCTTTCCATCGCGGGAGGCATCATCCAGATTGTCGCGGTGACGCTGCTGTGGCTGCTGCTGAACGTGGTCGGCGTGTTTGATCAGGTGACGCAGATCGTGTCCTCCACCGGTCTTGACGCCGGCGGATTCGACCTTGCCAACGTGCTTTCGCTGAGCACCGTGCTGAGCGCGGTCACCATCTTCTCCATCATCGAAGTGGTGCTGTTCACCGTGCTGGTGGTGATTCTCACGCTGCTGTACAACGTGGTGAGCACGCTGGTCGGCGGCATCCACGTGACGCTCGGCGACGACTGATCGATTCGTCTTCGGATTTTAAGCGGCTTGCATCATTGCGATGCGGGCCGCTTTTCTGTTGCCTTTCCGTCGTGATTGAATTGTGCTTTGCCGGTTGCGCGGCCTGTTTTCAATTGTCGGACTGGTCGTTGCGATTGCCGGCTGGCATTCCATACAGCTCATCGGCGTCGAGAAAACGCACACGACCGGCATACTTGCTCCGGGTGGCCTGCGAAACGGGATTCTTGCTGAAGAACATGAAATAAGTAGTCGTATATCCCCGAATCAGGCCTTCCCTTTCCAGCAACGACTCCACTGCTTCGGTCTCGTTGAAATTGTTGCGCCATTTGCATTCGCCAAGCAACACGGTTTTGGTCGATGGGTCGCCGGCCACAACGTCAATGTCGGTCTGTTTCTTTTTACGCGGGTTGGTGCCCCACCACTTGCCGAACTGTGTGGGTAGCAACGGCAGCTTGTCGGTACCGGTGGCGTTGGTAATCCATTGCAAGCAGATGGTTTCGAACTGTTGGCCTACGTAAGTGTCAAATGCTGCACCGAAAGCAGTACGCTGTGCTGTGATTGCGCCTTTTCCGCTTTCGATGGCACCGGTGCTCGGTCCTACAAAGTGATACCAGTAGGAGAAGAAAGGATCGTTTATATTCCACATGCCTTTCTTGGATTTTGATGGATTGTCGCCGAACGGGACATTTCGTCGCACCAATCCGAGTCCGTCTAACATATTGAGATATGAGCTGATCGCGTCGGGATTGACTCCTGCGTGCTCGGAGATGGCCTTAGGAGTCGAATGACCGTTGGCGATGGCTTGGAGCACGGAATAGTAGATTGCAGGGTCGCGTAGCTCCTCCCGCAGTAGCATCATGGGCTCTTCGCGAAGCATGCCATACGAATCGAAGCATAAGTTGATGACGTTTTTGGCAGTAGGCGTCTGGCGTGGTGTCCAATTGTGCCAGATAGTACGGCGTGCCTCCGAATGTGGCGTAATATTCGACGAGTTCGTTGGGAGTGCAGTCTGGGAGAAACTGTGCGGCATCCATGTAGGTGAAAGGCAATAGTTTTATCTGCGCGGTGCGCCTGCCATAGAGCGGACTTTTCCCACCAAGAACGTTGCTTTCCATGAAGCTCTCGTTGCTTCCTGACAGGATGATCATGGTATTGGTGGCGTTGAATCCATGATCGATGGCGATTTGCAGAGCGGAAGGCAAGGACTCGTCTTCGAGTGCCGCATATGGGAACTCATCGAATACGAATACGAATGGTTTCTCGCGCTGCTGCGCCTGATTGGCCACATAGGTAAGAGCGCTCGTCCAGCTGGAGAACGATGGGGTATCGGAAGGAAGACTGAAGAAACGGGCCACTTCGGATGTGAAGTCGCGCAGATTGAGTTTGTTGCTTTGCTGGAGTGCGGTGAAGTACAACGCTTCCTTGTCGGCAACAAATTGGTCAATCAGGGCTGTTTTGCCGACGCGGCGGCGACCATAGAGTACGACCATGTCGAACTTAGGGCGAGCGTAAAGCCGTTCCAGCACTTCGAGTTCGTGCGTGCGTGCAATGAACATGTGACTGCTCAATGATTGGTTTGCCAATGTAAGTATACTTAACTTAAGTATACTTACATTAGCAAACTCACTGCTGCCGAGGTTCTTCATAGTCTGGCGGCGGGCACTATGCGAGGGCTCTCTCAGGTCCGTACGAGGCTTGAGAAAGTGAGGCGCGAACTAAAGCCGATTTGCCGCCAGCTCGTTTCCTATGGCCTGCTGTATTGATGTTTTGCTGGGATGTCTTATTAACTTGATTGGCGGGTGATTGTTCTTAAGGTGGACATTATATGTTGAAGAACAAGCTTGGTGATGCGGCAACCGGCTTTCAATGAAAAACAAAGACAAATCCACAAAAATGATACATCTTTTTAGATTATGTTTTCGCTGCTGGGAAAAAGAAAACAATGAAGTAACAAAGAATATATACCTGTAACCAACAGGAGGTGATTGAATATGACTTCGCAGAACACTCAATATGATTTCGATCTTGGTGAGGTTCAGGTTTATTCTGAACCGATTCTGACCGATGTCAGTATCGGAATTTTTAGCTGAACGGCAGAATGCGCGATAGCATGATTTATGCTCGTTTAGTTGTAGTGAGAAGACATTTTAAATGTCTTCTCACTTTCTTTTGAGGTCCGAAATGGAAGAAAAATATCAATTAGCGGATGCCCTTTCAATATACGACGACTTAAATGGATCGTTGGTTGTTCTGCAGGGTAAAACAGGGAAAATATGTCGAATGAGTAATTCCTCTAATCTTATTCACATATTGGACTATTTGCAAAGACCTTCGACTTTTAAGGGGGTGGTCGCAAGTTTTCCATACCTAACAGAGAAGTCTCTGCATCAAGCTTTATCCCGCCTAATTTCCTTAGGTGTGGTGGAGAAGTTAAATGAACAGGTTCGGCAGATAAGATGTATGCTTATCGGGTGCGGGTCGATAGGAAGCCATGTGTTCAAACAGCTTTCTATGTTTCCTCTCAAGAAGATGCTTCTTGTTGATAACGATATTGTAGATGAAACAAATATATATAGGCAGGACTTCTATCCTGAAGATATAGGACTTAAGAAAACAGCTGCACTTTTAAATCGCTCTTCTTGTATTGAAGAGACGGTCTTTTCGAATCAGCGTATCATGGGCCCGCATGATCTTGTTGAGTTAATACAGGCAGAGAGCATTAACTTGGTTATTCAGGCGGCAGATTGCCCAACCACCGACGATATGGCTCGCATCGTCAATAAGGCGGGTGATTATTGCAATGTGCCCTACATTGTTAATCCTGGATATATTGGTAATGCGATGAGTCTTCCCGAATTTTTCTATCCCAATCTGGATTATAGTTATGCTTCATCTCATCTGTCGATTCCCGGAGAGCCAGTTCTGCGGTTTCAAAAAACAAATTGAGTTACCGTTTTTGTGATGAGTTAGCCTGCCTAATAGCCCAACAAGTAGATGATTATCGGCATCATAAAATTCCGAGATACTATGGTGAAAAAGGATATTTCAACACCATTGATTTTAAATGGTGCACTAAACGAATGAGTTCATTCGATGATAACAAGGTAAAAGACTGAAGGTTTCATGAAAAAGCGTGTGGGACTCTGGTGGAGACCTGACTACACTGCTTGGTTCGCTGCGGATACGGCGACGGCAATTGGCGTGGCGGTGCGTTCCCCTGGCGATCTCCCTGGTCGGATATGCGGTTTCCGGCTCCACGGTCGCGGCAGGATGGCTGGGCTCCGCATCGATGATCGCGCAGCAGGTGTTCGGCATCTTTGGTGGCACATATGTCGATAGACATGACCGCAGAACGTTGATTATCGTCAACGCGGTGGTGAGCATGCTGTGCTGGGGATCCGTCGCTGGACTGCTGCTGACGGGCGGATTGCGATATTCCGTATTGCTCGCGATTGCAGTGGTCTCGTCGGCGGTCAACGGATTCCTGGGGGAGCGCCACCGACGCCATGCTCAAATCGATCATCGACATGCGCGACTACCCGAAGGCCCGCAGTCTCAACGAAGGACGAGATGCGACGGTGAATATGGCCGGAAGCCCGGTAGGGGGGTTTCTGTATGGCGTCAGGCCATGGCTGCCGTTTCTGATTACCGCATGCATGTATGCGGTTGCCGGTGTCACCGCCGCCGGTATACGCGAGTCCCACAAGCATGATGCAACAGTGCGACCGGAAGCCGGAACGGCTGCTCCGGATGTCTCTGCTGATGGCGGCAGCAGGTCGTTCTTCAAGGGGATTTTCGTGAGGGCTGGTCGTGGTCGCTGCATCGCACGATGCTGGTGATGACCATGATCGTTTCGGCGCTGCTGAACTTCGGCATCAACGGCGTCCAATACGGCATTCAGCTGCATCTGGTGTCCGCTGGTATGAACGGCGCCTATATCGGATTCATCAACACCGGAATCTTCTGCGCGATGCTGGCCGGCGCGTTCATCGCGAATCGTATGAGCGACAGGCTGTCTGCCGGGCCGGTTGTGTGCGTCGGGTTCCTGTTCTCCTGCCTTGCCATGGTGCCGCTGGTGTGCACCAGCAACTATTGGGTCATGCTGATCTGTAATTCGCTTTCCGCTTTGCCGTTTCCGATCATCAATGCGATGATGCTCGGCTTTGTGTTCGCCAAGACGCCGGATTCGATGCAGGGACGTATCACGGTGACGTTGACTGTGCCTGCGCAGGCGCTTTCCATGTTCTGCAGTGCTGCGGCGGGAAGCCTGTTGCCGGTGTGTGGGTTCCAGCGGACGATACTGGTGTTCCTGATCGCCATGATGGTAAGCGCCGCGATTGTGGTGCTCTACCGTCCGCTGCGCACGATTCCCCGTGCCGATGCGTGGGACAGCGTCGAGCTGCAATAATCCTCCTTTCGAATGTCCGATTCTGGAGAATCGGACATCCAGAGTGATGTGGGAGTACCGGGAATGTCCGATTCGGCCGAATCGGACATCCAGAGTGGCTTGAGGACGTGATGATGTCCGATTCCGGTGAATCGGTCACGTGGGGTGAATAGGCAGCAAAAAGCCGGTCCGCATCAGCCCGAGTACTCGGAGGAATACCTGAGTTGACGCGAACCGGCTCAGCAAGCCAAAATCGGGATTCAGCGGATCACAGCACGCCCTGGGCGACCATGGCGTTGGCGACCTTGACGAAGCCGGCGGCGTTGGCGCCGAGCATCAGGTCACCCTCGTGACCGTATTCCTTGGCGGCGGCCAGGGAGTTGGCGACGATGTTCTCCATGATGGACTTGAGCTTGTTGTCCACCTCTTCGAACGTCCAGGAAAGGCGGTAGGAGTTCTGGCTCATCTCAAGGCCGGACACAGCCACGCCACCCGCGTTGGCGGCCTTAGCCGGGCCATACAGCAGGCCGTTGTCCTGGTAGACGGCGATTGCCTCCGGGGTGGACGGCATGTTGGCGCCTTCGCACACGACCTTGCAGCCGTTGGCGACGAGAGCCTTGGCGGACTCCTCATCGATTTCGTTCTGGGTGGCGCACGGCAGCGCGATGTCGCACGGCACGGTCCACACGCCCTTGCAGCCCTCGTGGTATTCGGCACCCGGAACACGCTCCGCGTACTCCTTGATGCGGCCGCGGTGGCCGAGCTTGATGTCCTTGACGATGTCGAGCTTGATGCCGTCCGGATCGTAGACGTAGCCGTTGGAATCGGAGGCGGTGACGACCTTCGCGCCGAGGGCCTGGGCCTTCTCGGTGGCGAAGATGGCCACGTTGCCGGAGCCGGAGATGACGACGGTCTTGCCTTCGAAGGAATCGTTCTTCCAGGACGCGCAGGGCTTCCTGGGTGTAGTAGCACAGGCCGTAACCGGTGGCCTCGGTGCGGGCCAGGGAGCCGCCGAATTCCAGACCCTTACCGGTCAGGACACCGGAGTATTCGTCGCGGATGCGCTTGTACTGGCCGAACAGGTAGCCGATCTCACGGCCGCCGACGCCGATGTCGCCGGCCGGAACGTCGGTGAACTGACCGATGTGCCTGCACAGCTCGGTCATGAAGGACTGGCAGAAGCGCATGATCTCAGCGTCGGACTTGCCCTTCGGGTCGAAGTCGGAGCCGCCCTTGCCGCCGCCCATCGGCAGCGTGGTCAGGGAGTTCTTGAGAATCTGCTCGAAGCCAAGGAACTTGACGACGGCCTCGGTCACGGTCGGGTGGAAGCGTAGTCCGCCCTTGTACGGGCCAATGGCGGAGTTGAACTGGATGCGGTAACCGCGGTTGACCTGAACCTTGCCCTCATCGTCCGTCCAGGCGACGCGGAACTTCACCACGCGCTCCGGCTCGACGAGGCGCTCGAGCACGCCCGCCTTCTCATATTCCGGGTGCTTCTCAACAACCGGCTCGAGGCTTTCGAAGACCTCGCGAACGGCCTGCAGGAACTCCGGCTGGTCGCCATCGCGCTTCTCGACCTGCGCGTACACGCGCTTGACGTACTCATCAGTGAGCATATTTTTCCCCTTCGGGATAGTTGGGTTATCAATACGGCGATTTCATTCTATGTGCTTGATTGTGAGACGCACAAGATATTGCTCAAGATTTGGCTGGAGCGTGCGGATATAGGATGGATTCGGGCATGCAAGAGAGACACGTCCAAAGAGAGACTTGTCCATTGACGCGATTCACGGAATCGCGAATGCAGAACAGGAGCAAAAATGTTCGAAGGATTCAAGAAATTCATCGCACGCGGCAATATGATCGACATGGCCGTCGGTGTCGTCATGGGCGGTGCCGTCACTACCGTGGTCAACGCGATCGTCCACAGCGTCATCAACCCGTTCATCGCCATGATTTTCGGCAAGCCGAATATGGACGGCCTGCTGGCGATCACGTTCAACGGCGCGACCGTCTCGTTCGGCGCTGTGCTGGGCGCGATTCTGAATTTCCTGATTATCGCGGCCGCCGTTTATTTCTGCATTCTGGTGCCGATTAACAAGTTCCGCGACATGACCGAAGCGCTGCTTGCCAAGACCAAGCTTGCCGAGCAGAAGGAAGCCGAGGAAAAGGCCGCTGAAGAGCCGTCTGCCGAAGAGCAGACCGTCCAGCTGCTGCAGCAGATTCGTGACGAGCTGGCCAAGCAGAACGCGGCCCGCAACTAGTTGCGATTCGTGGTGCCACTCCCTATTGATTTGATGATTCCGGCCGCTTGCGGGTATGCAGGCGGCCGTTTTATTTGGTTTGCGGGCGATCGCGTCCGTTGGATGGTCGACAAGAGGCTGAATACGAAAAAGGCTTCCCGATTACTCGGAAGCCTTCAATTCCTGTGGAGCTAAGGGATTCGAACCCCTGACCCTCTCCATGCCATGGAGATGCGCTACCAGCTGCGCCATAGCCCCGTGGAGCTAGCCGGGTTCGAACCGGCGACCCTCTGCTTGCAAAGCAGATGCGCTACCAGCTGCGCTATAGCCCCATAGGTGAAAAAAAAGCGGCTATGCCGCTTCCTTCACCATCTACGTGGGCCCGGGAGGACTTGAACCTCCGACCTCATCCTTATCAGGGATGCGCTCTAACCAGCTGAGCTACGGGCCCAACTTGCTGTGTCTTGAACACAACGAATTGAAATGATACTTGAATCACAGGGAAAGTCAAGTGCCGCCGTGTCATCGGCGTGTCGTGGCATAATGCAGGCATGACATACGGGCAGCGCAACGGCGGTAACGGCCGTTACGGCAGGGGAGTGGGGCATCGCAACCGCAATCGCGTGATTTCCGAAACGACGGCGAGCATCGCCGGCATGCGGGTGGCCATCGTGCGCAAACCCATCAAAAACATGTACCTGCGCATCAAACCGCCGAACGCGGATATCGTCATCTCCGCGCCGCAACGAATGTCGCAAAGCGCTATCGAACGGTTTGTAACGGAACGCAAGCCGTGGATCGAACGGGCGCAACGCAGCATGCGGCAGGCCAGAGAGATGCGCAACTCAACGCGCAGCGTGCGCAAAACGGCAATATTGGCGATACTGGCGCTTCCGCCAACCCGCCCGCTTTCGTATGGACGGACGAGGCCAAGGCGCGGGCGCAACGCAACATCGAATCGCAATTGCCTGTGTTGCTTGCCAAATGGGGCCCGATCGTTGGCCGTACGCCGACGCATATCACGTTGCGTCTGATGAGTTCGCGTTGGGGATCGTGCACGCCGAAGACCGGACGTATCCGACTTAACCTGCAGCTTGGTTTAATGGCCCCTAGATTCCTCGAATACGTGCTGGTGCATGAGATGACCCACCTGTGGGAGAACGGCCACGGAGAGGGCTTTCAAAGGCGTATGAGCGCCTATCTGCCGCAATGGAGGCAGTTACGCCGCGACATCAACCGGCAGGTGGTGCTGTAAGAGGCCGCTTGGGTTACTTGGCGTCCGTCGCGGAATCGCCAGCCGCGGAACCGTCCTCATCGGCGGTGTGCCGGCGCACTTCCAGCGTTTCGATACGACGGCCGTCCACTTCGGTGACGACCATGTCATAACCGTCATCGGATGACAGCACGTCGCCGACCTCGCCCATTTTGCCGGTGTGCGCCAGGAAATAGCCGGCAACCGTCTCGTACGGGCCGTCTTCCAGCTCGATGCCGGTCAAATCCGCGAAATCCTCGATCGTCATGCCACCTTCGATGGTGGCCACGCCATTGACGAAAGCGGTGCGTTCCGTACGTTCGCCGCCCTTTTCCTCCGGCAGGTCGTATTCGTCGCGGATGTCGCCGACCAATTCCTCGGTCATGTCTTCCAACGTGACGATGCCGTCGGTGCCGCCGTATTCGTCAATCACCACGGCCAGGTGAATGCCTCGTTTGCGCAGCAGCTCAAGGCTTGGCAGCAGCTTCGACGTGCCCGGCAGGGAAATGCCCTCACGCGTCACGTCGGCAACGGTTCTCGCCTTCGGATCGCGGATGTCAAGCAGGTCGCGCACGTGCACGAAGCCGAGCACGTCATCGAAATCCTTGCCGGTGACGGGGTAACGCGAATACGGCATTTCACGCACGTACGCGGCGGCTTCCGCAATCGGCATGGAGCCGTCCAGGAACGCGACGTCGGCACGAGGACGCATGACCTCCGCCACAATGGTTTCGGATGCGTCGAACACGTCGTCGAGGATGGTGCGCTCGTCCTTGCTGAGGTTGGTGTTGGTGTTGACGAGCACGCGCAGCTCGTCGTCGGACACCTCGCTGTCGGTTTCGTTCGGATCGAAGCCGAGCAGCCGCACGATGCCGTTCGTATTCTTGCCGATCAGCCAGATGATCGGCTTGCACACTTTGGCGAACACATGGATGGCCGGCACCACGGCACGCGCGATCTGCTCGTTGCGTTGCATGGCGATACGCTTCGGCACCAGTTCGGAAATGACGATCGAGCAATACGAGATGATCAGCGTCAACGCGATGGTGGTCAGGGGAGCGGCGACGTTATGCGGCACACCCCAGTCTTCGATGACCGGCACGATATACGGGGCGATTGAGGATTCGCCGAACGACGCGGACAGGAAGCCGCACAGCGTCACGCCGATCTGCACGGTGGACAGGAACGTGTTCGGGTCGCGTGCGATCTGCGCCACACGCTTGCCGCGCGCACCTCCTCCTGTTCCATCTGGTCGATCTGCGATCCGCGCAGGCTGACCAGCGCCAGTTCGGTGCCGGCGAACACGGAACCGAGCAGCAGGAAAATGAAAATCAGAAGGATGTTCAAACCAAGCGACATGATTCCAATCTAAAGCAACGGCATGTCAAAACAGCGCGACGCAACGGATCCGGAAGCCGTCTTTTTCCGGAAAATCGTCAGAAGCTCAGCACTTCCACCTTGCCGGTGTCGAGCTGGTAGCGTGCTCCGGTGATCATCAGCCGATCCTCGGCCAGCGCGCGCTGGATCACTTCGAACGTTCCACCAGCTGTTCGATGGTGCGTGCGATGTGCACGCGCTCGAAATCCTCCGCCGATTCCAGTTCCGATTCGTGCGCCTGCCAAATCGAAAAACCGACCGTGCGCAGCATCAGCGATTCCGCGTTCATAATGCGTTCGTCGATGTCGGCGATGCTGTCGGCGGCCATCAGCGAATCCTCCGCGTCGGCGGTCAGCTCGTGCAGCAGCGCCTCGTATTCCTTGCATGCCTGCTTGATCGCGCCGCAATTCTGATGGCCGAGTACCACCAAAAGGCGCACGCCGAGCACGTCCACCGCGTATTCCAAAGAGGCGATCACAGCATCGTCTATGACCTGCCCTGCCGTGCGCACGGTGAACAGATCGCCGATGCCTGCGTCGAAAATAATATCGGGGCTGACACGCGCGTCGGAGCAGCTCAGTATGGCCGCTTCCGGCTCATGCGTGTCGATAGTCGCCTCGCGCGCTTCCACGCTGCGGTTCGGATGCTCCAGCTTGCCTTCCGCGAATCTACGGTTACCGGCCAGCATACGGCTCCACACGCCGCTTGCGGTGCCTTCCACGTCGTTCTGGTTCACAAATGGTTCGTCCGTCATTGATTCCACCTCTTTGTCATTTCATCACAGGCTATGGTTCATCATAAACGGTGTTTCTGAAGTTGTTTCGATTGAATCGCCATCTAAGGCAGGGGCTGCGGACGTTTTCTTGGAGATAATCACGCAGCTATTCCTTGGCTCTGACGGTATCGTGCCGGACTCATCCAACCGAGCGACTGCCCCGGGTGCTAAATAGACGTGCAACGCCTTGTCTAGGTTTGGAAGTGTTCAGTTTCTAATTTAAGAAGGCGTTGCGCTTACAAGTTGAATCCGGGCTTTGCGTCACTTTAATTGTATTTATTTTATACTGATTATCGTTGTTCTCATAATTTTGTCGGCGAAGGTTTGTCCTTTGGTGTCCCATAAAGGCCAAAAGAAACCCAATGAAACATGGCACGAAATCAACGCAGTGAGCTATCTCGCGTAAACCCATCCTTACTCCCGATATGGGCAGGTTGGAATATTGATCGACTACCTGCAGTCCTAGAAAATGATGCGACCAAGCTTGTCCGTTGCGCGTAGAACAGGCAGAAATCACGCAAACTATGATTATGGAGACGGAGTTAATCCAGATTCCCATGGTTCCATCTATGGAAGATCTCCCATATAAAACGCTGTTTATTAATTGTGATAGCAATGAAGTTGGCAATATTATGCGAAGAATATATGACGCTGCTCTGCGACACCATATTTTCCCCATTGACGGCCTCCTTGACGAACCCGGCCAGATTGGAAACAGTATAAGAAAAGGTTCAGTGTAATGCTGTAGTTCCCCTTCTAAGTTATTTCAATCTTATGTTGGATTCCATAAGAATAGGACAAAACGCCGGATAACGCGAGCGGGGAGGCCCGCGCTGTCAACGGCGTAGGCCTCCCCGTTCATCGAGCGGTCGGTCAGCCGAAGATCAGCCGGTGTTCTGCAGGCCTGCTGCGACACCCGACACGGTGCACAGGATCAGGTAGGTGTTACTGCAGTCTGCAGAAGATGAAAAGAATAAGAGCTAAAACAAGAAAGGCGGCACCGCTTATTCTCATTAAGGATGTGTATAGATTGCTCGGATCTCCTTTTTGAGTCCAGAGGAAATTGCTTATTTTCCAGAGTTGCCTTGGAAAAAAATAAGCATACATAATCCTAGCAGGGCAAGTGCTGTGAGATATATGTACTGCACTGTTCTCCTTATTTTTTTAGGTAGTCGGAGATGCAAGGGTATGGTCCTTGTTTATTAAGAGTATTCTAATGGAAAATGAGTAGGGGTGCACTTTAGGGTGTGATTTTCCAGTGAAAATAGCAAAGGTTCTCTCTCGTGGAAGTTACAAACGAGGGCTTCGCTATGTGTCTGTGTTTCAGGAGTCATGCAGTTGTTACTGAATCATGAGTGGATTGAGGATAAGTATGCTAGTGCTGCATGTTAGGCGCTGAACAAAAACCTTCGAGTGCGGCGTCTTCCGTCAACAACACAACTCGTTCAGAAATACACCCAATATGGTCAAACAGTAAGACAGCGCTATGATGCGAACAATCTTCTTCCAAGACAGTTTGTCATGAAGGAAAGCCGTAACCAAAAGGGTTGTCATTGGGGTTATAAGCAGGACGAGGAAGAAATAGAGAAATGTGGACTAGGCTTAATCTGCCGAAAATATAAGTTTGACCGAACCAGTTGTATAAGCCCACGATGGCTGTCGGTGTCGCGGCGTGGGTAAACGCGGACAGGCGCCGGGTTACGTCGGATGATTGGGAGTCTGTCGCTCGGCCTGCGTGCCTGTTTTGTGCGCTGTCGCCGGCCAGGCTAGGGCCGCGCGACGCGAACGGGGAGGTCCGCGCCTCTTATCGGCACGGACCTCCCCGCTCGTATCAATCAGTCAGACGAAGATCAGCCCGTGTTCTGCAGGCCTGCCGCGACGCCCGAGACGGTGCACAGGATGAGGTAGGTGTAGCCCCCTCCCTCTTGCCGTGGCTGAGCTCTTCCTTGTCCACCTTCTTGCGCAGCGACCTGAGGGCGAGCACCTGGGTGAGCGAGAGCACGTCCACGTACGGGGAGCGGATGCGCACGACGCGGCCGAGCACGTGGCGGTGCTGCAGCGGCCACTTGTCTCCGACGATGGCGAGCACCCACTTGCGGGTGAGCTTCATCTCGGTGAGCACCTTCTCCGGCAGGTCCTCGCGGTCGTCGAGGGCGAGGTACATGCGGGCGATACGCTCAAATTAGTCCGGTCGAATGGCTTTGGAAAATCATGGGAGTGCGGCTGCGCGGGTTCGCTCCTCGACAAGGTGACTTGTTTGGGACCGCCGTTAACTTTCGTCAGACACATCGTAAATCCCGTCCAAGTATCCGTATCGTCCGTTGTGCTTGTCTTTTGAGAATTCGACGATATTGATGTTATCGTCAAGAGGAATGCCAGCCATGTGATTCGTGTTTTCGATAATGATGATTTGTTGTGAAACCGCTTGTTTCGCTAGATAGGAAAACAGGCCCACTTTCATGGATGAGTCTTCCAGGGGTCGTATTCCTTCGTCAAACCCATGCAGAGGCGTATCAATAAGCAACCAGCCTGGAGCGTGCTTTGACTGTTTATTGAGATAATCATGGAATGCGAGCATAACAACGCTGTTAAGAAATGCGCAGTATCCTTTGCCTTGTTCATCAGCCTTGGAATACCCTGCTATTTCGACATCAAAAGAAGATCTGCTGAAATCTGCAGTATCAGCACCTTGAAAATGACATTGTTGCAGAATGCTGCGTATGGTGTTATTCATGGAATACCAGAAATCACCTCGGAAACATTCGCGTGGCTTGTATTTTTCATCATTCTGTGTTGCTTGACCAGCGTCATCGAGTGCCTTGTTGAAACGAGCATGCAGCGCTATGAGTTCCGCATATTCCGCGTGTAACTGCTCTGCATGGGCAATTTGTTCAATATCCTGTTGCATATGCTGCGCTATTGGTTGAATGTCAGATTCGAGCGTATGCATGTTTTGCCGATGCTGCTGTTGCTTCAGCTGCAATTCCCGTTGTACCTTATCGGCTCTGTCTGCGAGGATGGCTAGATCGGTTTCAACGTCTGCTTGGATTCTGTGGATATGTTCGATTTCTGTTGAGACGACTAAAATGTCCTGTTCAGTTGGCGCAGACATGTGAATGGAACTATGGCAAAACTGGCATGTGGTGGGATAGGCATGCGTACGGGCATGTTTCATCGCTTGTAGTTGCAGATCAAGGCGTGCAGCGTCTGATTCATATTGACTGATAAGTACCTTTGCGCTGGCGAATAAGTACCTCAAGATGCTCATATTGTTGATTAAGCTGCGAGATATGTGAGATGGTACGGGCATCTTGGTCGAGAAGAGTTTGCCTTTGCTGCTCCACATGCAATGCTTTTTTTCGTAGGGCTTCCAAATAAGTGTGAACGGTTTTTCCCTCATTCGTTGCGATATGGCGCATTTCTTCAAGGCGTTTGATGCGGGGTTCTATGTCGTCCAATTGCTGGTGGATGAACTGTTCCACGGCTTTTCTGCGGGTACGATGTTCGCTGGCGCTTTCTGTCTGCATAGAGCTGTCGATTTTGTCGTCTTGGACCAAGACAAGCAGCGAGGACAAACTTTGTGTGAGAGTTGTTAACGTGGTGCTTTTGGGAAAGAGAATGGAAGGCTGCGGACGTCCTACTTGGTCTTCGGGAACAAGCATAAGATGTCTGACGGCATTCCATGTAAAAGCAACTGTATGGTAAGTTTCGTTCGTCGCTATCCTACGGGTTGGCTCAATGCCTAACAAGGCAAGAAGAACCGTATTGATTGATTTGCCGGAACGTGATGAAACAGAATAAGAGCCGGAAGCAACTGCGGGGTTGCTGGATTCCACGTGAATAGTGTTCTGAGTGCGAGTCGAACGACTAAGCGAAACTTCACCGTCATTGGTTATGAACGTGACCTGTGCGACTTCGTAGGCAGTTTTGTCGGTAAAGGGGGTCTCTTTTTCCTCCACAGACGAATTCCACGGTTTTTGCAATTCTGGTTCTCCCGGTGTTCGAAGCGCCGATAACACAGTTCAGCCCGCATGTGAGATTAATGGCGGATTCCACTCCGTCCTTTCTGATTGCCGAAATCCGACGTATCCACGTGCTTCTCATAATTGGTTGTTCTCTTTCGTTATTCGGTTCATGATGTCTTCATAATCTTCCTCCGCCAACAGCTGAACAGCCCGGCGATAGGAGGTAGCATAATCGCCATGCAATGCTTCTGAATATTGAAAACATTCCGGAGTGGCGCGGTAGAACAGGCAAGTGGAATCTACGGTTGCTGCTCCAATGATTACAAGTTGCGCCAACCCTGCTTGCACTCGTTTGCGACGGGCGTCATATTCGGCTAAAGCGTGTGGGCCATCACCATGAAGATTATGCTGCCCGAATCCGAATGCCTTCATATAGGTGGCGGTAAGGTCGATGGCTGCGATCTCGTCGATTGTGGAAGGCCTAGAGAGCAATGGGAGGCATAATGTCAATCGCGTTGCTGTTTCCTGTGTCGTATTAAATAGCGAATTATGCATTCCCCTGTACCCACTCCAGCTTATGATCATTGACCAGCATGTGACACAGCCCCTTCTTTTCTGCTGCCTTAATCATTGATGGGAATTGGGCTATAGCTGAGCCAGACAATGGGAAGCCGGCTGCTTGAGATAGCGTTGCTCGCATGCGTAACAGTCCATCGGCATAATCAGATGCGCATGTATCGCATATTCCGTCATAAAGATCCACCTTCAGCGCGTCAAATTCCTGCTCTCCATTTTCTATGACATCCCGTAGATTCCTGCGCATTCCTTCCGCATCGTAAAAATATTCCCGCTGCTTGGCATATTCGGGACGGCATGTCTGAGGAAGATCGTCGGAACAGTTGATTGGCTTGTGCAAGTGATCGGCATAGGCAGCTTGCATCTGCGTGAGGTATGTCTTCTCAAGATGATCATCTGGTTTATCCGGTGGAATCGGATAAGCCTTCCAAGGGACTGAAGACCGCCCAAGGTGCAATTTGCCGTTGTTGATGCGACCAGACGCCAGAGGCAAGTTTTCGAAAATATCGAATTTCGGCTGAAAGCTTATGCCATCGACGAGAATATCACGTCCATCGGTATTGGCTTTGAGGACTGATAGAAGCCATTTCCCTGTGGCGGAAGGAAGTTCGCTGATATCTGAAACTTTAATATTCGCCTTGATCAGTTCCTTTTGGAAATCAGCGAGGGCGTCAACACTAATATCGCTACAAAGACGTTCTACCTCTGAGACGTCCAGATGCTGATAGAACTCGGTGGCTTTCCATGAAGGGATTTTCTTGCTCCCGTTATAGAAGCGAGTCAGGTCAGTTTCGTTGATTCCAGCCCAGACCCCAGCGGTAATCGTGGTTTTCCCAGGTCTGCGGGTTCGATGATGCCGGGAAGGTGGATTACTTAAAATGTCGCCCTCTAATACAGCGTCGAAGAAATCCTTCATAAATCCCTTTTTGTGGTGGTCTACGCCAGATATATAAGGGTTTACGAGCTGACAGAAGACTCCCAGAGCATAGGTAGCAGTAGTTTCGGCCAAGTGAGTCTCCTTTCTCGTCTCCATTTGTCTTCATCCGTCGCCTTCCCATGAGGTCACTGTTCCTACGATGGAAGCCAGATTCAGACGAATAAGCCGGTAAAACACTGGAATATCGCCAGTATACGCCGCTTACAGCTGGATCAGAGAAGCGCAACTTTCGTCTATTGAAAGGATTTGAGACCAGACACATCGTAATTTCTTCTTCAACTCGATGTCATGCGATAACCGGTTATAGAAGTAGGGCATTGGGCTGTTCATCCGTTGTGCCGCAGTGAAGCTGACTGGGGCTTTTAACTAATCACATGCATGAGATCTGCCTGCTTATTCATGGTGACGCGTCGGTTTTCTCTGAACTGACGCGTCATGCTTATCCAGCAGGTTGGATGCTCATGTGGTGGCCTATGCAAGCAGGTCTCGAAGACCCAATAACTGGGTGGGGATCGAGACTGGAATGAGAATTTCATTGAAACATGAGGCAATGCGCGCCGGTAATGTGTCCGTAACTGATATATACAACTGTTCGGAAGTGGAATTACGGACGATGGTTGAACGCGATAGATGTTTGCGCGCAATCCGTATGGGTTGTTCGCCACGTGATATTGCACTACGTACCCCTCAAACGATACTTCAGGAATTGTGGAATGCGGAGGAACGTTCCGCTCACGCTTATTATCGATCGGACCGTGTCAGCGGAGTTATTTGCTCCTATGAGGATATGGTTGGTGCAGGGCGGGAACCCCAGGGGTGTTCTGCTTCTTCTGAGGATATTCTCTTATGCGCGGAGGATGCGAGAGAAAGAGCTAACTGTTTGCAAGCTATCTTTGCGGAGATCGAAAAACTGCCAGCAGGTCAGCGCAATATCGTCAGGGGTGTACTGGTAAAGGGGGCATCTCAATCAGATATGGCACGAGAGCTGGGCGTGTCCCGAGCTGCGGTGTCCAAACAGCTTTCAACGGCTGTGCGCAAAATTCGTGCCGCTATTCGCGACGAAAGCAAAGAAACGAAGAACACGACAACATCATCAGTTTGTGAAAGAAAGGAGCATTAATGGTTCATTTCAGTGTTATCAGAGTGAAAGGAAGCCCGTCATATGACTTCGATGCATGCGGAGACATTTTGGCTATGGCCAAAGCTGTAGGTGTCATGACGGAAAACATGCGCACTGATCGCTGCGACAATACACAGTGTGATGGAAGTCGTTGTAAGGGAAACACTATGTTTCGGTTGGAGTTAGACACCGAAAATCGCAGAGTTCATCGCAGACGCCATGCCAGATGAAACGCCCGGAGGTTAACACCTCGTGGCGAAACGGCAGGTGAGGGCAGATATTGGGTCTGCCTTCAGCAACAGGTCCCGAAGGAGGACATCATGACTGATCAGATGGTGCTGCAGACGCAGCAGTGGCTGAACAAGACATACGGGAATGATCCCCGATTCAAGAAAATCAACCCGGACGGCAGAACTGGTTGGCCGACAATCTATGCGCTTACTCGCGCATTGCAGATTGAATTGGGCATCCAGTCCACTGCCGATAACTTCGGTCCTTCCACCCAGCGGTTATTCAAGAAGCGGTATCCGAATGGGGTGCGGCAGCAGGCCGCTGCGGACAAGAGCACTTCCAACGTGTATTCCATCATTCAGGGGGCGCTGTGGTGCAAGGGCTACTCCACTGGTGGCAACATCTCACAGCATTTCTACGACGGAACAGGTTCCGCGATCAGGAAGCTTAAAACCGATATGGGCATAGAGGGAGACTCCAGCGTAGACGTTGAGATCATGGGGGCGTTGCTCTCGATGAAGCAGTTCGTGCTGCTGGCCTCTTATGGCGGTATCGACTCCGTCCGTAGGGCACAGCAGTTCATCAACAAAGCATATCGTCCATACACGGGCATCATTCCGACTGATGGACTGTACGGCAGGGAGATGAACACGGCGCTCATCCAAGTGCTTCAGTCACTTGAAGGTTTTTCGCCCAGTGAGGCAACGGGGAATTTCGGCAACGGAACTAGATCTCGTTTGAAGACGATAACAGCAAATAACGCATCCTCTAATGAGTCGTGGGTCTGGCTCGCCAGCACGGCTTTGGCGTGTAATGGGATCGGGGCGGGCCGACCTTCGTATGGACGAGCACGTTCGCCAATATCGTGAAAGCGTTCCAGGAGCGTTATGCCATTGCTGTGACGGGCTCTATTGATTCGACCACGTGGATGAGCCTGTTGACATCTAAAGGTGATCCTGATCGCCCGTGTGTGGCCTGTGACACTAGGTTCGAAATTACCGACGCTAGGTTGGCGACGTTGAAGGCAAACGGGTATGAAATCGTGGGACGTTATCTGACGGAGCCTGGCCAGTCGTCGTTGGCGCCCAAGGATTACTTTAAGGCCATCCGTCCGGGTGAGCTCGAGCGCATCACTAAGGGCGGCATGCGGTTCTTCCCGATTTTTCAGGAGTACTCCACGAAGCTGGAACATTTCACCCCGGCAAACGGCGCTGCTCATGCCAAGACCGCTCGTGAGGCGGCGCAGCGTCTTGGCATCCCTCCCCACCCATATCTACTTCGCTGTAGACTTCGATGCGACCGATGACCAAGTGACCAGCAATATCCCGCCATATCGGTTTGTTCGGTCTCTTGGTGGTGGGGATTTACGCGTCCGACCCGCGTCAGGTGCGGGATGCGCTTATAACGCGCCTGCCGACATGTCGATTTGATTCTCGCACCATTTCCCTCATCCCGTGATCTGGTTGGCCCATGACCAGTTCAATCGACAATCCCTCGGAGGCGTATCAGCATGCGTCACTGTTGCTCGCCGGCCAGTGCTACGATCCTTCCCGTCTCGCAAAACGGATCCGCTGCATGGTCGCCGTCACGTCGTCAAAGCCCTGCCGGCCCGTACGCACAGCATTCCTCCTTCAAACCTGAATACTCCGATACACACAAAGCGTGGCACGCATATACGAAGTTTCGGCCCGACTTGGTCGGGTAATCTGTGGGAAGTTAACAGCCTTCAATTTAAAGAGAAACCCCCCACTGAGATAAATAGAATACATGGTCAACTGTTTTCGATTACCTGACATGCGGGTTTGAAAACAATCCAGCCAAATATGTCTAGGCGATTTAGGTGGCTTGGCCTCTCGACTTGTTGCAGATCTGGGTGCCTTTATCAAATGCCGTGACGGGGCATGCCGACTTGGCAGCATGGCTGCCTTGGGGAAAGATGAAGGATTCGGCATTGATGACGTTCTTGGTGATTTTTAAGATGCATGAAGCCAATTTAAGCTTCAGTGAGAAATTCATCCTTGTTCGATTTGTCTCTTTCTGCTGCTATGCGTGAAACGTTTCAAGCAGAGATCTACCGTATCGTCTCGATTCTTTAAATGACGAACGTTTTGGCACTCCAGATAAATGGTGAGCAATATCCACCACCAAGTGACCTTGATCACTTGGTTTGAATCGAAAGCCCGATTCCGACCCCTCTGCTGAAATGGCCACACGTCACTACGGAAAAGATGCTTCTAAAAGGCCGCTCCGAGGAAGAGTCCTGTAATACCGGTGGCCATCAATGCCGGATTTTCCGGCAAGACGCAAGCCATGGTTTACGGCATCCGAAAATTCAATCTCATTACTCAGCTGTAAAGCCTTATTGGAACATTCATCCTGCAATGCCCGGGTCGCTTGCCGGGCGGAAAATAGCCTTACATTGTACTGGAAATTCAACAAATGATCGCGAGCCGTCCCGCCTAGTGTTCTGCTTGCTGCACACGTCCGCGGGCGCCGGTTCCCGTCCGTGTCCTTTCCGCGTCCATATGTCCCTTCCCAGCGAAAGCGGGCCTTGGCCTTTCGCCGGCCAGCCCAGGGCCGGATGTCGCGAGGTGCATGGTGTCGTTCATGTGATGCGCAACAACACCCGCCAGTGAAGTGTCACAAGTGCCGCCTGGGTACCCGTGGCGGTTTAACAGCATCGGTCAATTCATCCTGGAATGGCTCCGCAAACCTGAATACTGGTCGGAAGGTAGTTCCGGCACGCAGGCACTATGGCATGCGTACACGCCGGAGCCGGTTACTCCCAGCGAATTGGCCTTGTCGCGTCAGGCATGCGGTGTCGCATGTGATGCGCAACCTGTCATCAAAGGCACACTGCCCAATCGGGACATTGCCCATATGGCTGCCACGTCCTTGGGATACTTGACATGGGGCGTTACGAACGATCCAATGGACTATGGTCTCGGTGATCTGGGCGGATGGGCTCTGGATTTGTTGCAGATCTGGGGAAGCTACCTGGCGAATACCCCGAAAGAGGACCTGGCGTCATGGCTGCACACTCATCTCGGCGAGCAAGACGCCCGTATGGGATTCAGTTACAGCGATGTTCTCGCGGACTGTGATGCATGGTTGCTGGCGCAGTCCATGCAGAGCAATTCCTCCGAAAGGTCTTTGTCCACCGCTATGCGGGACATGTTCGCGCAAAGCGAGACGAATCGAATTAAACGGTTCTATCAGTCCCGGTTCAAGGGAAGTGCGGACAACCTGGTCATCGCATTTCGAAAAAGCTTGTTGATGGAATCGATCTTGGAATATTCGATAACGTATCCGGAAGTAAAAAAGCACTGCTCATTGCGTCACATGCAGACCGACTCCCGAGTCAAGCGGAGGCTGGTATATTGGCATTATCCTATGCTGAATCTCTTGAAAATCCGAACCGTTAATCAATCATGATTGTGATCGCATTGCGTGGAATGATTCAGCCATTCCACGCAATGCGCCTCTGGTAAAACGTCATAGAGTCATTAGAGCGGAAAGTAGCGTTATCACAAGAACGGGAAAGACCATGACCAGCACGAGAAACGATATGATTCCCACAAGGACATGCGAGGCGGAAGAGGAATGATCACGAAGTTCCGGATATACAGATCGCATATATGAACGCACGCCAAAGATGACAAGCGCCGCAATCCAGCAGACTACCCCCATAATCAATACTAAGGTAAGTCTACGTACATACTCAGTTGCCGTAGTTAAATTCATGCACGAAGAGGAAGAGAACGTTAAGACTCTGCAGATTATAGTATCATCATCGCCATTGGCGCCCCATTCCGCCCACAAAATAAGTGCTGGTGAAAGCAGCAGTAATCCCAGCCACCATAGCACGCGTCTGGCTTTGCCCAAAGCCACATAGCATCTACTCGCCTTAAGGAATTTGGTAGCTGCTTTCGGTGCCAAAGCATATTTCTTGCCGGAAAAATTTTCTGACGTATCTTCCAGGCCATGTTTTTTCCCAATGTCATCGATCATAGCCGGATTCGCTTTGCAAATGTGGCGTTCGTTTCCGGCATCGCCCTCCGCCTTGATGCCGTCCGTCGGCCCGGTGCTCCCGCGCTCATTCGATGGCTTGTCCATGTCCCCTCCGATCATCCGAGTCTGTCACTCGGCCAGCGCGCCCGTTCTATGCGCGCCGTCGCCGGCCAGTCTAGGGCCGTGCGACGCGAACGGGGAGGCCTGCGCCGTCGATCGGCACGGAACCTCCCCGCTCGCTTTTGTCAATCGGTCATCCGAAGATCAGCCCGTGTTCTGCAGGCCTGCGGCGACGCCCGAAACGGTGCACAGGATCAGATAGGTGTAGTTCTCCTTCTGGCCGTGTGTGAGCTCTTCCTTGTCCACGCGCTTGCGCAGCGAGCCGAGGGCGAGCACCTGGGTGACGGACAGTGCGTCCACGTACGGCGAGCGGATGCGGATGGCCTGGCCGAGCACGTGGCGGTGCTGCAGCGGCCATTCGTCGCCGACGATCTTGAGCACCCACTTGCGGGTGAGCTCCATCTCGTTGAGTACCTTCTCATTGAGGTCCTCGCGGTCGCCGAGGGCAAGGTACATCTTGGCGATGCGCTCGTCCGTCTTGGCGAGCGACATTTCGATGTTGTCGATGAACGTGGAGAACAGCGGCCACTCCTCGTACGCCTGACGCAAGGTGTTCAGGTCGCCGAACTGCTCGCACGCGGTGCCGAGGCCGTACCATGCGGCCAGGCTTTGATGCGGGCCTGAGCCCAGGAGAAGATCCACGGAATGGTGCGCAGATCGTCGAGGGACTTGGCGCCCGAGACCACGCTTCGCCGGACGGGGAGCCGATCGGCAGCAGGCCGATTTCGGTCAGCGGCGTGACGGTGGAGAACCACGGTGCGAAGCCGTCGGTGTTCAGCAGGTCGAGGAAGCGGTTGTGCGCGGCCTCGTCGAGCTTGCTGGCCATGTCGGCGTACTTCTTGTCATATCCGTGTTGCGCTTCTCCACGCTCGGAGCGGACTGCAGCAGCGTTGCGGCTGCGACGGACTCCACGTGGCGGATTGCCAGCACCGGGTTGCCGTAGCGGGCGAAGATGACCTCGCCCTGCTCGGTGAGCTTGAAACGGCACTTCACGGAGCCGACCGGCTGTGCGAGCACGGCGCGGTTGGCCGGGCCGCCGCCACGACCGACGGCGCCGCCGCGGCCATGGAACAGGGTCAGGTCGATGTCGTGCGACTCAGCCCACTTGGCGATGCGCTCCTGAGCGGGAGTGCAGGGCCAGGGTGGCGGAGGTCGGGCCGGCGTCCTTCGAGGAGTCGGAGTAACCGAGCATGACCTCGAGCTTGTTGCCGGTGGCCTTCAGACGAGCCTGGACCTCCGGGATCTTGATCATTTCCTCAAGCACGTCCACCGAGTTCTGCAGATCCTCAAGCTGCTCGAACAGCGGGATCACGTCGATGGTCGGAACATCCTCGGGGTGGGCGAACGCCAGACGGTTCAGCTCATACACGTCCTTGATGTTCTGGGCACTCTTGGTGAAGGAGATGATGTAGCGGCGGGCGGCCTTGAGGCCGTTGCGCTTCTGGATGGCACCGAGGGCGCGGAAGGTGTCGAGCACCTCGTGCGTCATCGGCTGCAGTTCGCCGCGCTCGCCGTGCAGGCCGTGCTCGCGGATGTCCTCCAGAGCGCGGGAATGCACGACGGAATGCTGACGGAACTCCATCTCCACCATGTGGAAGCCGAAGGTCTCGGCCTGCCAGATGAGGTCCTGCAGCGGGCCGTAGGCGGAACGCTTGGCGTTGGCTTCGGCGAGCGCTGCACGGTCTTCAGATCGGCGATGTAGTCCTCGCAGGAGTGGTACATGAGGTCGGCGTCGCGCTCGATGGTGGCCTTCAGACGGTCGGCCATGACCAGCATGACGGCGCGGTGCAGCTCCTTGGTGGAGATCAGCGCGGCCTTGTCGGTCAGACGCTCGCTCATTTCCTTCTGGTGGTTCCACAGGGACTTGAGCTCGGCGCTCGGCGGGGTGGTCTCGGCCTCCATCGTCAGGTTCTTGCCGACGCGGCGGGTTTCGATCTCCAGCGCGCCCAGCACATGGTCGCTGAACTTGCCGGGCCACCTGACGGCTCACCTTGGCGGTGACGTTCGGGTTGCCGTCACGGTCGGAACCGATCCAGCTTCCCGGATGGAAGAACGCCGGGCACACCGGCGGCACGAGGCCGGCCTTGTCTCCGAGGACCCAGTCGTCGAAACGACGGTAGACCTGCGGAATGGTGTAGAACAGCGTGTTGTCGAAGATATCGAGAATCGTGTCCGCTTCCTCAACCGGGGTCGGCTTCTTCAGCGCGATCGGGGAGGTGCGGAACAGCGCGTCGATCTCGTTGAAGAGTCGACGGGAGTTTTCCTTCTTGTCCGAGCCGCCGAGCAGCTTATGCGCTTCGAGCAGCTGGGAGATGCGGCGGATCTTGCCTTCCACGGCCTTACGGCGGGCTTCGGTCGGATGCGCGGTGAACACAGGATGGAACTCGAGCTGGTCGAGTAGCTCCTTGGCCCTGGCCGGACCCATCTCGTTGATGAGCTGGTGGTAAGCGACGGCAGCCGCCGACCGGGTCGATCACCGGTCAATCGGGCACGTTGCTCGCGCTCGTGGAGCACGGAAACGCGGTGTTCTCCTCGACAGGTTTGCCAGATGGAAATACGTGGCGAACGCGGCGGGAGCAAAATACGTAACTGAACGAAGTACAATA